>Ga0194063_10000071_pt1 | contig 72409 bp, 53 predicted proteins | sample SepL3720m_MetaG_FD_155459 | JGI IMG/M metagenome (GOLD analysis project Ga0194063, IMG submission 155459) | Anoxic zone freshwater microbial communities from boreal shield lake in IISD Experimental Lakes Area, Ontario, Canada - Sep2016-L373-20m | ecosystem: Environmental > Aquatic > Freshwater... | reverse complement strand
GCGGCGAGGGTAGCCGCTCGGGAGACTGCCGAAGGCAGCCCACAGGGCAAGATGAGCGGGAGCGAACGCGTCAACTGATACCGCAGCGAAGCGGAGAGGGCGTCCCTACCATCGCGGGTTGGGGTCATCCGTTTTCCTCGCTCCCTCATTTTCCTGGATGACACATCAGGATGTCTGAAATTATCCAGCGCGTCCCCGCTGACAACTGACGCCAAGCCGCACGCGCTGGCTCCAAGACTCCTGCTTGGCGAAGCGCCACCGCCACGCGCTTGAAGATAATCCTCATTGGCCAAGCTCAGTCGCCGAACAGGATAGTCGCGCGCCCCGGATTCGGATTGCAGGAGATCAGCAGGCGGTCCATGAAACGATGGATCGGGAAGCGAAGCACGCCTTCACGGATATCGAAGGCCTCGCCCGTGTTCGCATCGCGGGCTTCCATGGGCCAGTTGGCAGGCCATTCAAGCGACAGCCCACGACAAGTCTCGTCCGAATGGTCGAAACCCTCCTCGGTGTCACAGGCCAGAATGCGAATGCCACCATCGGCGAGATGCCACACGCCCACGGTTACAGGAAACCGCAGATCCTCTGAAATGCCGACAACGCGGTTCTTGGAACGCAAGAGGCGCTGCATAGCACGCGCAACAAGGGCATAGGGATAAGGGCTCCCGACGATCTCCGTGATTGGGAGAACGGGTTGCTCGTGGCAACCCACATTCTCGTTGTATTCGCCGGGGTCCCAGACCAGGACATTTCCACGAAGGGTCAGCGCGGGACTTCCCGCCACGGAATAAAGAGCCTCGGCACCTCCAACAGCGCGGTTTCTCGATAGCAGGTGGAAGATTTTGAATTCCATCGGCATCCCCTCACTCAAATCGGCACCCACCGTCTCAAGCCGGGCAGTTTTTTGAAGAGTCCCCGGTGCCGCATCATCCGAAACCAAGCCGGCCTCTGCGGCGATGTCCGGATCGATGCCGCCTGCGGGACTTCCCCAAATGGCAAGCGGTTCTCCGCTCCGCATCAAATCCAGGACCGCCTGCTTCTCGGATGGCCGGAGATGGACCGGTGCCTGAAAAACAAACAGGTCACTGGCAACGCGCGGAAGATATTCGATGCGGGTGGCGGACAGGATTGGCACCGAGCTTTTGACGACAATCGCCGCCTGCTCGTCGATCCACTCCTTGATCGACACATCGGGAGCGTTCGCACACTGCCATTCGATCGCGCGGCGGTTGTAAACCAGCGTTGGACCCGCGACCTCCGTCGTGGCAAGGGCATCGCGCGCGGCCTCGTTGATGTTACCGGCGAGAAAGGCGACATCCTCCTCGGGCAGGAGTTTCTTCCCGACATTCAACCAGGAGACATAGGTGCCCGACGGGAACTTGAGGCCATCGGGGGTTTTGACGGCAGCGTGGGAATATGCCCAGATCCCCCAGCGGAGGCGCTCCGGCGCGGTATGGATCACATCGCCGGGTTCCCAGGCGTCATAAGCCTCGACCAGCGTGTAGTGCCGCACCCGCGATTCCGCGAGGATCGCTCCGTGGAGGAGCGTGAAAGCAAGCTGGGCCGTCCACCCGCGCGTCGGGTAGTTCCAAAAGGTTTCCTTTCTCTGGCCCGCTTCATTCCAGGCTCCGCTCCAGGTTTGTTCGATGAAGGCATCCAGGAATCCCTCCCTCGCGATCGATTCGATGTCGATACATCCCACCCGCCAATCGCCGACCGCGCAGCCCGAGTTTGAGTAGCCCATCAGCCACACCGCCGGATTCGACTCCTTTACCGCTTTGACAAAATCCCCCCAGGCCCTGCTATGGCGCGAAACCTTTCCGGGATCCGCGGGACCGTTGTTTCCATACGGGCCGAATTTCCCATAAACGCCCATGCCGAGCATGCTGTCGCGCAGAACCAGCGCATCCACACCGACTGCCCGTGACAGGTGCCCCCACTGCGCCGCAAAATACTCGATCACTCGAACTCCGGCAGGGACCCCCGCTGGGAAAGCCGCTCGTGGTGGAGCGCCGGCATCAATCATGGACTCAGGGTTGAAGCATCGCCTTCCGTTGCAAGTCGGCCAAAACACCTCCGGATGTCTTCGGGCAAACGCGCTCTCCTCGCCCTCGTAAACCGATGCCCATCCCACCACGAAGGTCCCAACTCGAATCCCAGCCACCCCGTGCTGGACAGCCTCCTTCTTAAGCATGCGGACGAGGACGGCTATATCACCGTAGGTCCATTCCGGATAGACCAGAGGCACCAATTCCACGCGCTCGAAGCGGCGCCGCCAATTCTCCATGCGCTCAGGGGTGGCTCCCGTGTTCGGCAAATCCAGCGTGTAGTGCTGGGCGTGCATTTTCCCGGGAAAAGCGATCCGCGAGCAGGGGTCGCCGTTCCACTCGGTCACGAAATCCACCAGCCAGCCGATGTTGACAACGACTCCGCGCTCCCCCTCAACGCCCTCGAACAACGGCGCGGCACGATCCCAGAATTCCTTTGCGGAGCGGGCGATGTTATCCTTGTCAACCCAATACAGATCGATCTCCGTCCAGCGGTCTAACGGCAAGCCTCCAGGGGAATCCGTGTTCCCCGTGGGTTCATGGGAGTGAGCCGGGCCGAGGGGTTTTGCGGTGAGGGAGGCCTTGTCTGAATGCGATGCGGAAATGTCGTTCGGCCAATTGCGACTCATGATTTTTCATTTTTTGAATTGGGATTTGTCCGTATTCGCGGCGGCCAGCTCTTCTTCGATGACGGCCGCGACCTGGAGGGCCAGGACATCTGATCCGGCTTTTGTGAAATGGACGTTCCTGGGCAGTTGCAGCTTCTGCAATTGCGGCTCGCAGAGCGCGAACAGGTCGTTCACCCGGATTCCATAGGCCTCCATAAGCTTCCTGGCTGCGGCATTGTATCGCGCCGGGGCATCGGGCTCACGCGGCGGGTTGATTGTTCCCGGGGCGACCGGGGTCGTGGTGGCAAAGATCAGGCGTGCGCCTGTGGCCTTGAGTTTGCCAACGATCAGATCCAAATTCCTGCTGTATTGCTCGATTGTGGCCTGGACGGGATCGGACGGATTGCCGGAGTTCTTCGATGAGCCTTCTGCGACCACATGTTTCAGGTCGTGTAATCCCCAGTTGAAATGGATGACATCCCACTTTTGTCCGGCCAACCAGCCATCGATCTGCTTCACGCCCGCTGTGGTGCCCTCGCAGTTGACAGCTTTACTGCCATCCGCCGTGACCGGGCGAAAAACATTGGCTTTCCCCTGCAGGATCTTGCGCACCTGAAGCGTGTAGCCGATGGAAATTGAGTCGCCAAGGAGGAGCACATTAGGAAGCGACGGGTCAGGAACAACCCCCCACGAGAGGTCGCTGGTTTGCTCGGCGCGCGAACCCGCCTCCGGCGTGAACGGTGCCGGGCCTGCGGCTCTTAACCCAATAGTCGAAGCCAGGAGGAGCCCGGCCAATGTGAATAATCGCATGCTCATGATTGCCTTCATTTTTCTTCCTGCTTGAGAGCTTTCATGGAAATCACCCGGGGCAAGCGGTTGTTGCAGGTGTATGGGCAATAGGATATTTCGACCTTCAGCCCCGGCAGGATGGCTTTAACGAGATCCTCGGCGCTGTTGTTCCGATAGTGAGGTTTGAGGCCCTCCACCTCGAACTTGGTGAATACCGGCAAACGATTGCCGAGTTCGTAACGGCGGCCGCTTTCCAATTCGACGATCCCGTTGCAGAGTTCTCCGGTTAAGACCGGAGGGTAAAAGGCCTTGATCCGCCCGGTTTCCACTCCGTAGCTGGCTTTGATGCCGGTAGCTTGCCCGGTTTCATCGATGGTTAGCTCGACTTTGTCCATCGAGCGGGCATCTTTGCCAGCCGGAATATCGGTTTCATCCTGAACGCGGTTGCGCACGGCGTTTGCGGCGACTGGCACGTAAACAGGGTTATCCATCCAGAGGTCGGGCTCTTGCGTTTCGACGAAAATGCCGCCCGGTGCGCCGCCCGCATAAATTCCGGAGAGCTGGCGCGGCAGCACGCGTGCATCAGGATCGACCGGCTTGATTTCCAACTCGAAATTGCGCTTCCCCTGCGGATCAGGTTTCAGGACGAAATGGTTGGGCCCTGCCGGTTCGAGCGAACAAGGCCTCTCGACAGCGACCGAGCAGGTTTGGGGCTCCTTGGTCGTGAATTGGAGATCAAAGCCCTTCTCGTCAGCCTTCAAGACATCCACCAGAACGTTTTTGTTTTCATCGGCCAGTTTCACCGCCAGCGGGTAGCGCCCCAAGGTTCCGTGCGATCGCACGGCGAATTTCGCGGGAATGGCCTGGGCCATCGCGCCAACCATGAGGCGGTAAGCGCTGCGGTAGCGCCCCTCGGCCGCCAATGACGAGGCCTTGCGCCAGTCGGCGTCTTCCCCGATCTGCGCCGCATAATCGCGTTGCAGTCGTTCGAACACCGCGCGGTCCTGGACCAGCAAACGCTGCGTGCGTCGCTCCTTGACCGAAAGCTTTTTGCCATCCAACTGACCGCTCTTGGTTGGCCATGGTGCGAGGATCTGCAGCTCGTCAATGCGCGCGTTGACTGCGGTGTTCTTGTTTTTGACATGGAAAACGAGTTCCAGGTAGCCGCTTGTCTGGCCCTTGAGCGCGGATCCGAGATCCATGCGCGCCGTGCGATTCCACGGCCAGTATTTTTCCGTCACAAATTCTTTGGCCGTCAGCTTTCCTGCCGGCTCCAGCGTATGCGGGTCGGTGCCGATCACCAGATCGATGCGGTTCTCTTCGCCATCGGCCACGTTGCCACCGACAAAGAGGGTAAGCTTCTCACCCAATGGGCGGCCCCCGTCGGTGATACGATACAGAACGCGGCCGGGCTTGGAAGCGTCCGCTATTTGGAGGAATTTCCCGTGGTCGCGCGCGCCTTTGGAGAAGCCGAGGTTCTCGGATTCAACCAGCGAGTCCTTGGGGCCGATGGCCTCGTCGCGCAGGAATCGAACGTCCAGCAGCTTGCGGTCAAAATGCAGCGGGGGCTCGGCCGGTTGCGAGTCGATCTCCTGGGCCGGCCTGAGGAAAAGCGCCCCGTCGCCGGGCCGCGAATTGCAGGGGGTTACCCATTGAAAACCGAGCTCGTAGAGCGTTCGGACAAAGTCGAGGTCGTCCCGGAAAAACCCTCGCTCAAGGTTGACTGTCACTAATTTTCCGAGAGCGATGACATAGTCGTAGTAGGCCTGCGGGACATGCGGGCCGGTTTCGCCCGTGGTATAAACATGCGGCCCTACCCCCGTCTGCCACCCCGCCCACTGGTCGTCATACAACGGCTGCACAGCGGGATAGAAAGTATGGAAGAAATATTGGTCCCAGAGCTGGTCCACGGGCAGCTTGACCTCCCCGCGATCGACCCGAACGCTCTCGCGGCCGACCGCACGCCGGAAGATTTCGGCGAAGCGGCTCGGGACTTCCGAGAGGTTCTTGTGGATCCACAGCTTCTGCTCGGGGCTCATTTTCTTCCCGGGCACCATCTCGATCCCGTCGCGTTTGGCCGCAGCCACCGTGGCATCGTTCCAGTCGCCGCCACCGGGAACGCTCAACCCCCATTCCTGGCAGATCAAGGGAGTCGGCGGGTTCTTGCCTTCGGCACGCAGAAAGGCGCGCTCCTGCGCGTAATACCCGGCGGCGCGCGACATGCGATGCGCAAGGAATTTCTGCAACTGCGGATCGTTCCAAGTCGGCCAAGTTACTCCCCCGGGCGATCCCGGCCAGGAAGTCTTGCATTTTCCGCTATCCGTATCGTAGGCAATCGAGCTGTATTTGACGTCTCCGAAGAGGCCGCCCAAGCCATCGGGAGAATAGGGGTGGGCGCCCCACTCGGTTCCAAGAAAGCCCATCTGCGAAGGGGCATCACGATCCGCTGCGCGATCCAATTCCTCGTCGATCTTTTTCCGGTTGTCTGCGGCTCCGCGGAATGCATATAGCACAGCCGAGCTCAACCCCGGAATGTAGGGGGTTCCCTCGAACTTGCTTTTGAGGGTCTGCCAAAGCTGCTCGTTGTATTGCTCCTCGCTCACGCCGGGTTGCGCGGCAGGATCGTATTTCGGTGCGCCGAGGAGGACTCGCGGATCATCACAGAACGGCATCTTGCGATATGTGCCCTCGCTTTCCACAAGGCCGGGGAAGTCGTCATACAACCAAACGCGCCCGATCGCGAACGGTGCCTCGCCCGCATTGATGAGCCTCACCTTTATTTTTCCACTCCCAGCAATATTTCGATCGAACTGCACAAAGTAATGGTTCGGCCCCGCCCCCATCTCCTGGTAAGTCCGGAAATAAACCGGTTTACCGTTGACCTCCACCGTGTAGCCGAAAACCTCGGGACGCCGGTCGTGGATCTCCTCGATCTCCAGAACAATCGGTTTCCCCTCACCGCCATGCGTCGGGGGGATAGTCATCTCGAACCCGATCCCGGAATTCTTCCCCCGGACGACACGCGAGGGATAGGATTGCTCCAACGTACCTACCCTGGCTTTGATGGTTTCCGAATCCACCCGGCCACTGCCGCTCACTGCATGGGTCTTTTCATTAGCGGTATCCCCCATGCGCAACTCGTCGGTTTTCTCCGCCGCGAAAACAGGGGCTTGTGCTGCAATTATTCCCGCCAGGAGGAGCGCTTGTGCAGCGCCCCTTGTCCTCAAACCGGAGGTCACGATCACCTTTGCCAATGCAAGCCGGAGCTGTTGCAGGAATCTCATCGGTCTGGCATCTGGCCGTTGAGTCCGCGGCGTCTTTCGAGTTCGAGCTTGATCTCCTCCAGCTTTTCCGTGGTCAGCGGGTAGAACAGCATGGGAATCGCGGCAAGCGAGAACAGGATGCCCGGCACGACGGTGCCGGCCATGGCGATTCCGAAGAGCGAGCGTGCGGTCTGCTCGGCGTTAGCCACGTAGCCGTAGTAGCCGAGCACGCCGCTCATGATCACTCCGCCGAAGGCGAAGCCTGTCTTCAGCGAAACAGATCCCGCCGCGTAGATGAGCCCCGTGGCGCGGCGGCCGTGTCGCCACTCGTTGTAATCGGCCGTGTCGCCGAGCATGGCGAAAAACATAGTGATCACGATGCCGCCGAAAAATTCGGTCACGACCGTGGTGCCATACGCGACCCACAGCCGCTCCGGAGAGGCAAAATAGAGAGCCGCCGAGCTGACTCCCACAATGAGCACCGATAGCCCGAGCGCGCGGGACTTGCCGAGCAGACGTCCTGCCAGAGGGGTCGCCACCGCACCGAGCAGCGAGCAGATAACTCCCATGCTGACGATCACGGTGGCGAGATCCTGGTTGCCGAGATTGTATTTGAAAAAGTGGATGCGGACACCGACGCGGCTGGCCGAGGCAAGGGCGGCCACGACGCCAACGCTGAAAACCAGCACCCATGGGAGATTGCGCACCAGATCCTTGGTGTCCACCCACACGGTCGTGTGCTGCCCCTTGGGCGGCTGCACGCGCTCGCGGACGGAGAAGAAGGTGACGAGATACAGGACCGTGGAGACAAGGGCGAAAAGACTGATCGTCACGAGAAAGCCCGTCTTCTCGTTGCCCTGGCCGAAATATTTCACGAGAGGCAGCGTGGCGGCGGCCGAGAGAAGCCCACCAAGTCCGCTGAGCACGCCGCCAACGGTGGCCAGGCGCGTGCGCTCATCCGGATCGTCGGTCATCACTCCTTGGAGGGAATTTCCGGGGATCACGCAAATCGTGTAGATCGTCATCAGCAGCATGTAGGTCACGGCGGCGTAAATCACCTTGCCCGTCGGCCCGAGATCGGGGGTGTAGAACGTGATCGCGGTGATCGCCCCGAACGGCACGCAGCTCCACAGGATCCACGGGCGGAACTTTCCCCAGCGGGTGTTGGTGCGGTCGGCCACAGCCCCCATGATAAAGTCTGCGAAGATATCCCAGATCCGGCTCACCATGAAGATGGCGCTTGTGGCTGCCAGCGAGAGCCCGAAGACATCGGTATAGAAGTAGGTCAGGAAACCGCCGATCGTTCCCCAGATGAGCGATGTCCCCGTGCCGCTGAGCCCGTAGCCGATCTTCTCGCCCCACCCGACGCGCATGAATTGTTTTTCTGTTTTAGTCATCATTTATCGTTTGTTCCTTTACGGTTTTCGCGAGGCATTGGAGCGGACAGGCCGGGCTCAAAGCCGGCGCGGATAGTGCCGTCCGGGCCGATGAAAGGCAGACTTTTCATGGCACGAGTCATCGTGATTTGAATTGGCGCTTTATCTCCTTCAAGCGCGCCGCCATTTGCGATGCGATTTCCGGATAGTCTTTCAGCGCATTGGTCGTTTGCGAAGGATCATTGCGGAGGTTGTAGAGCTGCTCCGGCAGGGCGTCGGGCAGCAGTTTCCCCTCCTCGTCGTGCTGGGAGTTTCGAAAGCCGAGCGGCTTGAAATAGAAGGTCCCGAAGACGCCCATGTTTCCGGGGCCCGGAAGGTAAACCCAGTCGCCGCTGCGAAGGGCCTTGCCGTCATAAACCATTTCGGTCCGCACCGGCACATTGGCATCCGGGTATTCCATCACGGGAAGCTGATTGAGACCGTCGGGAGCCGCATTGCGCGGGAGCTTCAGATCCGAGGCTGCCGCGATCGTGGGGAAAAGATCGGTGAGAGAGACGAGCGCGCCGCAGGTTTTTCCAGCCGGAATACGTCCAGGCCAACGGGCGATCAAAGGCTCGCGGTGCCCGCCTTCCCACGCATCGGTTTTCAGTCCGAGCAGCACCCCGTTGGCGCGGTGCCTAAGCTCCATCGCCTCGGCCACATAGCAGCCACCGTTGTCGCTTGTCAAAACCACCAGCGTGTTCTCCATCAGCCCTTGCTTGTCGAGATAATCGAGAATGATTCCGACCGCATGATCAAGCTGTTGGACAAAGTCCCCGTAGATGCCCGCCCGGCTCGTCCCCTTGAAATCCGCCGAGGGCATGATCGGCACATGGGGTGCAAAGAAGGGCAGATAGACAAAGAACGGTTTCTTCTGCTGTCCTATCCAATCGCATGCGCGCTGTGCGATGGTCAGATCCAACCGCTCCACATCATACGCCTCGTGAGCCGCCTTGGCACCCTTGCTCGACCCCTGCCCCCCGGCATACGGCCAGTATTTCGGGTTTTCCTTTGTGATCACCACCGGGTCGCTGGGATCGAGTTTGAAAACATGGTCGTTCTCGATGAAGACAAATGGCGGCCATTCGTGTCCGCTCGCCTGGCCAAAGAAATAATCAAAACCGGCCTGCAGCGGGCCGTGGGTGATCGGCTTGCTCCAGAGATCAGGCGCCCACTCCTTGTCGAGCCCCCAGCCCAAATGCCACTTGCCGAATGCCGCGGTGGCATAGCCGGCACTTCTCAGCACCTCGGGGAGCAGGATTTCATTTTCCTGGAAATAATACCCGTTCCCCGTGCGCTTCGCGCGCCAGTGGTAGCGCCCCGCTAGGATCCCGTAGCGCGATGGCTGGCACACGGAGGCCGGCGCGTGGGCATCGGAAAATCTCACCCCCTGCGAAGCGAGGCGGTCGATGTTGGGAGTCTTGATCTTTGTCGCGCCGTAGCAGCTCAAATCGCCGTAGCCGAGGTCGTCGGCCAGCATCAAAATGATGTTGGGAGGAGACCCGCCGGGGGAAGACTTTATGGGGTCAGCGAAAGCCCAGGGCAATCCGAGAGCAACAATACCTATGGCCATACAAGCGGTTTTATTAGATAGTACCGGCCGACCGGGCTGAAAATGGGTTCTGGTCCTTTTCATGTGAGAGCTTGATCGGGCTGAGGCAGGCATCACTGCGGGGGAAACTCGAAATGAAGCGGGAATTTAAACGGGCTTCCTGCCGCTTCCGGTGAGGGGGCGTGAAGCCAGAGGGAAAGTCCCTTTTGCTCATCCTGCGGAAAAAAATGCGTTCTTGCGGCGCTCATGTCGCCGGTGATTTTCATGATCACGCGTCCGGTGGATGTCTGGACGAGCGAGACCTCCGAAGGCTTGTTGCTGACGGCTCCCCTGTTTCGATTCACCGTCATTTCCTTGCCGTTTGCGAGGACCGTCAGATCGGCGGCCAATTCGGCGGGCACGGTCAGGATGATCGCAAACGAGCCGGGCAACGGGGAATCGGATTCGAGATCCGGGGTGAGATCAACCGCTGTGCCGGAAACCACGGCACCGAGCGTCACCCTCATCATCTCCTTCTCAGAGCCGGCGTAAGAAAACTTTCTGATCAATTTCCCATGAGACTCCTCAACCAGCTCGGCTTCCTTAATCACCGTCTTAAATCCTCCCTTTCCCCAGGCGCGTTCGGCGGCCAACCCAATCGGGAAATTCCCCCTCGCGGTTTCGTGGATGGTAAGAAGAGCCGCCGGGTTGTCGGAGGAAAGCGTGACTTCTGCGACCAAGCGGCTGCCGGAAAAGGAGGAGGCGAGGAGGATCGCGATGCCAAGCCTGAATGCGGAAGCAGGGGATAAGTGTCGCTCGCACGAGAAGATTTTCATCGTTTTCGGGCTATCGCGATTTCGCCTGGCGCATGGTCTCATCGAAGCGCGCGGCCATCTGTTTGGTGATCTCGGGAAATTTTTCGGCGAGGTTTGTCGTCTGCTGCGGGTCGTCCTTGAGGTTGTAGAGCTGGACGGGCTGGGCGCTTTCGAGCTGCTTGCCATCCTCATCGAACTCGGAGTTTTTGTAGCCGAGCTGTTTGAAGTAGAACGTGCCGAAGAGCCCCTGGGAGCCTTTGTCGGGCTGATAGACCCAATCCCCGCTGCGGAGGGCGCGGCCCCTGCCGGAATAGATCATCTCATTCCGGATCGTCGGCGTTCCCGCCGGATGCTCGAGCATGGGAAGCTGGTTGAGTCCGTCCGGCGCCGCGTTCCGCGGGAGAAGGACTCCCGAGGCGGCCGCGATCGTCGGGAAGAGATCGGTGAAGGAAAGGAGCTTGTCGCAGACGGTGCCGGCAGGAATGCGCCCGGGCCAGCGCGCGATAAACGGCTCGCGATGTCCGCCCTCCCACGCATCGGCCTTCAGCCCGAGCCAGCTGGCATTCGAGCGGTGGCCCGCATCAAGAGTTTCCTGAATGTAGCAACCGCCGTTGTCGCTGGTGAAGATCACAATCGTGTTGTCATCGAACCCGTGATCCTTGAGAGACTGCAGGACGATTCCCACAGCTTTGTCGAGTTGCTGAATGAAATCGCCATATTCCCCGGCCTGGCTGGAGCCGCGGAATTCCTTGGCCGGGAGGAGGGGCACGTGCGGCGCGTAGAACGGAATGTAAACAAAGAACGGCTTCTCCTTCGTTTGCTTCGCGATGAACTCGGACGCCTTATTCGCAAGAGTCAGATCAAGACGGTCCATGTCGCAAGCCTCGTGGGCGGCTTTTGCGCCGGCGCTGCCTCCGGAGTTCCCGGTATATTTCCAGTGCTTCGGCTGGTCCTTTGTCATGAGGAGCGGATCTTTCGGATCGCCTTTGTAGATCCGGGTGTTTTCGACAAAGACAAACGGCGGCTGGGAGTGAGACTGGGGCACTCCGAAGTAGTAATCGAATCCGGTGCTGAGCGGACCGGGAGTGATCTCGCCATTCCAGAAGGCACCATCAAGTGGCTGACCGGATCCCCAGCCGAGATGCCATTTTCCAAAAGCGGCGGTGTTGTAGCCGTTATCCTTGAGCACCTGAGGAAGGAGGATCTCCCCCTCCTGAAAATACAGTGCCGGCTCGGTGCGTTTGGCACGCCAGTAATAACGCCCGGCCAGAATTCCATAACGCGTCGGTTGGCAGACGGCCGCCGATGAGTGGGCGTCTGTGAATTTGACGCCCTGGGTAGCGAGGGTATCGATGTTCGGCGTCTTGAGCTTCGTGGCCCCATAACAACCGGTGTCGCCGTATCCGAGGTCGTCGGCCAGCATCAGGACAATATTCGGCGGCTTGGCTTTGGGCTCCTTCGCTTTTTTGTCGCTCGGCGCGGCGTTGAGAGAGAAAGGCAGGGCCAGCGCTGCCACCAGCAGGATGTGAAACGGGGTGTTCATAAAATCGATTTCGAGCGGTTGGTTACTTGGAGATTTCCGGCACAAGCGGCCAGTTGTCGGTGCGGAATGGAACTGCCGGGAAGCCGGCCTTGTTGAAAAGATCCGTGTCCTGGAACTGGATGCAAGCGAACCGCACGGCCACCGGCTTCGAAACCTTGTCGCTCCAGACGACCACCTCGTCGGCTTCCAGTCGGGCCTCCGCCCAAACAAAATTTTTGTCTTCACCGGCGATGGCAAAACCGAGCGGCTTGTCGCCTTTCGTTTTCAGCCCGCCGTGGGTGTTTTTGAATTTGATACGCACCTTGCCGTCCTGGATTTTGTGGGATTCATAGGACGGGCTGTCGGCGACCACGCCCTTTTTGCCGTAGGCGTCCCGCAATGCGAGCTTGGCGAGACGTTCGCCGAGCGGGCGCTTGTCATTGGGATGGATGTTGGCTTTTTCTCCGACGTCCCACGAGACAACGAGCCCGGAATTCGGAACTTCACGGGCGGTTTTTTCCTGCGCCTCACGGATCACCGGCCAGCCACCGGTCTTGTTCGGATCGCGCGGGGTGCGCCCGTTGCCATCGTTCCAGTTAAACATGGAGAGCTGAACCGTGTAAAATGGCAGATTGGGCTGCTCGAACTGGCGGCGCCAGCTGGCGATGAGGGCTTTCATGAGCTTGTCGTAGCTTTCCTGATCCGAGGCATTCACGCCCCTCTTGCCCGCATTGTTCTCACCCTGATACCAGATCACGCCCTTGATCGCGAGGTTCCGGAGCGGCGCGATGCGGGCGTTGTAAAGGGTGCCGACCCACCAGCGCACGGCCAATTCGTCCCTCTGGTCATTGAGCGCTCGCTCGGTGAATTTCTGCCCGGCTGCCTCGGCGGTCTTTTTGCGTTCCTCCCATGCAGCGACTTCGGCCTTGAATTTCTCGCGCTCCTGCGGGGCCTTGGCGATGCGGTTCCTGGAATTCGCAACGGTCTGCGCAAAATACGGATCCGCCTCGAGATCCTTCATGGGAATCCAGCATTCCGCGTTCGAGGCCCCGACCGGCGAAATGATGACGCCGATCGGGCGGCCGGTTTCCATCTGCAGCATCGAGCCGAAATAATACGGGACCCCGGAGATTTGGGCAGTGGCCGGGATCCAGTCGAACCAGTTGCTGACCTTCCTATCCCACGCGAAGTTTTTCGTATTCGGTTCCGGGGCCCACTCGTTGTAAGCGACCGGGAACACGCGAAAGAGCGGGTTGGCCGGCTTGGCCGCCTCCTCAGCGCCGCCTGCGGACTTGTCGGCGGAGGGCTGGGCCATGTTGGATTGGCCCGAGGCGAGCCACACGTCGCCGAGCAGGACGTCGCCAAACTGCTTGGTGCCGGAAGCCGCTGTGACTTTGAATGCCTGCCCCTGCGTGTTCGCGGGCATGGGGTCGAGCGTCACCTTCCAATCGCCGTCCCTGCCAACGGTCGCCTTCTTTTCCTGCCCTCCGAATGAGACGACGACCTCCTCGCCGGCGGTTCCCTGGCCCCAGATCGGAACCGGGCGGTCGGCCTGGAGAACCATGCCGTTTCCGAAGATCCAGCACATTTCAACGGCGCGGAGAGTTGCTGCCGGAAGGAATGCGGCAAGGGCAATAAGGACGTGTAATCTTTTCATAATTTATGTTCGGTTTGTGGTGAGACTTGATCCAAATCCAGCGTGCGCACCTGCAGCGAATAGATCGAGGCCCAGGTGGAGTTCGTGGTCATGAGTTCCACCTTGAGATCAAAGCTTTTCCTGCCCTGCACGAAGTCGGTCAGATCCACAAATTTGACGCCGCGCGGGTCATTGGCCCCGGGGCTGGCGGTCACAAATTCGCCGCAGCGTTTCCATTCGCCGCCGTCCGTGCGCACCGAGAATGTGGCGCGGTTTTCCGGGGTGATGATCAGGCGTCCGGTAAAGCCAACCGCCGTCGGCCCCAGGGGACGCTCGCCCGTGATCCGGTAAACAACAGAACCCGGCGACCAGTTTTTGACCGGGTAGAGCTTTTTGCCCCTGTAATCAGCCACCTGCATTCCGTTGACCTCCAAAGCACGGGCCGCCCAATCCCCGCCGGCTTTCGTGTAGTCCTCCTGAAACAGAATTTTTGTCGGTTGCGAAGCCTTGTTGATCCTTGGGGGATGGCCCTTGAAAGCCACCGGCTCATATTCGATCGTGACCGGTTGGCCGGGCTTGAAGGCCTGTTTGATGCCATCGATGCCGAGGGATTTGAGTCCGTTTGCGCTCACGAGATCGCACTGCGTCCACCATGGGGTGTAGCCCAGTTCGTAGCGGTTGCCGCTTTCGAGCTCGACGATTCCGTTGCAGATCTTCCCTTGCAGCGACGGCGGGGCGAACGACTTGATGACGCCGGTCTCCGACTCCATCTTTCCTTTTCCCTTGCGTGGCAACTGGACGATCTCATCCGGCGGGATGGGAAGCTCCGGATTGGGAGCGGCGGGTTTGCAATTCACATCGAGGGCGACCTCGCCTTTCTGCGCTATGACAGCATCCGGCCCCCCTGAGGCGGCCGCTTGCAGAACAAAGCCATCGTCCTTCGATTCAAGTCGGTAGGCCATTCCGTCCTTCAGGCCTCCCACCGTGAGCTTCATCTGTTGCGCGGTGGAAACATTCATCCGGAATTTTGCCCCGTCCGCCCCGACAGAAAGCAGCTCCATTTGAGCGATAGCATCCGCATTGGAAAATTCCACGCCGATCGGATAGGGCTCCAGCCGGCCTTTGCCCCGGATGGTATAGCGTGCGGGGAGAAGCCGTGCGTCTTCCTCTGTGAGCAGTCTCCACGCGGTGGCATAGCGGCCCTTTTCGCGGAGTTCGCTTCCGCGCTTGATCAAGTCTGCCGATGCATTGCGGTGGCGGACATCCGCCTCCACGCGATCCAGTCGGGCGCGCTGCTGCAGCCAAAGGCTCCGCAGACGGCTCTGGCCAAGGTTCGGCACGCTCCCGTCGGCCTGACCCGTCGGCTTCGGCCAGGGGACAAACGCCGCGACCTCTTTCAGATGAACCTCCTCCGGCTGGCCGGAGGAGAGCATCTCGATGGCAACAAGGATGTCCTTGTTCCCTTTGGCGATCTGGCTCAGGTCATAGCGACCTCCGGATTCCTTGCTCTTGGGATCGCCCATGGCGGGAACCAGAGATTTCTCCTCCGTCCCCGCAGAAACCGTGATGCCGTCGGCGCGGCCCGGACGCCCGCCCGTGCCATTCAGCTCGAGGAACAGCCCCTGCTCAAACGCCGTCTCCGGATCGCTCACGCGATACACAACACGGCCCGGCTTACCGCTCGCCGCCGGAAAGATCTTATTCCTATCCGACCGGACGTTGTTGCCGGCGACGTAGCCGTTCCCCGACTCCATGGATTTGTCGCGGGCATAGATGACATCCAGCACCCTGCGGCGGTAAGTGACCGGCGGCTTCGGTTCCTGATCGATGCGATCCACCTCTCGCACGAATTTCTCGTCGCCGGGGAGCGCGTTGAACAGGGTAACAAAGGCGAGCCCGTTGCCATAAGCGGCCTTGAGGAACCGGAGATCCTTGACCATCGGGCGTTCGAGGTTGACGCACGTCAATCGGCTGATGGGCAAAACGTAGTCGTAATAGGCCTGCGGGTAGGATTCATAAAGCTCGCCGCTGCACCACATGCCGTCATTGAGGTTGCACTGCCAGTAGGCAGATTTCGGGTCATACAACGGGGCGCTTACGCCCCAGAACCCATGGGTGAAGATGTTGTCGAAGAGCGGATCGATCGGCGCGGCGGTTTCCTTTTCATTCACGATGATGTCGCCGCGGCCGAGTCCAGCGCGGTAGAATGGCACCTGCTGCGCAAAGTAGGCCGCATAGTTTTTATGCACCCAGCGGGCCTCTTCGTTTGAGAGTCCGTCCTCCGGTGCCAGCGTGACCCCGTCCTTCAACGCCGCCTCGCGGGTGGCCGGGTTGTAGTCGGCTCCGTAGCTCGGCCCCATCTCGGCATAGATCGCGGGGACGGGCAACCGGGCGCCCGCGGCAAGCAGCTCCGCCTGCCTGTCCGCGAGATAACGGGCCATCAGCTCGATCCGATAGTTGTTGCACCGGTTGAGGTGCGGGTGATTTTTTGTCGGCCACATCGTGTTTCCCCAGTTGTTGGGGAACGAGGTCTGGTAGCTTTTGGTCAGCTCGTTGTAGGTGATTTGCTCGTATTGAAGATCGCTAAAGTAGCCGCCGAGATGATCCGGCCCGATCGCGGACGTTCCCCACCATGAGGAAAACATGAAATGATAGGGCATCCCGGTGGCCAGCGAAACATCCAGGGCTTGATCGATTCCCTTCCGGCATTCCTCGGCAGAGCGCCGCGCGTATGGAACTGAGGTCATCAGGCCCGGCTCATAACATTCCATCCCGCCGTAGAGTTCCTTGAGCTTCTCCGCAATCTTCAGCGCATCCCCAGGGGCCTTGGTGTCGGCTGGCATCCCGGCAAGCTCGGCTGACGCCCCCACAACAACCCCCATCTTTTTTGAAATGTTTTCCTCGTCAACCAATCCCTTGAAATCCGGGTAAACCCAGACATCGGCGAGGTGGAACGGGGCGGCGGATTCGCTGCGGATCGCGACCGGCAGCCTGCCATCGGGCGGAACCAGCGAGCGGGCGACCTCGACAAAGAAATGGTTAGGCCCGGCGCCGACCTCCTCGTAATTCCGGAAGTAAACCTCCTTGCCTCCGGCCGAAATTGAGTATCCGAACACGTCCTTCTGGCGGTTGTGAATTTCGCGGAACTCGAGTGTCACCGGCCCGGCTGTAATCTGATCCGGCGGGATTTGAACCATGAAGTCCAAAGCCTCCCCCTTGCCGGCGACTTTGCGGGCGGTGTATTGGCGCTTGAGCACGCCGACCTCGGTGTCCAGCACCACCACCGGCGACCCTCCGGGTTTCACGGCATGCGCCGACTCGCTCGCCGCATCGCCAAATGTCAGGTGGTGCGCAATTCCCGCCGCCCCGCCTTGCGCAATAGCAAACGTTGGCAAAATAAACGAAAGAACGGCGCTGGCGAGCGAAGGTTTCATGGTCAGGTGAGCGCCTGGGATTCCATCAGGCGGGCGGTTCCCGTGGTCCAGTCGGCATCGATGAGGCGCGGGACTTTGACAAAAGGAATTCGCGGCCGGGCCTCATCAATGCCGTTCACGCGGTCAATCACGAGGCCGGCGAGCGCGTCGAAGAACCCCCAGACCGCCACGCCGCGCGGGTAGAAGTGCAGGTTGTTCCCGCCGAAGGTTTCGAAGAACAATGCGGGTGCCTGCGAGTTCGTCGTGATCTGCCAGTTCCAGTAGCGCTCGGAGAGGTGGCGGAAATCGACGCCGCGGTAAAATGCGGCGACATCGCGCAGCATGTTCATCGAGATCCAGCCCGGCTTGGCCGAGACGCCGGCCATGCCATCCTGCAGGCCGCCCAGAGCGTATTCCTCCGCGGAGAAGTCGCTGTGCGAGCAACCGTATTCGCAGAGGCAGGCCTCCGCGGCATTTTGGAGATCTGTTTTGATCCGCTGCTCGTCCAGCCCGCTGAAAAACCCCACCATGTCGAGCGGGGCGAGGCCGTTCGCCGTGTAGATGTGGTGCCCGTCCCAGCCGGGAACGATTTCCATGCCGAGATCCTTCCCGGTCCAAGGATTTTTGAGCCCGCGCCCGTCGGTGTTGAGAAGGCAGATGTAGTGATCTTTTTGCCATCCTTCGGACTCGACCCGCTTGCGGATGGCATCGGCCCTTGCGCGGAAATGCCCGGCTTGGTCCCTGTCGCCGAGTTCGGCGAGAACAGCCGCGCCGCATTCAAAAGCCGCCAGGGTTTTCACGGCGAGATAAACCTGCTCCCGGCCGTATTGGAGCGCGGGCGATCCGTCGTCAATCGTATTGGCCACGCCGACATCGGGAATCCCTCTCCCCTTCGTGTCGCAGCGCTCGAGGAACAAAAGATATTTCCCGGCCGTGTCCGCCCGGCGTCTGGCGATGGAAAAATCGCCCGTCCTGCGCCAGTGGGCGTAGAGCAGGATGAGGTAGTTGGCCGTCTCCTCGACCTCCATTTCGTGCGGGTAGTCCTGCCCGTTCGCCTTCGCCATCGCCCCGCAGTCGTGCGAAAGAAACTCCGTGCCCTCCCCGCGCCCGCCGAGCGTGGCGGATCCGGGCTTGGAAAATTCCGGCCAGTAGTCGAGTTCGATGGCGAGGAGTTCCGGCCACACGGCGAGATAGAACGGCGCCTGGGTGAACTCGACGTCCACCGTCGAGTGGAACCCGCAGCTTCCCTCCCAAACGCTGAACCAATCCCTGCCGTCGCGATCCACCCACCAGGTGTTCATGAGCCAGGAATGAAGCGTCTGGGCGAGGAGGTTGTTGATCGATGGAGAGAGGTTGTTCCCGCCCACAATGCCGTCCACCTTTTCCGCATTCTCAAAAATCCCGCCGCCATGCCTGCGGCCCCAATCCGCGACCTCATCGAGAGACGTGAAGCGCGACGCGTATTTGAACGGATGCTTTTTCCCAAAAACCTCAAGAACCGGCGGGCTGTGAGCGCACCAGAAGAGGTCGAGGCTGACCGTGTTCAGTGCCTCCCCGGGCACGTTCAGCCGGAATCGTGTTCCGTCGCGCTCTGCGCCGGGGGCGATGATGCGGTCGTGCTGGGGCAGGAGATGGGCGGGAGCGGAGGCCTCCTTGTCTTTGCGGCGAGCGGTGAGGCTTTGGAAATGGAGGTCCACCTCGTCCCCGCCGGAAGCCGAGCAGCGGACGTCACCCCCCACGATTTCGAAGAACAACTCGACCGAATCCGACGTCACGGTGACCGGTGTCCAGCGGAAGTTGCCGCTGAGTTTTTCGACGGACATCCGCGCGGCGATGACCGGCGTGGTGGAAAATTCAGCATCCCTCGGACGGAATGGCGTGGCGAAGGTCAGCGTGACCTTCAGCCCGCTGTCCTCCTCGATCGCGATCAACCGGCTCGTGCAGGGCGTCATGCGCTGATCGAAAAACGCAAACCTTTTCCCTTCGCGGCACAGCGGAAAAACAAATTCCTTCCCGTTGATCACGGCGCCGGCGCGGATTTCCAGCGCGGCGGCTTCATCGAACATGTCGAAGCGGACGACCCGGGCCTCCCCGGCGACGGGATCCAGGACCAGCCCGTGGCGGGAACCGAGAACGGTGATGGCGTCGGAGATCAGATTCATTTCGCGGCAGGCGGGAGGTTGAGCTTCCTGGCGATTTCCGGCGGCAATCCCACGAGGAACGACTCGAGGGGCTCGTCCCCCTTCTTGGCGGCCGCATAAAATCTTTTCGCGATGTCATCCATGGCCGCCACGAGTTCGGGCTCCTTGTTGTAAAGGTTCACCGTCTGCGCGGGATCTTCGCGCAGGTTGTAGAGCTGGGCTGGCGGGGCATCGGGCTTGATTTTTCCGGTCTCGTCATAATCGCTGTTCGAGTAGCCGAGCCTGACGACGGGGCCTTCGCTGAAGAGCCCGCCAGGTCCCTGCTGGGGATGGTAGGCCCAGTCGCCGATGCGCAGCGCGGCGGCCTTGCCCCGGTAAACCATCGCGGTCCGGCCCGGCGCGGTATCCGGATGTTCCAAAAGCGGCAGCATGTTGGCGCTGTCGGGGCCAGCGCCCGCAGGAACCGGAACATCGGCCGCGGCAAGGAACGTGTCGTAAAGATCAGTGAGCGAAAATAGCTTGTCCGTTGACTTGCCGGCGGGAATTTTCCCCGGCCAGCGGGCGATGCAGGGGACGCGGTGGCCGCCCTCCCAGACATCCGCTTTTTGGCCGTTAAACGGGCCGTTGGTTCGGAATCCGACGTTCACGTTGTCACCGAAGTTCAGGTTGCCGTTATCGCTGGTGAAAACCACGAGCGTGTTGTCTGCGAATCCCCGCTCCTTCAGGCAGGCCAGCACGATCCCCACGGCATGGTCGAGCTGCTGGCAGTAATCCGCCGTGCGGATGGCGTTGTTGTTTTGTTTCTTCAGGCGGCCGGCGATCGGGCTCTTGCCGCGGAACTCCTCCGCAACTGCCAGCGGGACGTGCGGGGCAAAAAATGGAAGGTAGATGAAAAACGGTTTCTCCGGACTCTGCTTGCCGATAAACTCACAGGCTTTATCGGCCATGATCAGATCCAAGCGGTTCATGTCACAGGCTTCGTGGGCGGCTTTGGCCCCGACGCTGACCCCCCATCCGGTCGGGGCGCCGGCCGGCGGCTTGATCCCCTGGGACTTCGCCTCGTCACTGCTGAGGACCTTGATGGGATCCGCCGGGTCGCCGCGATAAATCCCGTGGTTCTCTATGAAGACATACGGCGGCTGCGCGTGGCTGTTGGGCATCCCGAACCAGTAGTCGAACCCGCATTCGTTCGGGCCGGGCTTCAGATCGCCGTTCCAGTCGGTCTCCTCCCCGCGCTTGGTCAGCCCGAACCCGAGATGCCACTTGCCGAACATCGCCGTCGCGTAGCCGGAGTCCTTCAGAAGCTGCGGCAGCAGCTTTTCATTCTCGCGAAAATAGATCCCCGACTGGATGCGGCCCCAGACGGAACGAAAATAATACCGCCCGGCAAGAATCGAGTAGCGGGTCGGCTGGCAGACGGCGGCCGGCGAGTGCGCGTCCGTGAACCTCAGTCCGCCGGTGGCAAGCCGGTCAATATTCGGCGTCGCGACGTCCGCGTTTCCATTGGCCCCGACGTTGCCGTAGCCCATGTCATCGGCGAGGAACAAGACGATGTTCGGACGCTTCGTTGCGGCGATGGAATGGGACATCGCGCAAAGCGCGACGGCGGCGGAAAGAAGGAGCTTTTTCATCAGGGCTTTTTCTCGGTGGCCACCCGCAGCTTGGCCACGCAGAAGCGGTGGTCGGCGGAGTTTGCCGCCATTTCCATTTTCAGGTAAAAGGATTTCAGTCCGTGCACGGATGGGGTGAGGTCGATGAACTGGTAGGGGATGCCGTTCAGATTTTGCGAGATGTTGTTCTGCCAAGTGTTGTCGAACTGGCCGCAGCGCGACCATGTTTTTCCGTCCGGACTTGTCAGTAGCGTCACGCGGCTCGAGTCGTCGAACGCGCGGGCGGCGACCTCCGCAACGGTGGTGCCCAGCGGGTTTTCGCTGGTGATGTGGTAGGTCACACTGCCGGGCTTGAACGCCTCGACCGGGCGCAGCATCGGGATTTCCACGCGGTAGAGGTAGTTCGGCTCCGGCTTGTGCGGGCGGACGTCCGCGTCCCGGATCTCGAAGGCTGCCTTTTTCCAGGATCCGTCGGTGTCTTTCGTGTAATCCACATCGAGGAGAACCGCGCGCGGCTGCCTGACCTCGAGGAGCCGGGGGGTGGCACCCTTGTCCGGTGACGGCGTGTAGCGCAGTTCGATTTCGTGGCCGGCCTTGATCGCAGCCTTCAGCGCGGTGATCTCATAGGCAACGAGCGTTCCTTGAAGCGCCACCGTGTCGAACTTCGTCATCCCCTTGTCGAACATCAACCCGTAGCGGTTGCCGTTCTCCATCTCGATGACGCCGTTCGAGGGCTTGCCGATCACGACCGGCGGCTCGAATTTTTTGATCCGCCCCTTGTCGTATCCGTAGCGGGACACGGCTTTTGTCACCTCGCCGGCATCGTTGATGCTAAGTGTCACCTCGTCGAATTTTTGCGGTTGGTGGCCTTTGGCCGCCTCGGCGGAATCCTCGAGTCCGGCAGGGCGGCGTTCGAATACGGCGTCCTTTGCCACCGCCAAACTCATGTTGGACGCGTAATCCATCACGGCGAGATCCTGCGTGTCCACCTGGATGCGGCTTTTGTTCCCGCCGAGGTAGCGGGCCGCCAGCTCGGACGGCAGCCTGGGGGCGGGCTTCACGGGGTTTGTGTGCTCGATCTCAAACACGGCTTTCTTTCCGCCATCCTTCGCTTCCGCGATCTCATACCTTCCCCCGCCGAGCGGGCGCAATGCCCAGCCCTTTGACGGGTCGGCATCCTCGAGCGCGATCGTGCACGGCTGCGCGTCGCGGAGGGACTTGAGGCAAAAAACCGCGCCGTCCGCCCCGGCTTTTTCCAAGGTGACAAACATGCGAGCGTCTGGCGCGCCAAGCTTCACGCTCAGCGGATATCGGCCGAGCCTGCCGTGTCCGCGCACGAGGTAGGTCGCGGGAAGAACCTCGGAAATTTCGCCGCCCAGCAATTTTTTGGTGCTTCCATACCAGCCGCGGTCGAAGTGGTCTTTCGCCTTCCGGTAGATGTCGTCCTCGCCGCCAGCCTGCCGGTATTTTTTCAGCAGGCGCTCGGCGATCGCCCGGTCCTGCACCCGGAGCTGGAGCGCGCGCTGCTGCCCCTTTGTCAGCGAGGGCTTGAACGCGTAACCGCTGCGTTTGGGCCACTGGGTCTGGACATTCAGGCTGATCAAAAACGCCCCGTCCGGAGCGTGTTCGGCCTGGAAGACGAGCTTCAGATAGATCGCTTTGCTTCCGACCATCGAATCCCCCAGATCCACCAGTTTGCGACTCGTCATGTAGGGCGTCCAATGCCCGGGGTCAGGAAGATCCTTGTCGGTCAGGCTGGCGATCTTCTTCATGCTGTCTGGGGCGTTGCCGACATAAATTCCGATGCTGTTCCCCTTGCCCGGAGAGATGCGCCCGTCCAGATCCAGCGCCAGTCCGGAGGTCAGCGGATCGCCGGCATTCGTGATTTTGTAGATCAGCTCTCCGGGGGCGCCGACATCCGCAACCGCCAACCGGAGGCTACTGTGGACTTTCATGTTTTTGACCGAGACCACCTTGTCCGACGGCCCCGGGGAGAAATCCCGCGGCACGAGCACATCCAGCAGCGCGGGCTGCCGGTGGACCGGGGGATCTGCGGGCTCCACGGAAACGCGATCCACCTCCCGCACAAACTTCTCATCGCCAGGATCGGCGTTGAAAAAGCAGAGGAATTGGAACCCTCGCTCGTAGTGGCGCTTCATCACGCTGAAGTTCTCCTTCAGGATCGTGCGCTCCATGTTGATCATCGAAAGTTTCCCGCGGGCGCGCAGGTAGTCATACATCGCGATGTCGCGGAAGTTAACCCCCTCGCCCATCTCGCCGCTGCTCCAGAGCCCGTCAACCATGCCATGCTGGCCGCCGCCCCATCGCGGGTCGTTCATCGGCTTGTCGGTAAGAAAATCCGGATGCGAGTAGAGGTTGTCGAAAACCTGCTCCTCAGGCAGCGAGACCTTCCCGTTGTCAACGATCACGATATCGCGCCCGACCGCCCTCGCCGTGCTGTCGGAAAATTCCTGCCACGACTTCACCGCGTCCCGGTGCATCCAGAGCCGCTCGTCGAATCCCATGCCGCCGACCGGATCGATCTTCACGCCATCCCCCGCCGCCGACTCGATGACCGCCTGAGACATCTCTCCGCTTGCCGGCGCGAACTCCCGGATCAGGAGCGTTTGCGCCGGTTTTCCGCTGAGCCTCAGGAGGGCGAGTTCCTCCCGCATGCCGCCCATCATTTGCTGGAAGCGCGTCTCCAGGAATGCGTTCATCACCGGGTTGCGCAGGGCCGCGCCGGGCGTGTTGGCCCACATGTTCGGCCAGGACGCCCGCCAGTCTTTGATCTCCGGCTCGTAGTGGGTCGCCGTGTATTGGATGTCGCTGAAATACCCTCCATGCCCGTCCGGCCCGATCGGCTTTCCGCCCCAGCCGGTGCCGTTGATAAGCCACAGCCCGGGCAGGCCGGTCTCCGATGAAAGCCGAAGCCTTTCGGACAGATCCTTTTTCCCGACCGAGGGCTCCACGTGCCCGTAGCCGCCGGCGAAGGCAAAGACCCCGATCGGCGCGTAATCCGTCAAACCGGAAAATACCTCCTTCATCTTTTGGCAGCGATCGAGTTCGACCCCCGCACCTTTTTTCTTTTTTCCTTCGGATTCCCCCTCGAGTTTGATCACGCCCGAAGGGAAAAATATCCCCATCGGTCGCGCGACCTCCTCCGGCTTCGCGACCTTATCGAAGAAGTCCTCGTAGGCCCAGATGCGCCCGATGCTGAATGCCCCGCCCCCATCGTGCCGCAAGGCGACCTTGAGCGGCGATCCCGCCTTCAATCTCTCCGACGGCACCTCGACAAAAAAGTGGTTCGGCCCCGCGCCGAGCTCCTGATACGTCCGGAAATAGACCTCTTTGCCGCCCACCAGCACGGTGTAACCAAAGGCGTCAGGCCGCCGGTTATGGATCTCCTGGATTTCCAGGATGACCGACTTGGTCCCCTTGGAGAACGGCACGTCGAAAGCCACTTCCTCACCCTGGTGCGGCAACGTGCGAACCGAAAACGTTTCCTGAAAAGTCCCCATCTCGGTAGCCAGCGACTCGACCACGACTCCCGACGAGGCTCTCACATTGGCGGCGGGAGAACCCAGATCAAAGGCCGTCGCCGCCTCCCGCTTCGGTTCGCCGCCAAATGCCTGACAGGCCAACACTCCCGCGATCACCATGATGACCGCCTGTCTCAAATCCTTACGGCCTGCTTGTTCGTGGAATCTCATCGTTTGTCAGTCAAAGGTTAAATGCCAGAACCCGGGGGCTGTCGGGAAAACGAACCGGATTCTTGGATGGCTCAGGGAATATCCACGCACGGGAGAACCCCGTCAAACACAAAATGCAAAGGATTGTATTTTGTGTGGCTGGAGCTATCCGGCGGAGAGGATTTTGAGGATGGGAATTTCCACCTCGGCATCGGCTCCGCCGCGGCCCTCGAGAAGATCGACGAGGATCTGGACGGTTCTCCGGGCGATGCCCTTGCAGTCCTGCACGGCGACGAGCACCCTTTTGGCGGGATGGATCGACCCCTGCCACTGGTCGTAGCATCCGATGAGGTAGTCGCCCCCGGCCGCAATCCGGGGCGTCGCAGCAAGAAACTTCTCGATCGCCACCTGGTGGGATTCGACGAGGGCCAGAGGCCGGGGGAGGGCGGAGAGGGAGCTGCCGGCGGCAATCTGGTCGCCGGTCAGATGAGGGATGCCTTGCTGGCTGAGGGCGGAGAGGACGGAATCCAAGCGGCGGCGATCCACGAGGTTGTATGCGGGATTGAACAAAACCACAAACGACTTGGCACCCGCTTTCACGCACGCGTCCACGAGTTCCGCGCACGCATTCGCATCGTCGGTGGTCACGGTCGGAAGGTTCATGGAGTCGATGGGCACGTCCACCAGCACAATGGGAAAATCGCGGCTCACAAGCCCGTGAAGCGCGGACAGGTCATCGATATCCCGCCGGTTGATGATCGCCCCGCCAGCGAGCCCCGAGTGCATCGCGGTCATGATCCGGTCAAAGACCTTTTGCTTTCCGAGATGCAGGGAAACCATGACGTCGTATTCCCGCTCGGCCGCAGCCAGCGCGGCCTCCTCGACCATGTCGCCATCGACCGGATTTCTCAGGTCTGGAGCAATGAACCAAAAGAACCGGGAGGTGCGCGCACGGAGCATGCGGGCGGCGAGGTTGGGGCGATAGCCGAGCCGCTTGGCAGTCTGGGCGATCCGCTTTTTGGTGTTGGGATGGACCCGCGGATCGTCGCTCAGCGCCCGGGAGACGGTCGATATATTCACGTCGCAGATGCGGGCGATGTCGATCAACGTGGCGGCGGCGAACTTTCCCATTAGCGGGCAACTCTCATTCCTGTTCCCCCCGGCGACAAGGAAATTCTCGCCCATGCAGAGCTTTGCAATGCCGCTGCCGATCCATTCCCCGGATCCGTGCCGGCTACGGTGCGGGCGGCAGGACTTCGCGAGCGATGCTACCGAGTCCGGCATGATAGCTGTGGCAGAGGCCCCTCGTGCCGCTGGCCTCGATGTTGCCGCCTCCGATGCCCAGCGCGGAGAATCCTGCCAGGCGGATGGAGCAGATGCCGGCCCCGCTGTCCTCGATGCCTGCCACCCGCGCCCGCTCGGCAAAGGGGATTCCCAGGCCGACCCTCGCGGCCTCCGCATAGAGCCAGGGGTGAGGCTTCGGAGACAGTTCGCCGAGCGTGCCGGCATGGCCTTCGCGCAAGGGATATCCCGCCGTGATGATGGCGTCGTAGAACTCCGCGGGATCGCCCATTTTCAAGGTGCGGAACGCGGACAGGATTTCGGGGTAGGCTTTTTCGTGGAGCCCGCTGGTGACGAGCCCGAGGAGAATCCCCCGGCCTTTCAGCTCGAGCAAAAAATCCTTGAGCCCGGGGGCAGGCGTGAAGGCGTTCGGGCGGCCGCCGCCGGCCAGGATCGCGGCCAGCTCCCGGTGGGTGTGCTCGAAATAAAATTGGCGTGCCACCTCGACCGTTTTGTCCGGGCAATACTTGCGGATGCAGTACTGGAGGTGCTCCGAGACGCTGTGGCCGGAAACGTGCGGGAGGTCGGACTCCTCAAGTTCGAAACCGGGATCACCCCGCAGGCTCGCGGCGGTTTGCTGGATAATCCATATCCAAAACTCCTCGCTGTGCACCGTCGTGCCATCCAGGTCCATGAGAACCGCCTTCACCGGCGTCTCCAAACTCACCGGATACACGGGATAATACGCCGGGTAGCCCATGCTCGAGCGGACGTGCGCGAGCGTGTGCCGCTCGAAGCCGACAAACTCGACCGCGCCGTCACCGGTGCGGGCGGTGGCCTGCACGCCATCCCTTCCGGCGGCAAAGCGCCCGTCGGATGTTCCCTCGATCGGGATCAGCCCGAGGCTCACCGCATCAGGCCCGAGGCCCGGGAATTGCCCGCTCATCCGCTCAGCTCCTCCTGATCAGCAGCGTCGCGATTTCGCCGCGCCCAACGCTCAGCCTCACTTGATTTTTCGCGAGCTTCAGGTCCCCGACCGGCTTCTCCTCCAGCGTCACCTGCGTGACGGAGACGGTTTCTTTGGGGACCGTGACGACGACTTGGATCGCCTCGCCCGTGGGGTTGTAGCCCCGGACGACGACGGCATCTTCGTGCTCCGCTTTTTTGAGCGCGGTGACGAGGAAGTCGGGGTTGTCGAAGGAAAGGAAGCTGTGGGCGGACGGCAATTCCCCCTTGTGGCCCGTGGCGACGATGGCGCGCAGCGGGCTGGTGTAGCTGGCGGCCGCTTGGGGGACCCGGCCTTCGTGCCAGTCGCCGGCATGAGGCATCACGGCGTAGCGGAACGTGTGGCACCCCTGGCACTGGGCGAGGGCCTGGAAGACATGCGTTTCCGTCGGGTTGCCGGCAGTCCCGAAGCAGCGCAGCATCGTCAGGGCGATGGGGCGGTCCGGATTGTCCAGGACTTCGTATTCGGAGAGCCCGTAATGCAGCACCGCAAGGCCGTGCTCCCCGTCGCTGACGTCCACGAAAGAAAACGTCGGCAGCGTGCGGGCGGCCTCCTCATACCAGCCGGTGGAATCCGGGATGGCGATCGGGCGTTTCACGACATCGAACGCGCTGTCCACATGGCAGTGGGTCGCCTTGTCCAGCCCGGTCGGAAACAAGACCCTCAGCCGGTGATCCTGGCAGCGGTTGTCCACGGATGTGACAAATTCCAGCTGGCGGCTGCCGTGGCGGAGCGTGATCTCGGTGACGAGCTTGACGACGGATTTCCGCGACGAGCGCCGCAGCGGGCCGTGGTCAATCCATTCCGAGCCGTGGGGGACATGGACCTTGAGCTCCTGCTCGAGCCCCTCGGGTAGTTCCCAATCGCGCTCGACGCGGTAGGTGGCAATCATCGGGCCGTTGTGGACCAATGCGATGCCGGCCGGCTGACCGAACGTCGTGTAGGATGCGTTGCCGTCCGGGCGGTAGTGCACGAGCGGCCCGCCGCACTCGCCCTCGTCCTCGAACGCGTTCAGCCCCGTGAAGGATTTTCCGGTTTTCTTGTCGAGCAGGGCGACCGTGCCGTCCGGCCGAACCTCCGCGCGGAGGAATTCGTTTTCGAGAACGTTGGCCGTCGGGCTGAGGGGCTCCACCGGACGCGATGCCGCTTGCTTCGGCACCACCCGGTAGGTCGCGTAGCCGAACGCGGGCACATCCACAGGCAGCGCGATCCGCAGGCGCGTGGCGTCCACGTTGATCGCGTTGCCATATTTGAGATACGCATAAAACGTATCGTCCTCGGTGCCGAGGATCTGGACGCGCACGGGCTCCCCGGCACTGTCGAAAACCTCGACCATGAGCGGTTTTTTGTAGGGGCCGTGGACCCTCAGCTTCCAGGCGAGCGGAACGTCCACCGCGACCTCCACGACTTCCGTGCGGGCCCGGGAGGCGCTGTTGAAAACCGTGACGCCCAGCTCGCGGCTCCCGATGGCCGGGTAGTCGATGCGGGCGACGAGATCCTTGAGGTTGTCGCGGGTCACGCACTCGCTGATGTCGTTGGCGATTCGGTAGCGCTCCTCCATGGCGAGCTGGACGCGGTCGATGTGGCAGCCGCCGATCCCGTCGTGCTGCTGGTTCTGGAGGATTTCCTTCCAGGCCGAGCGCAGGAGGGCTTCCGGGTAGCTTCTGCCGGCGAGAAGCTGCCAGGCCGAGGTCGGCTCCGCCCATTTTTCCAGGCGGTGCTGGCAGTCGGCGTTGCGCAGCTTCAGCGGCATGCGGGCCGAGAAAACCCCGATGTAGAGCGGCGCAAACGCATCGCCCTTCGTCTCCACGCTGAGCATCTCGCCCTTGAAGACGGTAAGGTTTTTGTCGGCCCCGCTGGCGGCCATTTCGGCGCGAATCGTGCGGACGACTTCCGGCAGGCTGCTGATCGTGACCTTCCCGTAGTCGATCCGCTTGTTGATCTCGTCCACCAGGTCGGGGATGATCGGGTCGGGATTTTCCTGGTCGAAGCCCTGGTAGAAAAGCAGGTGCTTGGTCGATGCCTTGTCCTTCACCGTGTCGCGCAGCGTCTCCATCCCCGCCATGGCCGACTCCATGCTCTTGATTACCGGCTGGCGCAGGACATGGTAGTTCATGTCATCAGTGCTGTAGCTGTCGGCCAGGCGCGCGATCATCCCGCCGTTTTGCTGGATCGACTCCAGATCGTAATCCCCGGTCGGCAGGCTGCTCGCGCCGCCGGTGCCGCGGATATACGGGTTGTAAACGTAGATCCAGAAATTCAAGCGGTGGAACGAGCCGAACGTGAACCCCATCGCACGCGAGCCGTCCGGCGCATCCCACCAGAACTCGAGCTTGTCGATGTTCGACTGGTCGATCCCCCGGTAGAACAGGATCGTGTCCATCCCGAACTGGCGGTAGATCTGCGGGAGTTGCGAGACCTGCCCCCAGCTGAAAATGTTGTAGGCGCATTTCATCACGCCGCCGAGCGATTCGGCGAGGCGGTGCCCCATCAGAAGGTTGCGCACGAGCGCCTCGCCGCTCACCAGGAACTCCGCCGGAAGAGTATACCAAGGCCCCGCAAGGAGACGGCCCTCGCCCACCAGCTTCTCCACGAGCGCCCTGCGCTCCGGACGGAACTCGAGGTAATCGTCCAGAAACGATGCCTGCGAATCGGGGTGAAAATAAGCGTATCGCGGATCCTTCTCCATCGCGTCGAGCAGGGTGTCGCCCGCCTCCAGCAAACGCGCCTGCGTCTCCCGAAAACTCCACCGGTATTCGCGATCCCAGTGGGTGTTCAGGATCAGGTGCATTTCGTATTGGGATTCATTCATGACTTCAAATTTTATCGGCTGGGTTCCGGCAGGGCCGCTTGCTCATTCCGCCATAATGCAATCGTTTGCCTTACTTGCAATATTTTGTTTCCGGCCCGGGGCAGGTTTGCCTTCCGGCGCAACGTCCGCAACGGAAGGAACCGGCACATCCCATCACTACTCACTTTGGCGGTTTCGGATTTTGGGCGCGCTGGGTGGGCGGGTGAGTTTCGCGAGCAATTTGTCCCAGCCGATGATTTCTTTTTTCATGTCCTCCGGGATGACCTGCCTGAGGCCGGCGGATTTTTCGAAGGAGTAGGAGTAGATGCGGTCGATATCCTTGAAGCGGATCGGCAGGCGGGTTTCAGGGTCGAGATAGAGCACGAGGGTTCCAGCGGCCGCTGCCGGGGAGGAATCCCCGTTTTCCCCGGCTTGCTTCATGGCTTGCCGGAGGTCATCCAAAGCGCGTTGCTGCCGCTTCGTCAATGGCCTCTTGGCGGCGTCCATCTTGATAACAAGCATTTTTTTGCCTTCGATTTCCTGAAGTTCCGGGGTCTGTCCCACCGCCCAGTAGAGTTCCGGAAAGTCCGCTTCCTCGAGGTTCCATGAGCGGGGATGGGAGGGGAGTAAACGCACGATCCTTTCGCGGCCGGTGGCCTTCAGATACTGGAATTGCGGCAAGATCCAGAACTCCTCGCCGGGCTGATTGTCATAGCGGTTGAGCACACGATAAATCCCGCCATCCTTCTCTCCGATCGATTGCACGAGCACGCGGGGCGGCGGGAGCTTGGCCTTTGCTGTTTTCTCCCCGGTGTTGGGAACCGCGTCCTTGGGGGCGGCCTTGGTCTGAACGGTCACGGTCCACTTTGTTTTGTCCGGTGCCCGGAGTTCCTTGAGGGGCTCGATGCCGGCGGCGCAGGAGAGGGTGGATGCCACGGCAAGAGCCGCGAGGCAGGGATACAGGGATTTTGTTTTCATGGGTTAGTTGCTGATGTTTTCGCTGGAACGCGCCAGAACGCGCGCCGTGAAGCGGTCTATCGCGACGCATTCCCACACGCGCGATTCCCCCTGCGGGATGAATGGGCCATTCGCCGCCGTGCCGCTTTGCGCCACGACATCGATGAGGATATTCCATGTCCGCACCGTGCCCACATCGGCGAGAGAAGCCACGATGGTATCCCGGTTCCGGGGCAGGGGTTGTTGGGTTGCGGAGAGCCTTGAGGCCATGGTCTGGGCCGGGCCGTCGAAGGATGTGCCGCTGACCCATCGCCCGACAATTTCGGAGCGGTCCTTGAGATATCCTTGCCCGGAACCGGTGCCACTCACAAAGGTGATGTAATCATCGGCCATGTTTCCAGCCGTTGCCTGGTCGATCGTCGAGCCGCCGGCCAATCCCGCTCCTTGAATGAGCGCTGTCAGCACCGGCTTCGAAACCATGTTGAGATTGACCCGGCCGCCAACCAGATTGTCTGGGGGAGGTTCCTCGCAGGTGAAAACATCCAGCAAGACGCGGTCGCCACTCTCGGGAGTCATGAAATCCAGATTTCTCCAGGGTGTTCCGCGGAAGACATTCCCGAGCTCGGCCACGGAGCGGAAGGGACGGTTCAAAACGACCGGACGGCTGGCAGAGTTGTTCTGATTCATCGGCCAACCTTCGGAGGAGATGTCGGTTGCGTATGCGGCGCCGCCGCGACGCTGAACGCCATCCGGATCCGTGTAGCGGAAGGGATCCGAGGCCACGGAATTCCGTTGCAAACGCCCGGGTGCCGCGGCGGCCCCCACGCCGGTCCATCCACCGGCAATAGTTGTGCTGTTGCTGCTCACAGAGGAATACTTGGTCAGGTGGGAATAGACGTTGGGAAGTGGATTGGAGGTTATGGAGAAGTTTCGGTATTGATACTGCACAAGATACGCGTCGTTTGGCGTTAGTGTTGCATTTGCATTACCCTGAGCCCAAAGGTAAAAGGAACCCCACCGATCACTCCGGGGATCGACCCGGGTCGCCATGTAGATTTCCTGCCCGAAGTTTCGGCCTGCTGGAGCTAAACTCACTTGCTGTCTGTCGATCGTCCACCAGTTGCCGCCTTGGCCGTATTGGAGCTCAAGACTCACCGGGCCGCCGGTCGGTCGCTGATAGGCGCCCCATTGCGAGATTCCGGTTTGACCGGGCATGTATCCGGCAACAAAGCCAAGTGCCTTTGCTGTTTTTGGACTCACTGGGGAGCCTAACGATTGAGTCGTGTCTAAAACCGGACTGCCCTGATTCGTGCTGAAGTAAACATCGACGATCATGTCAGGAACGTTGGGTGCTACGGCATCGCTCATCTGCATGTCCGGGTTATCCGGCGAGCCGTTCGAATTGCTTCCTGGCGGGTAGCCTACCTTCGACAAATAGGTCGGTTCCCGGAAAAGCGTAGTGTTTCCCGTGAAGAAAATATATTGAGTCCCATCGTATCGGATGTCTTGCGTGCAATCAGGGCCGCCTTTGGTTGTTAAATTAACAAGGTAATTCGACCGATCCTGATTTTGGGGATAAGGCAGCGTGTCATTCGGCGGATCTTTCCAAAACCATGTGCCCTCAACGCCAAGATCGGTAAAGGACTTGGCAATGATCCGAAAATTCGCCGGGCTCGAAGATGTCGCTCCTGTTGCTCCGCTATCATGGGGATTCCATAGCTGGGGCTGAACCATCCAAACCTGAAGATACATTTTCAGGCCATCCGGCGGAATAAACCCGCTCACTGAAACATCCGCAGTTCCCACCCGGAAAGACCTGTCCAAGGCGACATGCAGCCGGGGGAGATCTTCCACGCCATAAAACTCCCTGCCATCAAACTGGATGCGCGTGGGGTAGCCATCGGAATCATATTGATCGATAATATTTGCTGCGATTTGTATCAGTTGATAATTCACGGAGCCATCCAAGCCCCCTTTTTGAGCGGGGAAACCTAAGCTCGAATAATCCGATGGGTAGGGGATTCCAAATTGTTTTCCCAGGCTTCCGACGGAGATCGCGGCCTTGAGCAGCTCAACAAAATCCGGTTCTCGATCGGCCGGAATATCCGAGAGCGGAAGGATATCCGCAGGGGCACCATGGTTGTATTTCCAGCAATTCGTGGGCGCATCCCAAGCCATGCCGAAGTATTTGAGAATATCTTCGGCACTTGCTGTAGGCGCGGCGGGAGGGACGGGGGTTGAGACAAGCGACAGGCGCGACAATGGAAAGCGTTTGGTAATGGCTGGCTGGCCGCCAACATTTTTGATCGTGAGCAAAGACGGGTTCAGGCCGTCGTCCATGCCAAAAGCATCATTGCCACCCGAGGCGAGGTTTTGCTGGATTTTCGGGCGGCCGGAAGCGGGCTCGTGCGTGGGAAGATCGATATCCCTGGCCCAATGGGTGAGATATTGGAGGGCGGGAACCTTGGTTCCGTTTGCGGTGAAGGTGCTGGGATTGGCTTGGGCATAGCGAATCAAATCCTGCCGGGTGGCGAAAAAGCGGTGAACGGGGTCGCCGTTTTGCGAGAACGGGATGCGCCAGCCAGTCCTCGAATAGTATTTGTAGCTGTCGGTCGCGTTGCCGGTTCCGTTGTAGGTGACGGCTCCCCAGTCCCCAGTCATCCGCCAGGTGGGTGGCCAGGAAGTGCTGTCGTTTGACTTGGTGGCGTTGGCGGAAATGCCGGGCAAGGCATCGAGAACCGCAGAGATGGGACTCCCTTTGGTCATTTTATTATCGGCAGAAAAAGAGTCTCCATGTCCAAATGCGTTGATGTCCAAAAGGCCGCCGATTTTGTAGGCGTTGAAGGCGAAGCGGCCGATGGTGGTGGTGGCGTTCGCGGTGGTCGAGGTCGAACCGTCGCGATTCACATAGATCCAAGTGGGAACGGTGGTGTTGGAAATGAAGCCGTCCCCTCCAAGGAGCATGGGGGCATTCCATGCGCTCGTGCCGATGAAGCGCCCGTTGGGAGCGGGGTCGGCGGAACTGTTGCCGCCATGGCTTTGCAGAACGAGGTTCGGGAATTGGGGGTCGTTCGCAAGGTCGCCATGGACGCTTCGCGACGGCACCATGTTTGTGGCGTTTTTAGGCCGGTAGATGGTGGAGTTTCCGACGGTGACGGCCGTGGAATTTGCAACGATGTCCGAAAGAAACTGTGTTGCGACATAGTCCACCCCGGTGCGGGCGAGTTGCGCGGATTGCACCTGGTTGGCCCGGGAGGATTCCACCAGGCGGTTGCCCGTGGCGCGCGAGAAAAAGGCCACGGCGGCCATCGTGACCAAGACCAGGGCGGCCAGGGTGATAATCAAAGCAACGCCTCTCTCGGATGTGGAGAAGCGGGAAGTCCTGGAAGCGGCCGTGGTTTTCATGCCTTAAGGAAGGGGAATGGTTTTGTTCAGGATTCGGATGGCCGCCTTGGCGCGGAGCGGGATATTTGCGGAGTCAATGTCCGAGCGCCAAAGCGCGGGATTGCTTCCGAGTGCCGTTTGGGCAGCGGTGAGGTTTGTGGCGTCCTCCAGAATCCGCCTGTTTTGTTCATCGACGGCGACGATCCAGACCTCGAGCGATTGAGCCCGGTTGGTCAATGAGGAAGCGAATGCGGGCGAGGCGGTGATGAGGGCCTTCCACCCGGCTGGCACGGCGAAGCCATTGTAGAGCGCCGTGGCATAGTTGGTGCTGTCGGTATTGGTGGTGGCCTGCGGGCCCGAGGTGGTCATCACCCGCAGATTCAGGCCAAGGATGCCGTCGGACAGACTGGTTACTGCGGCATTGGTCGTATCCAGTGCCGCCTTCAGGAGATCGGCCTCATTAAAGGATACAGAGCGGTAGGTGCGCACGAGCTGAGTGCCGTTCATGCTGTAAGTCACAGCAAGAAAGCGGTGGTTCGATGCATTGGGGCCGCGCCGGTCGGTGATCAGGGCGAGATTCGCCGGGCCGACAAGGACGGCCGCGCTCTCATTAACAACGGCTCCGGAGAGGTCAACCGCCATGATATCCAGAGCCCGGCGGGCCGCGCCGGTGGAGTCCATCTGTTGCGACTGCACGCGCGTGGATTGAAGGATTCCGTTCACCACCTGCAAAAGCATTGCCATGACCATTGCCAGCACCGCCATGGAGGTGAGCAGCTCGATGAGTGAGAAGGCAGGCACCGCAAGTTTGAAAGATCCTCCGCAGGTCTTCCTGGCCGCATCTCCGTTTTGTGCAAAAAGAAGTTTGTCGGGCATTCGCCCACGAAGGGAAGTAGCGGGCAAGATGCCCACGCTCCTTTGGTTGCACAAAACGGAGAGGCGCCCGGTCTTCATGGCCGCGGGAGAAATTGCACGCCGGTGGTGAGGCGTCCCTGGGCGTTGGTCCACCGGGATTCGCTCCAAACCAAATTGGGCGATTGCGCCGGCCAGGCGATGGATATCAATGCCGTGCCGTTGGTGTTTGAGGTGCTTGGTGGGGTGATGACGAGACGGGCCTTGAGACGGGCCGATGCGGTGTTGGTTGTGCTTCCATTGAGGTCGAGGGTGTCCCAAACGATAGTGCTTGGGGTGCCTGCGATCGTGTAGACAATGGGTTGGCTGGCGAAGGAGTTTGAGAATGTGGTGGCATTGACCTTCTCGGCGCTCCGCAGGGCATGCGCGATGCTGTTTGCCACATTGGCGGCGGCGGCTTGCTCGCTGGCATTTTGCACGGATTTCATTCCCACAGGCAACAGTCCGACAATCGCAAGCAGGGCGAAGCTTGCGATGCCGATGGCCATCACGACTTCGACCAGGGAGAATCCGGATCTCTGGGAGTGTCTCCTCATTGCTTGCGAAAAATAGCGGGAATGCCGGCGCTGCCATCGACAACCACGGCGATGTCGTTGTTGGTGGCTTCGGTGGTGCCACGGAAGCCGCGCAGCCCAATCAGGATTTGAAAATCGAAGCCGGTGGTGGCGGTCGGCAAGCCCGCGAGCATCGCCTCGCCCGTTGGCGTGAAAGTGATCGTTTTGTTGCTGAAGCTCTGGGAGCCGACCGAGAAGGTTGCGCCGGCGCTGTTGTTCGCCAACGCCGTGGCGGTGGCGTATCTGGCATTGTTTGTCCCGGTGTCGGCGGACCCGACCAAGCCAACACGCTCCAACAAGACCGGGCGGGAAATCGCCTGGAGGTTGGCGGCGCTGGTATTGGTTGAGCCATCCTTCGAGTAAACGACCCCCAAACGGAGGTTGCGGTTGCCGAAGTTGGTCGCATCCTGCAACCCGAGCCAGACAAACGTGCGCCGGGCCACCGCCTCGCTGCGGGCCAATTCAACCGCATCGGCAATCTTGTATGCGGCATCGACCGTTCCACGGGCGGCCCCGATCGATTGGAACGCCGGAACCGCCAACGACGCCAATATTCCGACCGCTGCCACCACAACCAGCAGTTCGAGCAGCGTAAAACCCCGCCCTGCTCGCAAACGGAAATGCCAGCGCGACTTCGATCCAGCCATGCTTTCATTGTCTGTCATCAGAAAAACCGTTTTAAATGGGAAAAAGCCATTTTACGAGGGAACAATTCCACCATCCCACTGCACTGTCAAGACGGGAAGACAAACCTTTGCATTTTTGTAGGGCTGATCGGTTTTCCCTCTCACGTCGATCTTCTCCAAAAGCTCGCGCGCTGCCGGGATCTCGTTGCTCTTGGCTGCCGTGCAAACGCTTCCCATCCACCGCCCGCTTTTCACCCCGAAGGCGCTCACCAGCTCCACCCCTGCGGCATGGCGAAGTTTTTTGCCGTCCACGGCGATGAGGGGATCCTCCGCCGGGCCGAGCACCTGATCCTGCCAGAGCAGGAGTGCGCTCTCCACTTGCGCGGCATCCACACCCGCAAGCACCCGCATGAAAGTGGTTTCCCCGGGCGCTTCGCGTCTCTTGCTGCGCGGCACCATGCGGAACTTCATGCCCCCAGGGCCAGCCACTCTCCCTCGAATGCGGCCACATACCGCATGTGTTCCCCTACCAGCACCGCGCTTTTCAGGTAATGGTGCACAGCCACCAACTCGTTGAATCTTCCCGTTTCCTCCAGAGTGATCAGCCGGATCTCAAGGCCATCCAATATCTCCTGCTCCACTGCGTCAGGCCGGCGGAAATCGCTTCTCTTTTTTCCCATGCCTTTTATTTCATCAGCATCGGGTCAACTTGTTCCGCCTTTTCTCGCTACTCCCTCATTCCCAATACCCGCTCCGTTTTTTTAATTCCTCCCTAACCTGCGCGCCGGTCAAAACCGCCGCGCAGACGCTGCCGCAGCCGAAAAACACGAGCAGAAAAGTTCCAAAAAAATCCCCGATGAAACACTTGGGAATGGATTTCATGCCGGCAAAAGCCTTGAAAAAAATCAGGTCGGCAGCTCCCGCATGCGATGCGTCGGCGCGGGCTTGCCCGGACGAAAATGTTCCAAGTGATCCAGCGTGGCCTGCAGCGTCGGGAACTTCTTAGCTGCGGCTTCGAGCCCCTCGCAAAGGGCCGTTCCCAGCACATCGGGCGCGCTCTCGGCGCGCAGGTTGACGATCAACTGGCCGCCCGTCACGGGCTCATCCAGGTGAAAGGAAAGCTCCGGCACGAAGTCATTGCGAACGAGGTTGACCGCCGCGATCGCGCCCGTGACGCTGACATCGGGGCTGAGTGTCATTTTCAAGTGCGCCACCTGCGCCTGCCGGGCCTCCAGTCGCTTCTGGATTTCCCCGGCCAGTTCCTTCAAAAATGAGTCGGCATCGAATCCCTGCGTTGCCGCAAGCTGCACCGTGGCGTTGAGCCAGCCCAGCAGCGCCTCGCCGTCGGCATAAACTTCATAATCGACAGGCATCGCTGTTCTCGCCACCTGCTCCGTGCTCGTGATGCGGTCAAACCATTCCTCCAGGTTCGTTCCATTGCGGGCCGATGCCGCGAGGATTTTCTTTCCCGGAAACCGCGTCGTGATCGCCTGCCGCAACGATTCCAGCCGGGGCCCGTCCAGCAGGTCGCATTTATTGATGACAATGAGGTCGGCCTCCTCAATCTGCTTGAGATAAATGTAGATGACCTTCTCCGAAAAGTTGCCGCCAGGTTCCAGGCCGAACACGCGCAGGGCACGAATCGGATCCACCAGCACGCTCACCGGCGCCACGGTGAACGCGTCGCCGTAGAGCCGCCGGAGCGGATACGTCACGGTGGCCGCAAGATCCGTGCAGCTTCCCACAGGCTCGGCAATAAAAACCTCGGGACGCGTCGCCTCGGTCAGCCGCCGGGACGCATCCACCAACGAATGGAAACGGCAGCAAAAACAGCCGCCGGGAATCTCCTCGGTCGCAAACCCCTGCGAGCGCAGCATCGCCGTGTCCACCAGATTGCGCCCCTGATCGTTCGTGATGAGCCCCACCCGCAGACCCCGGGCGGACAGGTGCCCGGCCAACTTGCCCACGGCGGTGGTCTTGCCGGCACCGAGAAAACCACCGATCATAATGTAGCGCGCCTTGGGCGCAGAAGAAGGATCCAAAACCAAATTTTGATATGTCGTTTTCATTCCGGCCACGCGCAAAGGGCTACATGGGCAGAGGCAGGCGGGCAATCCTGATCACGCAGGCTTCGAGCCGTGGTGCGAGTTGTTCGTGATCGCGAAGCCGTTCTCTTTATGCTCTGCACGAAAGCTTGAAAAACGGACATCGCGCCCGTAATCCTCGCACGCTTGCGGACGGCGGTCGAAACTCGATTTTTGGGCGCGCATTCCGGGGCGTGCAGGATTTCCTCATGAAATCATGCGCAGTCCGAAAGCGAGCCAGAGCGGGATCGTAATGAGGCCGACGAGCGAGGTGCCCAGCACGATCCGGATGGCTGTCGGAATGTCGCCCCGGTGGATTTTTGCGAGCACGATCGGGAAGACGGCAGAGGGCATGGCGGCCTGGACGACGAGGACCGGGCGGAGCGCATGGTCGCAGGGAAGCAGGAAGGCCGAGGCCATGAGGAGGGCGGGGAGCACTCCCAGCCGCAGGCCGATCGCGAGTCCGGTGGCCTTCCATCCGGATCGCAGCACATGGGGCTTGGCAAAGTCGGCGAGCAGCGCTCCGCTCACGAGCAGCCCGAGAGGAACCGCGCAGAGCCCGAGCATGTGCCAGGCCGTGCCCACGGATGCCGGGATCCAGTTTTTGGCCCCGGCCAGGTTGAGGAGAATCGCCGCGACGACCGCGACGATCGGCGGATTCCAGAGCGGCTCCCACCAGCGCTTGTCCGCCTGCCTGCCGGAAACCGTCGCCACGGCGAGCGTCCACATCGCGACCTCGACGCCGAGGTTGAACGCGAAGAGCACGCCAACAACCTCGCGGTCGAAGAGCGCCAGGCACAAGGGCAGCGGGATGTAGCTGTAGTTCTGGAGCCCGGCCGTGCACGCGAACGTCCGCTTCACCGCGTCGCCTTTCAAAAACCATTTCGCCACGAGCAGCGAGAGGCCGATCCCGGCGGCCAACGACGCGAACCCGGCGACCGGCGGCAGAAAAAGATTGGCCGGACGGACGAGCGCCTCGTTGCCGATGATCACGTCCAGCGCGAGGCACGGGACGAAGAGCTTGATCAGGACGCCGAGCAGCGACTGATCCGCCTCCTCGGTGAGAATCCGTGCCCGCCGCATCGCATAGCCCGCTCCCATCACAAGAAAGACGGGAAGAACGATCTGCAGGAGTCTCCAAGTTTCCGTCATGTCAGCGTCCGAAGACCAGGTTGCAGATGATCACCGAGGCCGTGACGCCGGCGAGGTCGGCGCACAGCCCCGCAGGAACCGCATGGCGGGTGCGCCGGATGCCGACCGATCCGAAATAGACGGCGAGCACATAAAACGTGGTCTCGGTTCCTCCCATGATCGTTGCGCCCATCTGAGAAATCAGGCTGTCGGGCCCCTGGGTTTTCACCAGCTCGGCAAAGATGCCCGTCGCCCCGCTCCCGCTCAGCGGGCGCATGAGGGCGAGGGGCAGCAGATCCGGCGGGAACGAAACCGCGGCGAGCGCCGGCCCGATGCCACGCGTGATGAGGGCGATCCCCCCGGCGGCGCGGAACATCGCCACCGCCGCGATGATCGCCACGAGGTAGGGAATGATCCGGATCGCCACCTGGAAGCCTTCCTTCGCGCCCTCAACAAATTCCTCATAGACCTTCACCCGGCAGAGCGCCGCGTAGAGAGGAAAAAAGGCGACGAGAAACGGGATCGCCAGATACGAAACCGTCTCCACGAAACGCACCAGCGGCGGCCGCGCAAGCAGCTCCGGGAGCGAGGCGTGCCTCCAGCCGAAAATGACAAAGCTCGCGGCAAACACCAGTAGCGCGAGGTTTCCCCAGCGGACAAGTGCGGGCGCGCCGGGCGCCTCTTCCCCGCGGATTTCCTGCGCGGGCGCGACCCCGCCGGGAGGAAGCGAAAACATCGGGAGCTTTTCCAACAGCTTCACCGCGGTGATGCCGGCGATGACCGAACAGCAGGAGGCGAAGAACGCGGTGCCGATGATCTGGGTCGGGTTCCTCGCGCCCGCCGCCGCGAGGATCGCAATCGTCGTCGCCGGAATCAGCTGGACCGAACTCGTGTTGATCGCGAGGAACGTGCACATCGCGTTCGTCGCCGTGCCCGGCCGCGGGTTTAACTTCTCGAGATCCTGCATGGCGCGCAAGCCGAGCGGAGTGGCCGCATTGCTCAGCCCGAGCATGTTCGCGGCAATGTTCATCACCATTGAACCCATCGCGGGATGCGTCGCGGGCACATCGGGAAAAAGCCACCGCAGCACCGGCCGCAACGCCCGGGAAAGAATCTCCACGAGCCCGGATTTTTCCGCGAGCTTCATCAGGCCCAGCCAGAGCGCCATGACGCCCGAGAGGGGCAGCGCGACGTTCATCACCGCCGACTTGCTCGCCTCGAACGCCGCGTTCGACACCTCCTGAAGCTGGCCCGTAAACCCGCCCAGCAGCACCGCCAGCACCACAAGCCCCAGCCAGATGAAATTCAACATCCGCTCAGCATGCGCGGGAAATCTGCGGAAATCAACCGCCCGCTTGGGCGCATCTCTGATGGCATGCCCGATAAGTGCAAGCTTTCAGGATCCAGCTCGCCGGACTGCTTCGGAGGCGTGTTGAAGCTGCCGACATGGCATCTTCGAGATGCCATGAAAACAAAAACATCATCCCCGCCTCTCCGTTTCCATTGTGGGCGATACCGCATGGAGGGCCGCTGCTCCGTCAGCGCCGACTTTTTTTCTGATGAGAAGTTGGACGCCACGGCGGACGTCCCTCCATGTTTCAGGAGCGCCATGCGGCACCCTCCGATCTGAACACAAGAACCACTGAAAACTCGAATCTTTCCAAGATTCTGGTATCTCCGGGCACATGGATGCCGAAATCGCCAAACTCCTGCCGCTTGCCCGGCATATCGCCCGCGATTTCTCGAATATCCCCGGCCTCGATCTCCCAGAAATCGAAATTCAGGCGCAGGAGGCGCTTGCCGCCGCTGGTCGGCAGTTCGATCCGGAAAAGGGCGACTTCACCGCCTACGCAGCCCAAGCCGTCCGCAACGCCCTCCGCAGCCTCTACGAGAAGCAGGTTCGGCATCATCATCACCACGCATACGTGCTGGATCAGCCGGCCGGGATGCAGTCCACCCAGACGGACTTGGTTCAGAATACACCCGACAAAAAGCAGGAATCCGTCAGCACGCAGGTCAACCGAGCGGAATCCATCGCGGCCCTCAAGCGTGCAATGGCTCAGATGCCGGAACGATACCGGGTGGTTCTGTCGGCTGTCGCCGAGGGCCGCAGCTATTCGGAGATCGGCATCCTGCTCGGCATGACGAAGCAGGGCGTCCACAAAATCGCCGCTGCCGCGACGCAAGCACTCCGCGAACACCTCGAATCCCAAGGATTCGGCGGGCTGGATTCCGTGGGTCTATTGAAGACGTTCCGGCAGGAGGGAAATCCTTCGACCGAAAGCTGAAATTGACGGGGATACAAAATTCCGAAAGCCTCAAACTCGTGCCTCGGGTTCCTATTCCAAACAGCCCCTACCGGATCGGTTTCTTCAGCTTTGATCTGAACGAAAAGCGTCACGTCCACGTTCGAAGGGAGCGGAAAGAGTGCAAAATCTGGATTGAGCCGATCGTCGAATTGGCGTGGAACTCAGGCTTCGCCGATCATGAAGTGAATGACATCCTCCGCATTGTGTGCGAGAATCTGCCGTTGATCAATTCCACCTATGAGTCTGCCGCCAAAAATCCTTGAAGCGGAAATCGACCCGCGAAATCTGAAAGTCCGCCTCGATTCGGGGATCACTGTCCTTATGCCCTTGGAGTATGTGCCAACCCTTCTCTTGGCGACCGATGAAGAGCGTGGCGCGATGGAGGTTCTCGATCACAGCCTTCACTGGGAGGCCCTTGATTGTGATCTGAGCGTCGAAGGGTTGCTCGCCGGAGCCAAAGAGATTCCGGGGCTTGCCCGCAAAGCATGGGACCGGTTCCTCGCAAGGCAATACGGGGCCGCCGCATAGGTTTTCCGCACCCGTCCGTTTTGATACAGCTCGTGGCCTCGGCATCCTGCCGATGCGTTGATTCCGAAAACAGCGGAAGAGGCCCGCGAATCATGCGAATTCCCGCGAATGAAAAGGACTTTCAGCAGGTGAAGACGGGCTGCTTTTTTTCGGGTTACCTTTTCCTATCTTCCCGTTGCATTCGCGTTCATTGGCTATATTCGCGGGCAAAATCCGGCGCTCACACGCTGCTCCAGGCATCGTCCTCCACCCACCTCCCATTCTTGATATCCGAAATACGCCCGGTTGACGCTTTCCTCGCTGAACCGTAGAACATCGGTATGGCCGTCACGCTCTCCGTCACCAAAGGCCCAGCCAAGGGGAAGGTCTTCACTTTCACGGAACATGATACGTTCCTTTTCGGTCGCATGCCGGACTGCCACGCCACGTTCCCAGACGACACACAGGTTTCCCGTCACCATTTCATCCTGGAAGCCTGCCCGCCGAAGGCATCGCTCCGCGACCTCGGCAGCCTGAACGGCACTCACGTCAACGGGAAGAAATGGGGTGGGCGAAAGAAGGACGAAACCCCGGAAGAGGGGGCAAAGCATCAATTCCCGGTCGTCGATCTCAAAGATGGGGACAAAATCACCGTCGGCCAGACGGATCTTTCCGTCACGATTGAAAAAGGGGCTGCCCAGCCTGCCGTCGAAGCAGGGATGAAACCCGGCGAACTCTCCGAGATGTCGCCAGACCAGTTGTTCGCCCTAGTCTTCGGAGGAGAAAAAAAGATGGGGCTGCTCGATATTCCAGGATTCCTCGCGGAAAAGGAACTCGGGCGTGGCGGCTTCGGGGCCGTTTACCAGGCCCGCCGTGAGAAAGACGGCGCACGGGTCGCAATCAAGGTCATGCTCTCGCAGGCAGAGGCAACCGAAGACGCCGTTCAGCGGTTTAAGCGGGAAATGGAGGTCAACCGGCAACTTGACCACCCGAATATCGTCCGCTTCATCGAAAGTGGATCCCACAAGGGAGCATTCTATTTCGTCATGGAACTCTGTGATGGAGGGTCGCTCATGGACCTCTACAACAAAAATCGTGGCCCTCTCACCCCGGAGCAGTTGATGCCCCATGCATTGAAAGCCCTCGAAGGACTCGCATTCGCCCACAGCAAGGGATTCGTCCACCGCGACCTGAAACCGGGGAACATCCTCATCCACAAAGGCGTTGCTCGTGTCGCGGACTTTGGGATGTCAAAGAGCTTTCAGATGGCCGGCCTCAGCGGGATGAGCATGACCGGAAAAACCGCAGGAACCCCGGTCTTCATGCCGCCGGAACAGATCGTCAACTTCAAATACGTCAAACCCGTCAGCGACGTGTTCAGCATGGGCGCGACGATGTATTTCCTGCTCACCGGGGCGTTCCCATTCGAGTTCGCGGCGAAGCGCGATCCGATGGATGTGATTTTGAATGATGATGTGGTTCCGATCCGAAAGCGGCTTGCTACAATCCCCAAGCCCCTTGCCGCAGCCATCGACCGGGCGGTTACGAAAAAGCACAAAGAAAGAATCCCGAACGGAGAAGAAATGCTGCATTCTATAAAACATCTACAATGATAAAGTCGAAATACCGAGACAATCCTGATGAGAAGGCCAACCTGTTTGAAGCATACCACTCTTGTTGGCTAAGACTGTGGAAGGCTACAAGAGCGCTTTCGCTTTGGGATTGTTTGGAGAAAAGAGCCTCTTCCGAAGATCGAGAAATGTCATTTATCGATACAGCTAGAAATGCCGCTTTTGAGATGGGGGTTGTTCACTTTGCAGGCCTGCTCGACAAACGAAAAGATAGCGTCGGGATAAGGCGGCTAATACGTGAGGCGCGTTTAGAAAATGACCTTAGCGTAAAAACGCTCACAAAAAACCTGGCGTTAAACTTCTTAAAAGAGATTGAGTTGCTTGAGGCGGACTACAAAGACCTTCTTGATTTCCGTCACAATATGATCGCTCATTCGCACGAACGAGCAACGATACAAGACCATTGGGATTGGGAGGACAAAGTAGCGTGCAAGTATGAGAGTGCAATCATAAAGACAAATAATCTTTTTAATGCAATCTGTGATGCCATTGGCCTTCAATCGTTTCAAGCGCCAGACTACAATAAAGCGTTTAGCGAACAAATTAAGCGGCTCAACGCATGATCTAATAAGGAATTGAGTGGGTACAACATATAAGACTTTAGTAACTTCCGAATGGTCCATTGGCCAAATCCTGCTAGACGCTTATGTAGTTGATCGGGTGTTGGGCGAGGGCGGAATGGGGAAGGTGTATCTGCTGAAAAGCCAGACCACGGGCATGCAGTTTGCCGTCAAGCGGGCCAAGGGATTGAGCGATGCGGACCGGCGCAACTTTCTGGCAGAACTGCAAACCTGGATTGATCTGCCGGAACACCCGAACCTCGTGCCTTGCCGGTTCTTCCGCACGGTGGCCGACGAAGTGCTGATATTTGCCGAATTCGTGGAGGGCGGCAGCCTGAAAGATTGGATCGACTCGGGCAAGCTGTATGAAGGCGGAAAAGAGAAGGCTCTGGAGCGCATCCTCGACACGGCGATCCAGTTCGCCTGGGGGTTGCATTGCGTGCATGAATTGGGTCTGGTGCATCAGGATGTGAAACCCGCAAACGTGATGATGGGGACCGGTGCGCAAGTTGCCGTGCAGGGACTGAAGGCAATGGTATCGGATTACGGGCTGGCGCGGGCACGGGCGGCTTCCGGGGAACGGTATGAGCCGGACCTTGGCCGGAGCATCCTCGTGAGCAGTGGCGGATACACACCGGCATATTGCTCGCCGGAGCAGTTATCCAGTCAGAAGCTTGACCGCCGCACCGATGTGTGGTCATGGGGAGTGAGCGTGATGGAGATGTTCCAAGGCGAGGTAACTTGGCGTTCGGGAAGCGTGGCAGCGGAGGCGTTGGAGTCCTTTCTGGAGCATAACGGAGAAGGAGAAAGCATCCCTGCCATGCCTTCAGAAGTGGAGGCCATTCTGTGGGGCTGCTTCTGTGTTAATTTGGAAGTCCGTTGGAAGAACCTTGAAATAGTGGTGCAGAAACTGCGTGCCGTTTACCAGATGTCTGTCGGAACCGAGTATAGCAATGTTTTGGGAAAGATTGAGCACAGGACTACTCCGCAAGTGGGAGCGGGCGAACGCCGAACACGTCATGGCACGTCTTGGACAGACCCGCGCGAGTGGCTGGAGCGGGCGCTAAAGGAGGATGGGATCGACCCGTTCGAAGCAGCGGAAATCGTTTCTCACCGCGCGAGTTCACGGCGCGGACAGTTGGTCGCCGATGTGGCCGCGTTTGACGAGGTGAGTCGAATATATGAGCGTCTGATTACGAGTGGTCGAAAAGATTTGGAAAATGTCCTGGGTAAATTGTGTCACGATGCGGCGGCTGTGCATGCAACAGCCGACGACACCTCTGGGGCTGTGGCACTGTATGACCGTGCCATTGAGATTTACGAGCGGTTGGTCAATATCGAGGACCGGAGCGAACTGGCTAACGACCTTGCATGCTTCTATGTGAACAAGGGGATTGCGGTTGGACACCTGGGTGACAAACGGGCGGCTATGGCACTTTATGACCGTGCCATTGAGATTTACGAGAGGTTGGTTAATATCGAGGGACGCCGGGAACTAGCTGACTATCTTGCCACTAACTACCGGAACAAAGCCAATATGCTTTTAGAGTTAGGCGACAACCTTGCGGCACTGGTTTTTTATGACCGAGCCATCGAGATTCGTGAGCGGCTGGTCAATGTCGAAGGTCGCAGTGAATTGGCTAATGGCTTGGCGGCGCTCTACGGGAACAAAGCCGTTGCAGTTAGTGATAACGGAAACAAGGCCATGGCAGTTAGTGATAACTTTGGTGCGGAGAATTACCGTGCTGCAATGGCCCTTTATGACCGTGCCATTGAGATCATGGAGCGTCTGGTCAATGTTGAGGAACGACGGGAACTCGCAAACAACTTAGCAGGTCTCTACATGAACAAGGCTAACGCGGTGAGTAAGGATTGCGCGGCAACCCTCTTTGGGAGGGGCGACTACCGTGCTGCAGTGCTTCTTTATGACAAGGCCATTGAGATTACAGAGCAGTTAATCAATGTTGACGGACGGTGGGAACTCGCAAGCGAACTAGCAGGCCTTTACATGAACAAGGCCGCTGCGTGCGCAAAGCTGAGTGACAACCATACCGCTGTGACTCTTGAGGACCGGGCCACTGAGATCATGGAGCGTCTGGTCAATGTCGAGGGCCGTGACGATCTTGCCGACAAATTGGCGAATCTCTACCGAAACAAGGCCCTTAGTAATAAACGATCGGGTGACAATCGGGGGGCTTTGGTTCTGTATGATCGATCAATCAGCCTATATGAGCGGATGGTCAATGTCGATGGCCGGAGTGAACTAGGTGCAGACCTATTACGCCTCTACAAAAACAAATCAGATGTGCTCACGGTATCAGGCTACAATCAGGCAGCAGAGGCACTTAACGACAAATGCCTTGCGTTTCTCGAACAAATGGTCAATGTTAAAGGACGAAACGAACTGGCTTCTAGCCTTGCTGACCTTTACAGTGCAAAAGCCTTTACTCTTTGGGATTCAGGTAATGATCTGGCAGCTGAGGCAATTTTTGACAGTTCCATTGAACTTCTTGAGCGGATGGTCAATGTGTATGGTGAAAACGACCTCGCTGGTGACCTTGATATGCGTTACGTGACCAGGGGTTCTGGGTTGGTTAGAATGGGTGATGTAGCTGGCGCAGTGGCACTCTATGACCGCGCAATAAACATATTTGAGAGGTTGGTCAATGTTGATGTTGAGAATCTGACGGAACACGAATTCCGTTTAGCATATCACAACAAGGTTAAGGCTAATGCGCTTTCTATTATAGGTGACAAACATAGCGCATTGGCCTGTTTTGATCGGGCTATTAACATTTACGAGCGGCTGGACCTAGCAGACGACCTTCTTGAACTTTACTCAGATAAAGCCAAAGTGGTTCAAGACTTGGGCGAATACTTGGAGGCACTGACTCTGTTTGATCGAGCCATTGAAATGTGCAAACGATTAGTAAATGTCGGAGGGCGAAGCGATCAGGCCCACAATCTGTCAGATCTCTACGAGAAAAAGTCCATCGTGGCCAAGAACCTTGAAAATGCCGACGCATAATACAACCTGAATATACTCAATTCGATGATTTGTGCCTATTTGCTATTGGCAACATCACATACCCAAACAGACAACTTTGACAAATGCCTCCCTCAACATCGCCTGGTCCATCGCCGAAATCGAAGCATCGGCGGTTGGGTTTCAGGAGATACAGCCAAACCATTTCTGGATTGGCTGCTGCAAGTGCTGCGATCTCGACTGTGCGAAGTTCCTCCAGAATGCAATCCCGGAGATTCAGCGGCAGGAATCGCAAATTGCTCAGGATTTCCAGGCAGTAAGAGGTGCCTTAGCCGCCGGAAGAGGCAACCCCGCAAAACTTCGCCGCGCATTACGTGGTCGTCTTGGCATAGCTCACTGGGAACCCACTCCACGCCCAATGCACCGGCATCCGGATTTGCGGGCGGCGTTTGTTGCCGGGAAGCACCTTGCTGAAATCGCGGGCGGTTCCATAAAGCCCGTCCATGTGCTGTTCAGCCTTTTGCAGACACCGGATTCAGTTTTTGACGAGTGCCTGTCATCTATCGGTGGAGACAGAAAGGCGATGGCAGAGGCTCTTGAACGCTGCGTCCTTGTGGATGGTTTCGCTGCGGAAGGGGCTGATGCAAATTGCAGAGTAATTGACCCGGTTGGGAAGCCCGCGCGTGAAGCCACCAAGCCAGATCCCAAACCGAAAAAACCGTCCGCCCTTGCACATTTTGGCCGCGACCTGAACCGGCTTGCAAAGGAGGGGAAGCTCGCTCCGGTGATCGGTCGAAAGTCCGAGATGCTCAAAATTGCCCAGACTCTCCTCCAAAGCCGGAAGAACAACGTCATTCTTGTCGGAGAGGCGGGCGTCGGCAAAACCGGCATTGTCGAGGGCCTCGCCCAGCGGATCGCCCAGGGGAAAGTCCCGGAGGAACTCAAAGCCACCCGGATCATCGAACTCTCGATGTCGTTGCTCGTGGCCGGCACAAAATATCGCGGGGAGTTTGAGGAACGGATGCAGGCGGTTATCAAGGAAGCCTCGGCGGATTCCAACATCGTCCTCTTTCTGGACGAGATCCACACATTGATGGGTGCCGGGAAAGCCGGGGGCTCGATGGATGCGGCGAATATCCTGAAGCCCGCTCTCGCCCGTGGGGATATCCGCGTTATCGGAGCCACGACCATCGCGGAATACCGGCTCCACATCGAAAAGGACGCCGCCCTTGAACGCCGGTTCCAGAAGGTCGATGTCGAGGAGCCGACCCCGGATGAGGCACTGGAAATCCTGCGCGGCATCCGCACTCGCATGGAAGAGCATCATGGAATCAAGATAACGGACGCGGCGATTTCCGCCGCCGTCGAGTGGTCGATCCGCTATCTCCCCGATTTCCGGCTGCCCGACAAAGCGATTGACCTTCTCGATACCGCCTGCGCACAGGCGAGGTTTTTGACGTTTTCCGGCCAACCTGGACAATCTGGGGTGAACCGGGAGCAGATTGCGGCAGTGGTCGCCAGCCGGTGCAAGATCCCCGTCGGCACATTGACCGAGGACGAGGGCCAGCGGCTCCGCTCCATGGAGAAGGCGCTTGGCAAACGGGTCAAAGGGCAGAATGCGGCCATCAAGACGGTTTCCGAGGCCGTGCGCCTGGCACGGACGGGGCTGGGCAATCCCAACCGACCTGTTGGATCGTTCCTCTTCGTCGGCCCATCGGGAACCGGGAAAACCGAACTGGCCAAGGCGCTCGCGGAATTCCTGTTCCGCGATGAGCTCATCCGGTTCGACATGTCGGAATTCATGGAGGAGCACAGCGTCAGCAAGCTCATCGGTGCCCCGCCGGGATACAAAGGCTGCGACGAGGAAGGCCAGCTCACCGGCAAAGTCCGCACCCGGCCATACAGCGTCGTGCTCTTCGATGAAATCGAAAAAGCCCACCCCCGCGTGCTCGACATCTTCCTTCAAATCTTCGACGAAGCCACCCTCACCGATGCGAACGGCCGGAAATGCAGCTTCCGCAACGCCGTCATTATCCTGACCAGCAACCTCGGCTCCGGGGAACTGGCAGCGAAGAAAGAAATGGGATTCGGCGCAAAGCCGGAGGAAGCCGCCGAGATTCAGGCAAGGATGGACGAGCGCATCAAGTCAGCCATCAAAAAACACCTGCGCCCGGAGTTGGTCAACCGACTGTCCTCCATCGTCCAATTCCACCAGCTTGCTCCGGCCGACATCCGCGAAATCGTTGGGAAATGCCTCGCCGCCCTGAACGCCCGCCTCGCTGACCGCCAAATCACCGTCTCCCTGTCCCCCGAGCTGGTTGACTTGATCGTGAAGGAAGGATTCAGCCCGGAATACGGAGCCAGGGAACTCGAACGCACCATCGAACGCCTGATCTCCAAGCCCCTTGCGGAAGCCATCCTCGCCGGCAGCATCAAATCGGAGCCTGTTGTGGCGAGTCTCAAAAAGGGAATTGTGGTTTTCAGGGCCGTTGGTTGCGGTTTTCAGGCTCACCCGTAAGGGGCTTTAGAACCCAATGAACCGTCGAACTTTTGTCATCGTTCTTGCGCGGGGTTCGAAAGAGAATCCCGTTGCAACGGTTCTTCTCGAAATGAAAACGACATATCACAAAATGGCTCCGGATGCTTCCCCTGAGGGCGATCAGACACACGCTTTATGAAAATTGTTTTTTGCGGCACGGGAGATATCGGCCTGCCCGCTTTTTTAGCGTTGGCGGATTCCCGCGCGCACGAGTTGGCCGGCGTGATCACGCAGCCCGACCGTCCGGCCGGGCGCGATTTGAAGCCCCGCCCGCCCGCCGTGAAAGCCGAGGCGCTCGCCCGCGGAATTCCGGTCGTCCAGCCGGAGCGGATCCGCAAAGATTTTTCCACGCTGGCGGGGTGGGCGCCGGACGTGATGGTGGTGGCGGCCTACGGGCAGATCCTTCCGCGGGAGGCCCTCGACATTCCGCGGTTCGGATGCCTGAACCTGCACGCTTCGCTTCTGCCCCGGCATCGCGGAGCATCGCCGGTGCAAGCTGCGATCCTCGCGGGCGACGGGGAGACCGGGATCACGGTCATGTATGTGGACGAAGGGCTGGACACCGGGGACATTCTGCTCGCGCGCCGCATCGCGATCCTGCCCGGCGAGACGGCCGGTGATCTGCACGACCGGCTGGCCGAGCTCGCGCCGACCGCGATGCTCGAGGCGCTTGCTCTTCTTGCCGACGGCACCGCGCCGAGAGCCCCGCAGGATTCCTCGCTCGCAACTTACGCGCCGAAGCTCGGAAAACTGGACGGGCGGCTCGACTGGATCGCACCCGCCGGAATGCTCGCCCGGAAGGTGCGCGCGATGAACCCCTGGCCGGGTGCGTCCGTGCGGATCAGCGGAGCGGTTTTGAAAATTCATTCGGCGGCGGAGGCGGAGGAATCCGGCGCGCCCGGCACGATTCTCTCCGCAGGCCCGCACGGGATCACCGTGGCGGCCGGGGAGGGAAGCCTCGTCCTCCGCGAAGTCCAGCTCGAGGGACGGAAGCGGCTGCCGGCTGCGGAATTCCTCCGGGGGTTTCCGCTGGCCCCGCAAACGAAATTCGATTTGTCCTTTTCAGTTTCGCCGTGATCGGGTTGGATACAAGGCAACCCGCATGTCCACTCCGTCCATCCCGCGATACAAACGTGTTGTTCTAAAGCTTAGCGGCGAGGCATTGCGCGAGCCGGGAAGCCGCGACAACATCTCGCCCCAAATCGCGACGAAGATCGCCGGGCAGATCGCGGAAGTTCAGAAGATGGGTGTCGAGCTTGCGGTGGTCGTCGGGGGAGGCAATATCTGGCGCGGCCTCGCGGCAAGCCACCGCGGGATGAACCGCACGACCGCCGACTACATGGGCATGCTCGCCACGGTCATCAACGGCCTCGCGCTCATGAGCACGCTTGAAAGCCTCGGGGTCAGCGTCCGGGTGCAGACCGCGATCCAGATGCACAACGTCGCCGAGCCGTTCATCCTCCGCCGGGCCATCCGCCATCTCGAAACCGGCCACGTCGTGATCTTTGTCGCCGGCACGGGAAACCCGTTCTTCTCGACCGACACGACCGCCGCCCTCCGCGCGAATGAGATCGGCGCCGGGGTGATCCTCAAAGCCACGAAGGTGGACGGGGTCTATGATTCCGACCCGGTGAAGAACCCGGACGCCAAGCGGTTCACGCACATCACCTACAGCGAAGCCCTCGCCAGGCGGCTCCAGGTCATGGATTCGACCGCGTTCAGCCTCTGCATGGACAACCGGATGCCGATCATTATTTTTGATATGAACCACCCCGACAACATCCGGCGCGCGATCGTCGGCGAGAAGGTCGGGACGCTTGTTTCGGAAAAACCGGAGGACGCGCCATGAGCCGCGACGAGATCGTTTTCGAAGCCGAGGAGGAGATGGAGAAAGCGGTGGCGTTCATGAACCACGAGTTCCATTCGATCCGCACGGGGAAGGCGTCGCCCGCGCTCGTTGAGAACCTCGACGTGCAGGCCTACGGCACGACGATGAAGCTCAAGGCGCTCGCCCTGATCACCGCGCCCGAGCCGCGCCTGCTCGTCATCCAGCCGTTCGATGGTTCGACGGTCCGCGACATCGAACGCGCGATCAACGAGTCGCGCATCGGGATCAACCCGCAGGTGGACGGAAAAATCATCCGCATCCCGATCCCCGAGCTTTCCGAAGAGCGCCGCCGCGACCTCGCGAAGACGGTCAACCAGCTCGCCGAAGAGGGGCGCGTCCGGATTCGCTCGATCCGCCGCAGCGGCATGGACGCCGCCAAAAAGCTGGAAAAAGCCGGAGAGCTTTCGGAAGACACGTTGCGGGACACGGAGGCGGAAATCCAGAAGCTCACCGGCCGGTTCGTTGCCGATCTCGACAAACATGCCGCCCACAAAGAGGCGGAACTGATGAAAATATGAAACCGATTCTTCTCTCTCTCTTTCTGGCTCTCACCGCCACCGCCGTCCGAGCGGACGTCGTCCGCCCGGCTCCGGAATTTTTCTGGGTGGATTCGACCGGCGCGCGCAAGAGCTCGAAGGCCTTCCTCGGGCGTCCGGTGATCCTTCTTCTTGCGGACTCCCCGCGCGAGTGGGCGTTCCGTTCGCAGGTCGGCCAGCTCCAGAAAATGTATGAGCGGCTGGCTGCGGTGAAAGCGGTCTGCGTGGCGGGGTTCTCGCGCGAGCCGGGCGTCATCCGCTCGAACATCCCGTTCGTTTCCGCAGCCGACGGGCCGCAGGCGTCGTATGACCTGCAGGTCGAGCGCGGGTTTGCCATTGCGGTGATCGGGAAGGACGGAAATCTGGATTACAGCGGACGCCAGGTTCTTCCGGTCCAGCGGATCTACGACATCCTCAACAATTCCTTCACTGTCCAAAAAAACTTCCGGAGGCCCTGAGGCCGGGCGTTTTGAAAAAATAAATTCTATGCGTGTCCGAGTCGAATTTTACGACACCCTCCGCGAGCTGGCGGGATGCCACGAGTGGTCGCCTGACCTGGCGACCGGCGCGACGGTTGTCGAGCTGTGGGATCTTGCGCGGCGCGCCTTCCCGGAGCTCGCCGGTTTTCCCGGGGCCCCGGTCTTCACGGCCGGCCTCGATTACGTCGAGACGACCCACGTCATCCGCGAGGGCGAGACGATATCGATCCTGCCAGCACCCATCGCCCGCTGAGTTCCCCCGGTGATGCCTGCCCGCGCCCTCCTGATTTTTTTTCTTGCCGCCGGGCTTCTCCGTCCGGTCTGCGCGGTGACATTTGAGGATCTCAACGCCACGTTCGGAATCCCGATCTGGGCGGATGACAACCTCTGGGACGACGAGGCGGCGGAGACTGCGAAGCGTCTCGGCTGGCCGGAAGAATCGAAGACGTCAACCGACTCGAGCTTCCGCAAATATCCGTCCAAAGGCGAGCTCGTCCTCGGCGCGCGCCCGTATTCGCTCGCCCTCTACGGGGAGAAAAATCTTGCCGGTGCGATTTCGATGATGTTCGCCAACAAGGGCGACGCCGTGGATTCCTCCACCGCAGAATCCCTCGATGCCAAAGGGGCCAGGGAGCGGACGAAGGCAATCCGGGATTTCAAGACGGCCATCGTGAAGGACAAGCGCCAAATCGAGGGAGCGCTGGCGGCATTGCTCGGCCAGCCGGCCGCCGACAAATTCGGCCAGGGCAGCCAGACGCGGGAATCGGTCAAGCGCTGGGACTGGAACGGCCACGCGATCCTGCTTGCCGCGCCGCGCGACGAATACGCCGCCGTCCGGATCCTGCCGTCCGCCGTCGCCGATCTGCAGGGCAAGTCCCGCATCCCGGACGTCGAGCTTCGCGAGCGCCTCGCCGCCCGCATCGAGAGACGCCCGAACGGCGATGTTGTCCTCAAGGATATCCCGATGGTGGATCAGGGACCGAAAGGCTACTGCGTGCCGGCAACATGGGAGCGCGTGATGCGCTACATGGGGGTTCCTGCCGACATGTATATCCTCGCCATGGCCGGCGACACGGATGCCGGCGGCGGCACGAGCATCCAAGCGATCGCAGCCGGTGCCAAGGAGGCGATCTCGCGCGGCGGGCGCCAGCTCGTCTTCGAATCGGGAAAAACCAGCACCCTGAACATCCGGAAGTGCATCAACCGCGGGCTCCCGGTCATGTGGGCGGTTTGCGTGGATCGCCCGTTCGACCTCAGCCTCTCCGCCCGCACCAGGGAGCGCGAGCAAATGTCCGATCCGCAGGCATGGAAAAAACAGCTCGACGACGCGAGAAAGGCCGCAAAAAAAATCAAGAACAACCCGCTCGCCGGCCATGTGCGGATGATCATCGGCTACAACGAGACCACCCGCGAGATCGCGTTCTCCGACTCGTGGGGGCCCGGATTCACCGAGCGGTGGATGACCGAGGAGGAGGCTGAGGCGATCAGTCAGGGCGGGTACCAGTTCATCAATTTTTAAAATATCACCATGTCGAATTTTGACCGCGAGGAGGCCCTCGCACTTTACAATGTGGACCGCTGGGGCGGCGGGTATTTCGGGATCAACAAATCCGGGAACGTCGTCGTGAAGCCGAAGCGCAACGGCGAGAAGATCGATCTCATGGACATCGTGGGCGAGGCGCGTGCCCGTTCGCTGCAATTTCCGCTTGTGGTGCGGTTTCACGACCTCCTGCGCGACCGGGTCGAGGTCCTCAACGCCGCGTTTGCGGAGGCGATCGCGGAGGCCGGCTACGGCGGCACCTACCGGGGGGTTTTTCCGATCAAGGTCAACCAGCTCCGCGAGGTCGTCGAGGAGATCATGGACGCAGGGGTGCCGTGGCATTTCGGCATCGAGGCGGGAAGCAAGCCCGAGCTCCTCGCCGCGCTCTCGCTGCACTCGGATCCCGAGAGCCTCGTCATCTGCAACGGATACAAGGACACCAGCTTCATCCGCAACGCGCTGCTCGGACGCAAGCTCGACAAAAAGGTCATCCTCGTCGTCGAGAAACTCGAGGAGCTCGCCCACGTGCTCCGGGTTTCCAAGGAGATGGGGGTCGAGCCGATGATCGGGCTCCGCGTGCGACTGCTCTCGAAGGGCGCGGGCAAGTGGGCGACGAGCGGCGGAGAAAACGCGAAGTTCGGACTTTCGACCGCCGACCTCGTCGAGGCGAGCGACCTGCTCCATGCGGCCGGCCTCGCCCACTGCCTGAACCTCGTCCATTTCCATGTCGGCTCGCAGGTCCCCGACATCCGCACGATCAAGCGCGCGACCCGCGAGGCCGCGCGGTTTTATGCCAAGCTCTCGAAGATGGGCCACGCGCTCGGCTACCTCGACGTCGGCGGCGGGCTCGGCGTGGACTACGACGGCTCGCGCACGACATTCGACAGCTCGACAAATTATTCGCTCAACGAATACGCCCGCGACATCGTCTATACCGTCCGGGAGGTCTGCGATTCCGAGTCGGTCGCCCACCCGACGCTCGTCAGCGAGAGCGGGCGCGCGATCGTCGCCCACCATTCCGTGCTCATCGTGGAAACCTTCGGGGCCATCGAAAAAAACAACCGCAATGACGAGGTCGTTCCGGCCCCGGACGACCCGCGGCTCGTGGGCGATCTCCTCGAGATCCGGAACGACCTGAACAAAAAGAACCGCCTCGAGAACCTGCACGACGCGCAGGAAATCCGCGACCGCGCGCAGTCGATGTTCGACCTCGGGCTTCTCGACCTGCGCGCCAAGGCGCGGATCGAGACGGTCTACTGGCAGATCGCCGAGGCGATCGTCGAAAACTTCCGGAACATGCGCTACGTTCCGGAGGAGGTCAAAGAGATGGAGGTCGCGCTCGGCGACCAGTTCCTCTGCAACTTCTCGGTCTTCCAGTCGCTGCTCGATCACTGGGCGCTCGGGCAGCTCTTCCCGGTGATGCCGATCCACCGGCTCAACGAGCTCCCCGACAGGAACGCGACGCTCGTGGACATCACCTGCGACTCGGATGGAAAGGTCGCGAAGTTCGTGGACTTGCAGGACGTCAAGGAAACCCTGCCGCTCCACCGGTGGCGGCCGGGCGAACCGTATTTCATCGGGTTCTTCCTCGCCGGCGCCTACCAGGACATCATGGGCGACCTCCACAACCTCTTCGGCCGAGTCAACGAGATGCACATCTACCTCGATGAGGACGAGGACTCGGGCTACTACGTCGAGGAGGTTCTCCCCGGAAGCACGGTCGGCCAGGTGCTCTCGCTCACCCAGTGGGACGTGAACGAGCTCGCCCGCCGGATGAAGGCCCAGACCGACGCCGCCATCAAATCCGACCGCCTCAAACCCAGCGAGGCGATGCGCCTGCTCGACGAATACGAAAAGAGCCTCACCCAATACACCTACCTCAACTTCGACGACCAGCATTGATTCTCGAACGCATATGAAAATTTCGCTCAACTGGCTCCGCGAGTTTGTGGATTGTCGTCTTCCCGCCTCCGAGCTTGAGGTGCTGTTCCGGCGGGCCGGCATCGAGGTCGCGTCTTCCGAGCCGCGCGGCGCGGGTTTCGACAAGGTCGTCGTCGCGCGGATCCTCGAGTCGAACCCGCATCCGAATGCCGACCGGTTGAGCGTTTGCCGTGTGGACGACGGATCCGGGACGCCGCGGCAGATCGTGTGCGGGGCAAAAAACTACAAAGTCGGCGACAAGGTTCCGCTCGCCCTGCCCGGCGCGGTGATGCCCGGGGACTTCAAGATCAAGGCCGGCAAGCTGCGCGGGGTCGAGAGCGAGGGGATGATGTGCAGCGCGAAGGAACTCCGCCTCGCGGAGGATTCCGACGGGCTCCTGATCCTGCCGCCCGATGCCGCCGTGGGCTCGCCGATTGGCGACCACTTTCCTCCCGACGTTCTCTTCGATCTCGAGATCACACCGAACCGCGCGGACTGGTTGAGCCATCTCGGGATCGCACGCGAGATCGGAGTTTTCACCGGCCTGCCCGTGAAGCCGCCCGCATTTCCTGGGCTCGCATTCGCGCCCGCCGCGGGCGCGGTCGCCCTCGATGCGAAGGAGTGCCCGTATTACACGCTGCGCAGGATCCGCGGGGTCGCGATCCGGCCCAGCCCACAATGGCTCTGCGACCGCCTCACCTCGGCCGGACTCCGCCCGATCAACAATGTCGTGGATGTCACCAACTACATCCTCCTCGCTCTCGGCCAGCCGCTCCATGCGTTTGACACCGCAAAAATTTCCGTTCCTTTGCGCGTCCGGCGGGCGGCCACCGGGGAATCTTTCCGCGCGCTGGACGGCCGCGACTATTCGCTGTCGGAGGATTTTCTGGTGATCGCCGACGGGGCCCGTCCGGTCGCGCTGGCCGGCGTGATGGGAGGCGAGGATTCCGGCGTCACGTCCGGGACGACCGATCTGTTGCTGGAGAGCGCGGTCTTTGATCCGTCGTCCGTTCGGCGCGCCTCGCGCTTGCTCGGGCTGATCAGCGATTCGAGCTACCGGTTCGAACGCGGGGTGGATCCCGAGATGGTGGCGTCCGCCTCCGCGCTGGCCGCCGCGCTGATCGTGCAGGTCGCGGGCGGCGTCGCGGAGGATGTCATTCTGGAGGCCGGAACCCGCTGGATCCGGCCGGTGATCCCGCTGCGGCATGCCCGCGTGCGCTCGCTGCTCGGCGCGGATCTCTCCGACGAGGAAATCGAGGGGTCACTCGCCCGGGTCGGCCTCGAAAACCTGTCGTCCGGCGACGGGAGTTCGACATGGTCGGTGCCGGGGTTCCGCCACGAGCTTTCGCGCGAGGTAGATCTCATCGAGGAAGTCTCGCGCGTGGTCGGGATCGAACGGATTCCCGCGCGCGCTGCCGGGATCTTCGCCTCTTCGTCACGAGCCGATGCCGCCTACGATTTTTTGATGGGCAGGCGGCACGCGCTGGCTGGGCTCGGGTTCCACGAGGCTCGGACGAGCACGCTCGTCTCGGCCGCGGACGCTGCCTGGTTCGGCCCGGCCGTCGAGCTGAAAAACCCTTTTGGCGACGACCAATCGCGCCTGCGCACCAGCCTGCTCCCCGGGCTGCTGTCCGCTCTGAAACGCAATCTCGACCTGGGCGCGCAGGGCGTGCGCCTGTTCGAATGCGGAAGGGTCTTTGCGCCGTCCGGCGAGGCCCCGCGCATCGCGCTCGTGGCGACCGGCGAAACCGCGCCCACCGATTGGCGCGGCGGATCGGGGCGAGCCTGGGATGTCTTCGACCTCAAGGGCACCGCGAGCGAACTCGCCGGACTGGCCGAAAGCGACTTCGCCCCGCTTCCGAATCCCCCGCTCCCGTTCAGCGCCGCCATGGAAGTTTTTAAAAATGGCGTCCGCATCGGTTTGCTGGGCGTCCTGCATCCGGGCGAGGCGCGGAAGCTCGGTGCCCGCGCGCCGATCGTCGCAGCCGAATTCGATGCCGCCGCCTGGCAAGGGGTGCTCCCACCCGCCGCTGCCGCCGCGCCGCTCCCGAAATTCCCCTGCTCCTCGCGCGACATTGCGATGACCGCCCCGCTCGATCTCGCCTACGGCGACGTGCGTGACGCCGTCCTCACACAAAAAGAACCGCTCCTCACCTCGGTCGCGCTCTTCGATCTCTTCACGGATCCCTCCGGGGAAAATCTTCCTCCCGACAAAAAATCGCTCGCAATTTCCTTGACATTCCGCTCGCCCGATCGGACTTTGACAGCAGAGGAAGTCACCGCCTCCATGGATCGCTTGAAAGCCGGATTGCGAGAGCGCGTGAAGGTAGATTTCCGCTGATGGATCTTTTAGAATTTCGCGGCGGGACACAGGTTCAGCCGCAACAGATTTGCCCTGCTGTGTTCGCGATTAGACGTCGCAAACTCCCGAACCGATAATGAAATATCAACCCGGAGGCTGGGCCTTCCGGCGCAATGACACGCCTTCACTGGAAGTCAGCGCGCAGGCAGGCGGTCATCCACCCTATTACTAGGGAACGGGAAATGCTTCGAAACGGCACAAGCGGGGCAAAATTTTCAAGCCGGACGATCCCGCAGGGGGCCGTCCGGTTTTTGGTTTTATCGCGCAGGCGGGGGCGCGCCGGGCTCGCGGAACGTGATCCGGCCCTTGGTCAGATCGTAGGGCGAGATCTCCACGGACACGGAGTCGCCCGGGACAATGCGGATGAATTTTTTGCGCATCTTCCCGGAGATGTGCGCGAGCACGACATGCTCGTTGGGAAGTTTCACATGAAACATCGTTCCCGGAAGCACATCCACAACAACTCCCTTGCTGGTTACGCAATCATCTTTGGCCATGTGGGAGGACGGTTTATCAGAGTTCCGCGCGGAAATCAACCCGCGCGTCGCCGCCCTGATCCGCGCGTAAGAACGCAGGGGACAGGGGGGAGGCTCGACAGACGATATATGAATGGGAGGGGCATCGCCCTTGGTGTCCTTGCTGGGCAGAGCGGATGCCGGGGGCGACCTGCCGCCATTCATTGCGCTTATGCGCGGATCAGGGCGCCGCGCCGGCCGGAGGCCCGCCGAAAGTGTGCCGCCGAAAGTGTTTTCGGATCCGGCCGTTCCGGTTTAAATGGGAGCTGACGTGCCGAAGCCGAAAAAAAAAACCGTGCGACAAAAAAAGAATGCCCCCCCGCGGCGGAGGCGTCCGCGCCGTTTTTTCCTTGGTCTTTTCAAGCTGGGTTTTGTGACGGCGCTTCTGTGGGCGTCCGTCGCGCTGGGGTATTATGCCTGGGCGCGGCGGTTTGACCTGCGGGCGATCCACGACATGGACGAGCGCTCGGTGGTCTACGACTACAAAGGAAATTTCTACAGCCGCTTGGCCGGCGAGAACCGCGTGGTGGTGCCGTTCGACAGGGTCTCGAATTTTTTTGTGAACGCGCTGATCAGCCGGGAGGACACGCGCTTCTACCGGCATCACGGGGTGGATCCGATCGGGGTCGCACGCGCGGTCGTCCGCAACCTCTTCCTCGGGGGCTTCCGCGAGGGCGCGAGCACAATCACGCAGCAGCTCGCGCGGAACAGCTTCCCGCTCGGCGGAAAAAACCTGCACCGCAAGCTCATCGAGGCCGCGCTCGCGTTCCGGATCGAAACCGAGCTGACGAAGGAGGAGATCCTCGAGGCCTACATGAACCGGATCTATTTCGGATCGGGAACCCGCGGGATCGAGATGGCCAGCCAGGCGTATTTCGGCCGGCCCGCCTCGCGGTTGCCTCTGCACGAGGCCGCGACTCTCGCCGGACTGATCCGCAGCCCGAACCGGTTTTCCCCGTTCAACAACCCGCAGGGTGCCCTCCGCGAGCGGAACACCGTCCTCAAGCGGATGAACGACATCGGGCTCATCTCGCTCGCGCAGCAGAACGAGGCCTCGGCCGAGCCGCTCGTCACCTCGCCCAAAACCAAATTGTCGCCGGAAGACAACTGGGCGATGGACGCCATTCTCCGCGATCTCGACCTGGTTCTGGATCGCGGCCAGATGGACGGTGGCGGGCTGAAGATCCAAACGACGATCGACGCGGGCCTGCAGCGTGCCGCCGAGGAATCGGTGGCGCGGCGGCTGCGCGAGATCGAGGAGCAGCCGGGCTACCCGCACCGGCCGGCCGGCGCGTTCGACGGCCAGGTGCTCGACGGAGAAAAATCCGCGCCCTATTTGCAGGCGGCCGCCGTGGCGATGGACAACACGACCGGCGGGATCCGCGCGATTGTGGGCGGGCGCGACTACGGGCGCAGCAAGTTCCACCGGGCGCTTTTCGGGCAGCGGCAGATCGGCTCGACCGTGAAGCCGTTTGTTTATGCGGCGGCCTTCGAACACGGCCTGCAGGCTGGAGACCGGGTGGACGACGGGCGCATTGGCCCGGGAGAAATCTCCGCGAAATACGGGAGCTACAGCCCGTCAAATTCCGACGGCACCTACCGCGGGATGCTGCCGGCCGGGGAGGGGCTCGTCCAGTCGAGGAACACCATGTCCGTCCGCATCGGGCTGCGCGCGGGGCTCGACCATGTGGCCGACGCGATCATCCGCTCGGGCTTGGCGGCGGATCCTCCGCGCTACCCGTCGCTCTGCCTCGGCGCGTTCGAGACAAACCTCAAGGATCTCACCGCCGCATACACCGTCTTTGCGACCGGAGGCACAAAGCTCCAGCCGTATCTGATCGAGCGCGTCACCGACGCCGCGGGCCACGTCCTCTACCGGGCGACCCACGCGCGGCTTCCGGTCTTCGATCCGTCGGCCGTGCGCCAGACAACCTTGCTGCTGGAGGAAGTGCTGGATCGGGGGACTGGGGCGCGTGCCCGCGAACTCGGCCTGCGCGGGCGGGCCGCCGGAAAAACCGGGACGACCAACAACTTCGTGGACGCTTGGTTTCTCGGGTTCGACTCGCGCCTGACCTGCGGCGTCTGGGTCGGGTTCGACCAGCCGGTCACGATCCGCCCCGCCGGCTACGGGGCCACGCTCGCCCTCCCGATCTGGGTGGACATGATCCAGGCGGGAAAAAACTGAACGGGCGGGCTGCGGGTTGCCGCAACGGCGGGCTGCGCGCGGAGAACGAAAATTCATACACCCTGACCGCTCCCAGAGAAAACGAAAGGGCGGGAGAAATGGCAAAAGGGTCGCCGAAGGGTGATCGCGCGCGATTTCTCCGGGGTTGGCGGCGAAGGCCGCGCGAGCGGCCTCCGGATGGTTGAAGGGGATCGCGATCATCAGACGGGCGAGCGCCGCGGGAATTTCCGCGCTGTCGGGAGTGCCGTGCGTGAGCGCCCCGCTGCCGGCCTTGACCAGCAACAAATCCATATGCCCGTGGTAGCAGCCGTCGAACTTGAGGATCTTGCGCGACCGGTGAACCCGCGCGCAAGCCGGATGCAGGCACAAGAAGTCACAAAAAATCCCAGCCAATCCCATTCTGCTTTTTGCGTGTTTTCGCGCCTCTTCGTGGCCACCCTTCTGGATTCTTCCCGCCGCCTTTGCCGAGCAACCAAGCCGTGAGCGACCCGCCTCTTTTGCGGAGAGTCCAAAGGAGGGCGGTCAGGGAGTCCTGCCTCGCCGTCTTGGTTTTTTTGCCGTCGGCTTCTGTGGGGTGATCGTTGCAGGCGTCGGGGGCCGACGCTCCCACTCCGCCTCGATGAGATCCTCAAAAAGTTGGGATAGCGACCTTCGCCGCCGGGTTGCCATGGCTTCGGCTGCCGCCCGAATGTCAGGAAGGATGGATAAATTGAGTTTCGTTTTCACAGCTTCGGAGGGTTTTTATCTGTGCTTCTGTAAGAATCTCTCATGAGGCACGGGGCTTTTCAACACACATTTAACAACCGTCGAGGGCACTCCACTTCCTCCCAAGAACCCGCAGGCATTCAAAAACCTCAAAATCCGTCAGCGTCCGCTGTCCGAGTTCCATTCTGGTGTAGGTAGCCGGGTCAATTTCCCAGCCGCCATTTTGAAGCCGACGAACCATCTCCGCATGAGATATTCCCACGGATTCCCGAAGTTCCCGAAGGCGCTTGCCCAGCATGTTTTTCAACCTCCGGCCCTCGTTGATATTCCGGCAATGCACACAACACCATAGAGCGAAGTGGCCCTGAAGATCATTGACGTGTAACTCATTGTTGCGCTACTCGTCAACGCGACAGGAGCAGCCAAAAATCATGCAAGCGCATGGGAGGGGGGTCGCCCCCCGGCCGCCTATCTGAGAGCAGGCCGAGGGCTCCCTCCAGTCGCCTTGCCGAGCAACAGTCCGAGGGCGACCTGCCTCCCATCGGAGAGCGCCTTTCGGAGGGAAAGGCTGAACTCAGAAAACAAAAAGAATTGTCAGGCCATCATTTCCGTATTAGATACGTAATACATGAAATGCGAAGGGGATGATTGTATTCATTTGCAGATCGACGTGCCCGTTCAGGTCGAGCAAAAAGCGAGGCGCCTTGCGGAGGAGGCGGGGCTTTCTGTCAGCGAGTATTTCGGGGAACTCGTGATGAAAACCGCGGATCGGGAAGAGGGAAACCTGCTGGAGCGCGATGAAAACTAACAGGCGGCCGGCGTGCCGGCATACGTATTTCATGCGAATCCTGATTTTCTCTCTTTTTGCGGCCCTTCCGCATTTTGTGGCGGCGGCGGAAGCGGATCCGCAGCGGCAGGAGGATGTGTTTCAGGCGACCCTCCGGGGCGACGCGACTTCGGGAGTGGCGGTCTTTTCGCCGTCCGGTCCGGGAGGATTCTCCGGCAACGTGGTGATCTTCCACAAAGGCCGCCAATTCAAGGGAACCTCCCAAGGCCGGAGGGAGGGAAGCCGACTGATTTTTACATTCGAAGCCTCTGCCGGCCCGGACGCAAAGTCGCCCGCGCGTCTGCTCACGGGCACCTTTGAGGCGACCGGGGAACCCGCAAGATTCTCGGGCTCCGGCTCCCTCCAGTTTTCAATAGGAAAAAACGACCCGAAACCCACCGGCCCGCTGCCGATCAAAGTCAGCGGAATCCAAATGCCGAAGATCACGGGACGGTAGGGGCGTGCCTCCCAAGGGAGGGCGGTCGCCCCCGGCCGCCTTTGCCGAGCAGCAGGCCGAGGGCGACCTGCCTCCTTTGCGCTTGCACGCGGAGCCGAGAGGGGCGCCCGCAGCCGACAAAATCAAAAAAAAACCGTTGACAATTTCTGACTGCGCGTAAAAACTGCGCACTTAATACGTATTTATGAAAACATCCTCCGTTCTCATCAGGTCTGGGCTTCCTTTTTTCGCGATGGCTTTGTTCGCACCCATTCTGACTGCTCCCCTGGCCAATGCCTTTGGCGGCGGCAATGGAAGCCCGTTCAGCAACGGGACGTTCTTTTCCAACAATGGAACCTTCCAAACCACCGTCCGCGGCGTCAACCTCTCGGGGGTCGCCACATTCAGCACGGGCTCGTCGAACAGCACGTCGTCGAACAGCACATCGGCGGGATCCTTCACCGTTTCCTACCAGGGGCTTTCCTACACAGGAAATGTGGACGCCACGATGGATGCGCCCGGCGGCACCATCGCCGCCACCATGGAGGCCTCGATCGCACGCGGAGGCAACGGGACAGCAACGGAAACGCTCTCGTCAAGCTGGGAAACGACGGGATCGGGGAATACTCTTTCCGGAGGGACGGCAGTTACGTTGCAAACAACCACAGTTGAAACGGTCACTGATAATACCGCCAACGTTCCGGCCGGAGGTATCGTAATAACGACCACTACAACAACTGCTCCTGTTACGATTACCCTTCCACAAACCGCCGCCGATGTGATGGGCTGGGTGGACGAGGTGGCGACATCCAAATACATGGATACGCTTTACACCTCGGGATCCTTCACCGCGAAGCTGAAGAATTCGTATCCGAACCAGATCTTCAGCGGGAAAGGTTCGATGGACTTTACCGCAATCAGTTTTGATCTGAGTCCGCCCGCGTTGGTGACCACCACGGTGCCGATCAGCGTGAAAGGCTCCCGCACGTCGGATACCGCGCAATCATTCACGGCCAAGACCGTGCAGGCCCCGTCGGTGCTCACGACGACCACTATGAAGAATCGCGGGAATAGCACGTCTAGCACGAACTAGGCTCATCGCTCTGATCTCGCTCGCAAATTCCTGGAGGGACGGAGTTGTCCGATATTTGGCCTTGGGGAAACAAGGCGGCGCTGACGGAGCAAGGGGACGAGGGCGTCCCCGCTCGATTGCCGCTCCCCAAGGGAGTCGGGTCGCCCCCGGCCCGATCAGAAAATCGTCCGCGATCCCGCCGCCGTTATCAAGGGACGAGGGCGTCCCGTCTCCATTGCCGCTCCCCAAGGGAGTCGGGTCGCCCCCGGCCCGATGCCGAAAACCGTTCGCGGTCCAGCCCCCTGGAGGGACGACCTCCGTGTCGTCCGTTACTTGGGATTGGGGAAACAAGTCGGCGCTGACAGAGCAGCGCCCTCCATACGGCATTCTCACGTCGTCCCGCGCGTTCACGCTCCTTGAAATTCTGGCGGTCATCGGCATCATTGCGATCCTCTCCGGCCTGCTTTTTACGGTGGCGAAGATCTCCATCGAGCGGGCGGAGAAGCCGGCGTGCATGGCCAATTTAAAGAACCTACACATGGCGTTGTCTGCCTACCTCGCAGACAACCAGAAGTGGCCGCAGGTGCCTGCGGGGGTCGTGCTGGATTCTCCGGAGGAGGGCGTGTGGTGGCGGACGACCCTCGCACCCTATGGCATGGTGGAGAAGTCGTGGACGTGCCCGACTTTGCGCCGCACGGCCAGGGAAAAAAACATGGAGGAGGCGCTGAAGGAAAACCATTATGTTCCCTCGTTGTTTGACGAATTCCCGGCCACCCCCTTCCGCTGGCCGAAGATGCCCTGGGCGATGGAGGTCGGCAACAACCACGGCTCCGGTCTGCTGATCATCATGATGGATGGCTCGATCCAGCCCTACGAGGAGTTCCATTACAATGCCCGCCGGTGACGGGATCGCGGGAATCGGATGGCCACAAAGAGGCACAATAAAGCACAAAAAAAAGGTATGCCTGCTCCGCAATGAAACGCCGGCGCGACAGCTCTCCCCGGTAGGGATGCCTCGCCGAGGCGTCCGACTTCTCGGCTTGGTTGCGGCAGACGCCACTGAAAATCATGGGGCACCTCGGCGATGCGCCCCTACCAATGAAACGCCGGCGCGACAGCTCTCCCCGGTAGGGATGCCTCGCCGAGGCGTCCGACTTGTCGACTGGGTCGCGGCAGACGCCACTGAAAGGCCGCTTTCTGTATTTTACCTTTCTCATTTCGTCTTTTTCATTTTTTTCCTCATCGGCCTTTCCTCCCTTGAGGCCAAACCCGAAAAGGAGACTCCGATCACGCCCTCGTTTGCGAAGCCGGTCAAAGCGGCGGTTTTGTCGGGCGGCACTGTCCAGATTCCCTTGTGCGCGGTTGCCCCGGTGCGGGGGACAAAATATCTTCTCCGCACGCAACCGGCGCGGGGCGTCCTCGGAGAAATTCTGACGACAGAAGACGGCCTTGCCAGCATCAGCTACCGGCACAATGCCCAGCTCGGAATCGGCGCGGATTCCTTCACCTACGCGGTGCAGTCGCCCGGCGCGGCGGTGTCCGCCCGCGCGACCGTCGCGATTTTGGTGAGCAACCGACCGGCCCAAGTCGAGGCGCCGTCGGAGGTGGACTTCGGGAGCGTGCCGGTCGGATCCTCGTCGAGGCGGGTCGTGACGTTGCGGAATTCCGGAGGCGAAAATTTCCGCGCCCGCATCCAGCTCCCGTCTCCTTGGGAATCCGCGCTCGGGCATGTCGAGATCCCGGCCGGAGGCTCGGCGGATGTCCCGATCGATTTTTCTCCCGATACGGCGCGCGCGTCGTCCGGAACATGGTTTCTCGAAGGCGAGACAACCATCGAGACCGGAGATTCCTCACGCAGAACACGTGCTGGCGGGAGCCAGCCGGGTAGCCTGCTGCAGGCAGCCCGAAGGGCGAGACTCGCGGGAGCGAGCGAGGCAACCGCAGAGCCCGCAGAGAAAAACGGTTTTCTGGTCACGCTGACCGGAGCCGGCTTTGTCGTTCTCGAGGTCACGCCATCATTTCTCAAGCTTCAACCCGGATCCGGAGATTCCTCACGCAGAGACGCGGAGCCCGCAGAGAAAAACGGTTTTCGGGTTCAAGCGGCAGCCGATGGCCGCCGTTCGGCCATGCTGGCCGTCCGCAACAAAACCGGCAACCCCGTGGAGGTCGCATTTATTTGTCCGCCTGACATCCAGCCGATCACACCGCTGACGATACCAGCGGGCGAACATGCGATGGTGGACGTGGAAGCCGCCGGCACATCCGGCGGACGAGCGACCCTGACCGTCAAAGAAAAGCGGGTGACCGCGACCGTGGAGCTTCTCATTCCGCCTGCGCCGGCACGGCTTGCCTTCGAGCCGTCCGCCGTGGACTTCGGGGCGATCATCCCCGGCACGAGCGCGTCACGAGAGATCACGCTGACGAATTCCGGCGGAACGCCCGGCGTGGTCGAAATCTCCGCCCCCGACTGGATCCGCACGGAACCTTCCCGCGCACTCATCAAGCCCGACGAGCATCTGTCCATCCGCTTGGAGGCGATCGGGACGCGGCCGGGTTCCCTCCGGGGACGGATCGCTTTCAAGTCCGGCGACAAGCTCACAGAGATCGTCGTCTCCGCCAGCGTGAAGGCGGCCACCACGCCCACGCCAAATCCGGCCGCGCCGAATATTCCCGCAGCACCAACTCTCAACCTCACCGAGACCAGGCAGCAGGCACTGCGGGTCACCGGGATTTTCCAGGAAAACGGATTTGTCGCGATTTCCTGGCAGGATCCCAACCCGGATCCCCGAACCTACCGGTTCGAATCCCTCCAGATCACCTCCGAGGCCTCACTCGCCCGCCAGGCCGCGCTCGCCACGGATGCCGGATCGGAAAAATTTTCTCCTGAAGAATTTGCGGCTGAGCGGCTGAAGTTCACCAAGCTTTTTGAGCAGGCGAGCAAGAACGACAAGGTTGTCAAAATCTGGTCCCCGCTGGAAAATGTGGGCACCCACGAGTCCGGGGATGGCAAGTTCGATGCCACCTTCCCTGTCCCGCCGAACCATCAGGTCCTCCGGATCCGGATCTCCTCCGTCCTCGCCGACGGCTCGACCTCGCCGGTCAAATGCGAAATCCGAATCCCTCTCGAGCAACCGCCCGCCCGCCAATGGCCGGTCAAAACGATCCTCCTCTCGCTCGCCGCCCTCGCCGCCGCCGCCTTCCTGGTCAGAAAACTCAAACGGTAACGGGCTGCCTCCAAAGGAGGGCGGTCGCCCCCGGCCGCCTTTGCCGGGCAGCAGGCCGAGGGCGACCTGCCTCCTTTGCTGAGTGCCCGAGGGCACCGGTCAGGTTATCCCCGGCAGCCCTGATTCGCGAGATCCCTGCTCCCGTGAAGAATACGCAGAATTTGAATCGCGTCATTTTTCACCCTGTAAAAGATGAGATGGTTTCGAAATAACAAACTGCGGATTTCCGGATGAAGTTCCCGGCGCACCCGACCAAGAAGCGGATATCGAATCAATTCCCGCGCCCGGAGCCTCAGGCGGTCAAGATACCGATCGGCTGCGAGTTCATCGTGTTCGGCGATGAACTCCCAAATATCCACCAAATCATCCTTCGCGGGCTGCGAAATTTGGAGCTTCACCCTTCGCGACGCTTGCGGCCCATCTCCCGGGCTGCCTTGGAGACTTCCTCATCCCATTCCGAAAGATGTCCCTGGTTATGCTGCGGCCAACCATGCCCTCATCCACAGACACATCACAGAAAACCTCGGCGTTGAGTTCCTTCTCGATGTCGAAAACCACCACAATTTCGCATGGAAGGAAGTCCATTTCGGGAAAGAGGTCATCGTTCACCGCAAGGGGGCAACCCCGGCGGGAGAGGGGGTTTTCGGAATCATCCCGGGTTCGATGGCAACTCCCGGTTTCCTCGTCAGTGGCAAAGGAAACGTGGACTCGCTCAACTCGGCCTCGCACGGAGCGGGCCGAGCGATGAGCCGCACCCGTGCTAACCAGACGCTTTCCTGGCACGACGCCAACGCACTGCTGCGGGATCGAGGGGTCACACTCATCTCTGCCGGACTGGATGAAGTGCCCTTCGCCTACAAGGACATCGAGACGGTGATGGTTGCACAAACGGATCTGGTATCTGTGCTGGCACGCTTCGACCCTAAACTTGTCAAAATGTGCCCGAGCGGAGAGCGCCCGGAGGATTAAAAACCCATGCTAAAAAATACTTGAAAAAAAACTAACTTTTCCACTTGACTCTCTCCGGAGACTGTCTAAATTCATTACATCTTCAATGAAACCGAGAGCATATCATCAACCAATATCAATTACCGACATCCGTCGGAGTTGCGCTCTCGCGTCCGGGTGGTTTTCATTCGGTATGAACGAAGCCACACTTACGACGGAGGCCAGGACCTTGTAGAATATTTTCACAGAAACATTCGACGAACCCGGCCTCAAAAGAGCCCGGGTTTTTTTTTATTTCCTATTACCAAACGACAAATTTCCTAAACAAGACATAGAACGAAAAAAGACCGGAACCAGTTAGAGCTGATTCCGGCCCCGAGGCGGACCTTGCAGGGTCCTGGTGCCAGCGGTCAACTTACCGCAACCTGACACCCTGTCAAGCCCGCCTCTCGCTCACCGAGAGGCTCCAAGGCGCGCCGGAAGCGCCCCAAACGTCCGCCGTGAAATCCAGCGGGTGCAGTCCTTTATTGGGTTGCGGAGGTGTGTGTTCTTTATGCGTTCGCCGGGAGGATGCTGTCTTAGGGACGGCATCCTTCCGGCACGGTGCGGGCTTATTAGCCCGTTCCAAACGCGCTCAATTCGTGCCGTGGGTCCTTGTTCTTGCGGCACGCCCTTTTTCCATTGCGGGAAGGATTGGCAGGGGCTCATAAGCCTGGCTCCCGTGGTTCGATCCCACGTCCCGCAGCCAATTTCAACTACGCGGAGGGCACCAGCTTGTGCAGCCGGGTCTCCAAAACCCAGCCTGCCCGGGGCAGCACCGGGACTCCGCGCCATTTTCCCATCTTTTATCGGGCCGTTAGATTAGTCAGTAAATCAGCCGGTTTGCACCCGGCAGTGCGCGGAGCATAGCCGCGACGGTCCACCATTTCATAAACCCCGGAGAGGACAGGTGTCCCGGCGTGTCTCATAAGCATGCCTTGCGTGGTTCGATTCCACGCTCCGGAACCCTTTTCCCTGTGTAGCCCAATCAGCAGAGGCACCACGTCGAGAACGTGGCCAGTGCGGGTGCAAATCCTGCCGCAGGGATCACTTTGAACCCGATGCCACAGCAGACCGGCACCCGACTTTTAATCGGACATTGGTGAGGTTGCAACTACCTCCGGGTTCACCACTTTTTCTTGCCCTGTCGTTCAAGAGTAGGACAGCGGACTCTGAATCCGCCGATGATGGTGCGAATCCATCTGGGGCAGCCATTTTTTCAGCGCCAGTGATGTTCAACAGTTCCAGCATGCCGCTCTTCCAAAGCGGTCGTCCGGGTGCAACTCCCGGTTGGCGCACCAGTTTCCGCCCCCGTGGCTCGAACAGACCAGGCACCCGTCTTCTAAACGGGATCGATGCCGGTGCAAATCCGGCCGGGGGTTCCTTCTTTGCGCCGCATGCCGAAGCCGTCGAGGCGACTGCTTGCAAACCAGTTCTTACCCGGTGCGAGTCCGGGGCGGCGCTCCACTTTATATTTCTCCGCGTGATGTAACAGACAGCATGCGAGGCTTCGAACCTCGTCGTCAGGGTGCAACTCCTTGCGTGGAGACCAATTCTGGAAGGTGAACCGGACAGCCGAACGAAGTGAGACAGACTGTGCTTAGCACAGCCCGCAGGGTGGCGCGGGACGCGTCATCAACCGAGCCGGTCTTCCCTCCGCGTTGACGCTCTCGCTCCCGCGAGTAGCGCCCTGACGGGCTGCCTCCGGCAGTCTCCCCCGCGCATTCCCATGCGCCGGTGGTCCGCCATTTTCCCCATGTAGCCCAACAGAAGAGGCATCCGGCTCAGACCCGGACCAGTGCGCGTGCAAATCGTGCCGCGGGGACCATTTCAAAATCCCAGCAAGTGTAGAAGTTGCACAGCAGGTTTTGGCCCTGCTTGGCGTGGGGCAGTACCACGGCTGGGAGCCATTTCGAACTTCTTTTCAGGGGATAGTGTAGCCAGTTCGCACTCGGGTCTGTGAAACCCGCAGGGTGGGTGCAAGTCCCACGTCCCTGACCAACTTCCACAAGCGTGCGAGGCGACTGTCAGATGTGTCGCCCTGGTCTGTAAAACCAGGCCCATTGGGTAAACAACGGAGGTGCAACTCCTCCCGCACGCAGATTTTTTTCGCTGGATGGCATAGAGAGATGTGCGCGGGTCTGAAGAGCCCGAGAGGTTGGCGCAATTCCAACTCCAGCGGCCAATTTGAACAACCGGCGGTGATGTAAAAGTAGCATCAATTTCTCATAAGCCGGATGTCGCAGGTGCAATTCCTGCCGGAGCGATTTTTCAGGCCCACGAATGCAAAGAGACGAGCGCCCCGCCTTTCAAGCGGGTCCTAGCCGGTGCAAGCCCGGCCGCGGGTGCCAATTTTGAGCGCGGTGAACGCATGAAGAACACACGAAGAACCGGAAGAATTTTACCATGAAAGACAAACTCACATCTCCAAACGTGCTCGCCCTGAACGCGAACTGGCAGGCCATCGATGTTTACACGCCGCAGAAGGCGTTCTGCATGATGGCCTCTGGTGCCGCTGCGGGCATCGACACCTCGGACGGATCCATGATCCCGCTTCTCTGGGAGAAGTGGATCGTGCTCCCGACCGAACCCGGCGAGGATGCTGCCATGACGGCCAAAGGTCCGATCCGCATTCCCCGGGTCGTCATCGCCGTCAATTACAGGTTCCTGCGGATCAAGACCGAGCCGCTGACGCACGAAACCATCGCCCGTCGGCAGGACTACTGCTGCGCCTACACTGGCAGGCCGGTGCGCCGGAAGAACTGGTCGCTCGACCACGTCATCCCGAAGAGCCGAGGCGGATCCTCCTCGTGGGACAACCTCGTCATCGCCGACAAGGAAGTGAACAACAGAAAAGGTGACCGAACTCCATCCGAGGCGGGGCTTTCGCTGCTGCACAGGCCGCAGGCCCCGCGCAGGTTCGTGCCGGGGGATGACATCAAACGGAAATTCGGGATTCTCTTCCGCGAGTGGGAGCCGTTTGTCAGCGGGTTCCGGTAGCTGGCGCGAGAAGCCGTTTGCTGTCCCGCTTTGGAGAGCGCTGAGCCGCGGGTGCGGCGGCATCTGGCTGACGAAAAAAATCTGAAATATCTTTGGGGGTAGGACAGTCTTTGTCTTTTTTCGTGTGATACGTTCGCGCGAAATGAGAGCCATTCTGTTCCTTTTTGCCGCGATCCTCGCCGGGTGCGCCACGCCTCCCGCTCGATATGCGGGCGTCGATCCGCAGGTTCGCCGGACCGTCCCAGTAAAGACGATTCGCTTCACAAGCGTCCCAGCCGGGTGCATCGTCGAGATGAACGGCGAATACATCGGCCAGACCCCGTTCAGCCTCACGGTGGATGCCGACAACAACGGATGCTGGCCTCGCTACCACCCGAACGGGGGCATGCGTTCGTTCTCGAACCGATTCGTCTGCACCGCCCCGAATAGTTTTTCCGACCACCGCTCTTGGATTGCCGGCGACCGAATCCCAGACATGGTGCTTTTTCACCCCTTCGGAGGGTATCCCGGTCAGCAGCCCCTCCAGTTGGGCATGAACACTGGCTTCTGAATCCATGAAATGCTCATCTCCTGACATCGGCCCTCCGCCGCCCGACAATCTCGACGTTGTCGTTCGCGGGCAGACACTCACCGCTGCCGTCAAGTCCCTGCCTGGCGACATCAAGATCACATTCCGGTTCCTGCGGGCAGGCGTCCCAGAAACCCGGTTCACCTGCCCGGAGGCGAAGGCGCTCGTGAAGGCACTGGGCGAAATCCTCAACTCGTATCCAAACTATGGATCAAGAAGCTCGATCTACTGAGACAATCCACCCCCTCGACGTGATGAGGCAAACGTTCGCCGCCATGGAAATCCCGTTCCAGGAGGATGCCCTACCGGAAAATCGCCGGGGCCATGGGGACCCTTTTCGGAATCGATTTTGTGCCTGCCAGCACCTTGGGCTTCGAGAAGCGGGCCGGGGTTCACGCCCGCTCCATCCACCAGGATCTGATCGA
>Ga0194063_10000070_pt1 | contig 73825 bp, 73 predicted proteins | sample SepL3720m_MetaG_FD_155459 | JGI IMG/M metagenome (GOLD analysis project Ga0194063, IMG submission 155459) | Anoxic zone freshwater microbial communities from boreal shield lake in IISD Experimental Lakes Area, Ontario, Canada - Sep2016-L373-20m | ecosystem: Environmental > Aquatic > Freshwater... | reverse complement strand
GTGACGGTGACCGTCGCCGACGTCCCGTCAGTCGGGTCCTTCACCTGGCACGTGAACGTGGCACCCTTCTCGGCCGTGATCTCTGGCGGGCAGGTGACGTCGAACGTCCCGCCCACTTGGTCGGTCAGGCCCTTCGCGATCGCGGTCTGCACGTCCTCGGTGTTCAGCGTCTTGGTCGTGCTGCAGGCCGCGAGCGTCCCCACGCTCACGATCACGGCCGCGAGTGCCAGCGAACGAGTGGACTTCAGCACTACCCCTCCAAGCGTGTCGTCCCAGCGCGGGCGAGCCTCGCCCCCGGCCCTCACTGTAGCCACGCTGAGGGCAGGAGCCCGGATTGTCGACATCTACTCCACTAGGAGGCCCGACCCCGCAAGCCGGTCACCGAGATTCCGAGAGATAGTAGAAACCTCGGCCCGTCGCCGCGGGTCTCATGAGAGATTTGCGACGCGACATACGCCTTGGACCAGGAGGTAGTCCGATGATCTCGACCGGTGCCCGCACGGCGCTCCGCCTCGCCGCCCTCGCGGCAGCGGCGACCATGCTCCTCACCTCGTGCTCGTCGTCCTCCGACTCGGCTACGTCCGCGAGCACGTCGGCTTCCACCTCGATCCTGCCGTCGAGCTCGAGCGGAGCGGTTGCCCCGTCGGGCACCGCGGCTTCGGTCTCGCCGACGAGCTCGGCGGGCCAGGCCTGCTCGGCCTACTTCCAGCTCGATGTGCTGAACAGCCAGTACGCAGGCGGAGCGGTCAAGAACGGCAACATGACAGAAGACCAGGTGAAGGCCGACTTCAAGCGCCTGCTCAAGGAGATGGTCACGCAGGCCAAGCTCGCCGTCGCTGACGGCACCGCCGACCAGAAGCTGCTGAAGAACGCCACGCGGATGAAGGCCGAGATCGCCTCTCTGAAGAAGAAGCAGGCGCTCGCCGACCTCCCCAAGGATGCACAGGCCAAGTTCGCGACGCAGTCCCTGCGCGTCCAGCGTGCGTGCGACCGCGCGGGCTTCCCGCTGCCCACGGAGAACGTCACCGCCAGGACGTCTGCCGGCCTCGCCTGACCTGACGTGACCGAGCCCCCGGACCAGCAGCACTTCACCGACCGCATCGCGCTGCATCAGGTCGATCGGGACATCTTCACCGGCTGGTGCCACTCCGGAGCACCGTTACGGGCTTATGGCGGTCAGATCGCCGCGCAGTCACTGAACGCGGCAGGTCGCACCGTGGACGATCCGGAGCGGCGCGTGCACTCCCTGCACGGCTACTTCCTGCGCCCGGGCGGCACCAAGGACTCGATCACCTATCTGGTGGAGCGGCCGCGGGACGGTCGGTCGTTCTCGACACGGATCGTGCGGGCCGTTCAGCAGGGCGAGACGATCTTCATGATGACGGCGTCATTCGCCACCCGCGATGACGGTCCGCGGCATCAAGCCGCACCACCGGACGCGGCCCCACCCGATGACCTGGGGGCAATCTTCCCCGCATTGCAGAGCCAGCTCACCGACATCGAGCAGCGACGAGCCCTGGACTTCCCCGGCGCCAACATCATCGACCTTCGCATCGATCACGCGGATCAAGCCTTGCAGAAGGTGGCGGGCCGCTACGAACGCATGGCGTGGGTGCGTATCCGCGATGCCATGCCCGACGACTGGCTCAGTCAGGCCTGCGCGCTCACCTATCTGTCGGACCTCACGATGGTGAGCACCGCCCTGGCCCCGCATCTGGCGGACCTGGCCCGCGAGGGACTTCAACTGGCCTCGATCGACCACGCCCTGTGGTTCCACGGGGACGTGCATGCCGATCACTGGCTGTTGTTCGCGCAGGACACTCCGGTTGCCGGTGGAGGCCACGGGCTGGCCCGCGGCCTGTTCTACGACCTCGCCGGCGAACTGGTCGCCTCTGTCGTGCAGGAGTCGTTGATGCGCTCCCGCCACCACGTGCCGCTGGCCTAAGTGGTCACCGGTGTGTCGAGTCGCTCGATGCTGGGGCCGGTGTCGAGGACGATCTGCCCGGGACCGGACTCCTTGGCCGCACGGAGGGCGCGTCCGGCACGCGCGATGACGTCCTCGAGTTCCTGCCCGACCAGCCAGGATGCTGCGCCCGCCGACATTGTCGCCTCGATCGGTCCGGCGGACGTGCGAATGGGATGGCCGTTGATGGTGCCGGTGACTCGGTGCAGAGCAGCCACGGCCGAGTCCGCGTCGGCGGACACGACCACCAGGAACTCATCGCCTCCCCATCGGGAGACGCTGTCGCGCGACGGCAGTGCGTGGCGAAGGCGGCCGGCGATGGCCTGCAGGAACTCGTCACCGACGTCTCGGCCGTACTCGTCGTTGACGCGTCCGAACAGGTCGCAGTCGATGAAGGCGATGACGCGCTCCTCACCCACGTTGTGAGAACCCAGCGCGCGGACGGCACCCCGACGGTTCAGCAGGCCGGACATGGCGTCGATGTCCTCGGAGACCTCGTCGGCAGTCGAGGCCTCCCCTTGCGCCGCCGACTCCGCCGCACTCTGGCGATGGCGAACCGTTGCTGACAGCAACGCCACGAGCGAGGCGACGCCGACGGCGATCAACGGAACGAGGTATGTCGAGTAGTCCCCGTCGGATCGCAGCCACGTGATGGCGAGCGCGGCGACCACGCTCAGGATTGCCGCGGCCATCGTGCCAAGCGGACCCAGGAAGATGGCAGCGAAGAGCGGCACGGTGGCCAGCAGTGCCACCGCAACGGTGGGCGAATCGCCAAGGTCGCCCAGGGCAGCGATGCCCGCCAGCGCCAGCACCGCGATCAAGAACGCGGGCGCAGAGCCACGGCCTGTGCTCGTCACGTTGACCTCTCCACGATCTTCGACATGTCCACCCGTTGGGCGAATTGTAGGGGCAGGGAATCCAAAAGACCCGACACCGCAGACCGTCAAACCTGAACAAGATGGGGACTTAGGTCCCTGCCCTCGGGGTCTGTCTCCCCATCCCTTGCACCGACCGGGGAGGCCATGCTGTCCCCATGACCGACGGGGACGCCTTCACCGATCGCGTCGTCGTGGGGTTTGACGGGTCGCCGTCGGCCAGTGCCGCGGCGGCGTGGGCGGCCGATCAGGCCCGCGTGCTCGGTCGCGAACTCACCTTGGTCCACGCACTCCTGCCGCCGGTTGCGACCGGCGGCCTCGGCGTCAGCCTGCCGCCCAGCCTCGATCTTCTCGACGAACTGGAACTGCAGGCGCACGAGCAATTGGAGGCCCAGGCGATCAGCGTCGGCCAACCGCATGCGCGCACTCGCGTCGCAGTCGGCTCGCCCAGCGCGGTGATGCTCGAGGCCTCCGAGACCGCCTGCCTCGTCGTCGTCGGATCGCGTGGCCGCGGCGGGTTCAAGGGCTTGCTGCTGGGCTCGGTGAGCTCGCAGATCGCCGCGCACGCGCAATGCCCGGTCGGAGTCATTCGCGAGGGCTCGGGCAACGACGGCGACACCGTGGTCGTCGGGATCGACGGATCGCCCGCGGTCGAGTCGGCTCTCGCTTTCGCGTTCGACCAGGCAAGCCGACGCGGCCTGCGCATCGTCGCCGTGCACGCGTGGGACGTCCCCGCCTATGACCTCCTGATCGTGCCGAACGGTCCGGTCCCCGTGCCGCTGAGCAACGTGGCCGACGAGGAGATCCGCCTGACCGCCGAGGTGCTCGCTGGTTTTCGCGCCGACTACCCCGACGTCGACGTCGAGGAGCGACTGGTCCGGGCGCCTGCTGTTCAGGCGATCCTCGAAGCGTCCGACCGAGCGGCCATCGTGGTGGTGGGCAAGCACGGTCACGGACCGGCCATGGGAGCCCTGCTGGGCTCGGTCAGCAACGGCATCCTTCACAAGTCGCAGCGTCCCGTCGTGGTCGTTCCACCGCTTGAGCCAGAAAGGAGCGCCGCATGACTGCTGCCGAACTGCTGGACTCTCACAAGGACATCCTGATCGCGGACGTCATGTCCAACCCGGTGCTCACGGTGGAAGTCTCAGAGTCGCTCTGGGATGCCTGGCAGTTGCTGTTCGTCTCGGGGCTGCGCCACCTGGTCGTCATCAACGAGGACGGCGCCTGCATGGGCGTGCTCAGCGACCGCAACATCCTCGCGGAAGTTCCCGCGACGGCCGAGAACCTCGGGAAGCGCAAGGTCAGCGAGGTCATGGCGATGGTTCCCCTCGTCTCCGCAAAGCCGATGCAGTCGCCCATCGTCGCGGCACGCATCATGGCCGAGAACGCGATCGAGGCCGTACCGGTCCTCGACGACCGTGATCGCCTCGTCGGAATCGTCACCGAGTTCGACATCGTGCGCTGGCTCGTGCGCTAACCGCCCGCCGAAGACTCGTCCGACCCGACTCCTAGGCTGTCGTCATGGCTACTGGTGACCGATTGGTGTGGATCGACCTCGAGATGACCGGCCTCAACCCGTCCTTCGACGAGATCGTCGAGATCGCCTGCATCGTCACGGAGGCGGACCTCACCGAGATCGACTCCGGGATCAGCCTCGTCGTGAAGCCGAGTGAGGCACCCCTCGCCGCCATGGACCCGTTCGTGGTGAACATGCACACCGAGTCGGGCCTCATCACCGAGATCCCCCACGGCATCCCACTCGCCGATGCGGAGGCCTTGGTCCTGGAGTACGTGCAGCGGCACATTCCCGAGGCGCGCAAGGCGCCGCTGGCCGGCTCAAGCGTCTACGTCGACCGCGGCTTCCTGTCGCGGTACATGCCTGCCCTCGACCAGCACATGCACTATCGCCTGGTCGACGTGTCCAGCTTCAAGGAGATGGTGCGGCGCTGGTTCCCGCGCGTGTACTTCGCGACGCCAGAGAAGACCGGCAACCACCGGGCTCTAGGCGACATCCGTGAGTCCATCGCAGAACTGCGCTACTACCGCGACGCGGCGTTCGTCCCGCACCCCGGACCGGACTCCGAGACGGCCAAGGCGATCGGCGAGAACCACGTCGTCACGCACGGCACAGCCGCCGGCCCGGACGACGAGGAGACCGGCCACTCGTAGGCAGCCGCGTACCGATCTGGCTCGAAGGTCGGGTCCGATGAGACACCGGACCTGGCTTCGATAGAATCACCTTCCCGCTTCGCGGCGGGATGACAGGACGGCGCCCCCGGCACCGCGATGCTCATGGTGGGTGTAGCTCAGCTGGTAGAGCACCTGGTTGTGGTCCAGGTGGTCGCGGGTTCAAGTCCCGTCACTCACCCCAAGTAGTTGTTGGCAGGGTCACTGGGCTGGGCTACCCCCCGATGCCGAGTCAGATGCGCTCACGGCACAAGGGGACGCTCTCTCCCGCAGCAGGCTTCCAGTACTACCCCGCACTACCCCAGACCAGATCACCCCTCTCCTCCACCACCCCCGACCGGATCCCTCGCCGGCCCCGACGGCGGCTTTGCGGCCGATGGCGGGTCTACGCTGCTCACGACGGGGTTCCAGTCGCCACTTGCCTAAAGGGGGACAGCGATGGCCGGCCAAGACCACGGTCAACGCGGTGGCCCGGGAGACGAAAACGGACCCGCCGCTCACCTTGGCACGAGCCAAGCCTCGGACGTCGAGGTTCTCGCCGGCGTGCACCGCTTCGACGCGGTGTTCCACGACCACGATGCGGTGATGCTGCTCATCGACCCCGAAACAGAGGAAATCGTTGACGCAAATCCGTCGGCGGCCTCGTTCTACGGATACAGCGTGGACGACATGCGCTCGATGTCGATCACCGACATCAACGTGATGCCTGCCGACGAGGTGGCTGGCCTGTTGGCGAAAGCAGCATCCCGTGCGCACGGCCATTTCGTAGCGCCGCATCGCTTGGCCAGCGGCGAGATCCGCAGGGTGGACGTGCACTCCTCCCCCATTCGCGACGGTACGCCCCTGCTGTTCTCGATCATCACCGACATCGAGGACCGAGTGCTTGCGGAGGAGGCACTTGAGAACAGCGAGCGCCGCTACCGGCTGCTGGCGGAGAACAGCACCGACATGGTCAGCCTGATCAACCCCGACGGTGTCTTCCTGTGGGTGTCACCGAGTGTCCGACTGGTCTTGGGATACGAACCGGATGACCTGGTGGGCACCAAGGGCACGGATCTCGTCCATCCGGACGATCTCGCGGTCGTACCTCAAGTGCGGACCCGCACAACTGGCGGGGAGACCGGGGTGCGCTTCGAGCTGCGGTCGCGCATGGCCAGTGGTGAGTACCGGTGGATGGGCGGCGTGGTCAGCGCCGCTGTCGTCGACGAGCGCGGAACGATCGGCAGGATCGCAACTCAACGAGACATACAGGACGAGGTACTCGCCCGGAAAGCGCTGGCCGCCGCTCAGGAGTCATTGAGGACGGTGCTCGACACGTCGCGGGACACCACGATACGGATCGGCCTCGACGGCCGGATTAAGTACGTGAACAAACGGGTCGTGGAGATCTCCGGCATCCCTTTCGAACAGTGGATCGGGAAGACGTTCGAGGAGATGGGCTACCCGGTCCAGCTGGCTCAGAGCTGGGACGCCCAGCGCCAGCGCGTGTTCGCCACCGGGGAACCGGTCACGTTCGAGTTCGAGATCGACAACGCCGACGGTCACCGCTGGTATGAGACGAGCGTCGCCCCGGAGTTCGGCCCGGACGGGGCGGTCGCCCATGTGATCGAGACGAGCCGCGACATCACCGACCGTAAGGAAGCGCAGCAGGCACTGGTCGCAAGCGAGGAGTTGTTGCGGGTGGTGCTCGACACGTCGAATGACCTGACTATACGGGTCGGTAGCGAGGGTCGGATCGAGTACGTGAACGGTCGGGTAATCGCCGTGTCCGGAATCCAGTTCGACGACTGGATCGGAAGGACATTCATCGAGATGGGCTACCCGGCCGACCTCGCGACGAGTTGGGAGGCCCACGACCGACGTGCGTTCGAGACCGGCGAGCCTGTCGCCTACGAGTTCGAGATCGACAACGCCGAGGGTCACCGGTGGTACGAGACGAGCGTCGCCCCGGAGTTCGGCCCGGACGGGGCGGTCGCCCACGTGATCCTGACGAGTCGTGACATCACGGAGCGCAAGGCGGCGGAGGAGGCGCTGCGGGCGAGCCAGTCGCAGTTGGAGCAGGCGCAGCGGATCGCCCATGTCGGCAGTTGGACCTTGGACCTGGCCACGAATCAGGTCACGCTGTCGCAGGAGATGTACCTGATGCGGGGCCTGGACCCGGAGAGCCCAGTCCCGGACTACGCCGAGTCCGATCGCTTCTTCACCCCGGAGAGCCTGCTTCGCATGAATACCGCCATCTCCCAGACCCAGACAACTGGTTCCCCCTACGAGCTGGAACTGGAGATGGTCCGACCCGACGGCACCCACGGGTGGATGCTCGCTCGCGGCGAGGCGGTACGCAACCCCGCGGGAGGAATCACCGGAGTTCAGGGGGTGGCGCTCGACATCACCGAACGCAAGAACGCCAGCGACGTGCTGCAGGCGCTGGCCACCCGAGACCCGCTGACCGGGCTGGCGAACCGGGCGGCACTGCTGGACGAGATCACCAGGGCGGTGAGCGCGAGACAGCGGTCGGGCCGGCCGGCGGCAGTCCTGATGATGGACCTGGACCGGTTCAAGAACGTCAACGACACCCTGGGGCACACCGCCGGTGATGACCTGCTGGTCGCCGCCGCAGCTCGGATCGAGCACGTCGTGCGTGCCGGGGACCTCGTGGCCCGCCTCGGCGGGGACGAGTTCGTGATCGTGATGCGCGACCTGGACGACCCGACCGAGGCCGTGCGGGCAGCCGGGCGGCTGGTGGACGCGTTCCGGGCTCCTTTCACCCTTGCCGGGGCGGAGCTGTACTCCACGGCGAGCATCGGGGTGGCCATCGCCGGTGACGTCGCTGCAGCACCCGACCCCGGAGACCTCCTGCGGGAGGCCGATACCGCGATGTATGCCGCCAAGGACGCGGGCCGCGACCGGGTGGCCGTGTTCAACGAGGACCTGCGCATCAGCGCCGCCACCCGTCGCGTTGTCGAGACCGACCTGCGGCACGCCCTCGAACGCGACCAGCTCGCCGTGTGGTACCAGCCCGAGATCGACCTGGCCACCGGGGCGGTGATCGCCGTGGAGGCGCTGCTGCGCTGGCACCACCCCGACGGGACGGTGTGGACCGCCGACCGGTTCATCGACGTCGCCGAGGACACCGGGCTGATCCTGGTCATCGGCGACTGGGCCCTGAACCAGGCCAGCGCCCAGGGCGCCGCCTGGGCCACCGCCCGCCCCGACCGGCCCATCACCGTCCGCGTCAACACCTCCGCCCTCCAACTCGCCGAGACCGGACTGCTGCCCGCGATCGACGACGCCCTGGCGGCCAGCGGCCTGGACCCCGCGCTGCTGTGCATCGAGATCACCGAGACCGCGCTGCTGCGCCAGACCGCCACCGCGCGCAACAACCTCGCCGGCCTCCACGCCCGCGGCATCGGCATCGCCCTCGACGACTTCGGCACCGGCTACGCCTCCCTGACCTACCTTCACCAGTACCCCATCGACGTGATCAAGATCGACCGCAGCTTCATCACCGACACCACCCTCCCCGACCACGACCACCGCCTCGTCGCCGGCATCATCGCCCTGGCCACCATCCTCGACATCACCGTCACCGCCGAAGGCGTCGAACACCCCGAGCAGGCCACCCACCTCCGCGACATGGGGTGCCCATCGGCGCAGGGCTACCTCTACTCCCTCGCCCTCCCCCCCGACCAGATCACCCCACTCCTGGACCACACGTACCCGTGCCACTGAATGGGCCGGCGGTGTGCAAAGGCGTGCCCGCCGTCGCCCGATGGTCGCAACCGTCCACGGTGGTCACCGATCGCACGACGCCGCGTCGGGGGGCAGCGGGGTGTAGCCTCGAAAGCGCAGGGCTGTCAAGTATGGAGTGACGAATCCCCCGAGTGGTCGGGAGGTGGGATCTCGTGACGAGCCGATACGAAGCACTTCTGGCCGCCCTGAGCGCCGGAGTGGTGGTCCACGCTGCCGACACCGCGATCATCGAGGCCAACGACCGCGCACGGGCCCTCCTCGGACTCCAGGATCTTGAAGGCCGACTCGCGACCGATCCCAGCTGGGTGTTCCTGGAGGCCGACCACTCCCCGATGGCTCTGGAGCGGTTCCCCGTGATGCAGGTGATCTCGTCAATGGAGCCGGTTCACGGGCTGACCATGATCGTCCGGCCGTCCGCGGGACCCGATGTCTGGCTGGAGGTCAATGCACTTCCCAGCGTCGACGATAGCGGGCAGCTGGAGCAGGTCACCGTGACCTTCATCGATGTCACGGACCGGGAGAACGCGAACCGGGCCCTGATCGTCGACATCGAGGACCGAGTGCGGGTCGAGGAGGAGCTCGTCCGGGTGTCCGGGTATGCGCGGTCCCTGCTCGAGGCGAGCCTTGACCCGCTGGTCACGATCAGTCCTGGCGGCGTCATCACCGACGTCAACGCGGCCACCGTGACGGCCACTGGCGTCCCAAGGCAGGCCCTGATCGGCAGTGACTTCGCCGGCTACTTCACCGACCCCGACCAGGCCCGTGCCGGCTACCGCGAGGCATTCGCCGCTGGCTCAGTCACCGACTACCCGCTGGCGATCCGGAACGTCGACGGCTCCGTCACCGACGTGCTCTACAACGCCTCCGTCTACCGCGACCCCGACGGCGACGTCGCCGGAGTCTTCGCCGCCGCACGCGACATCACCGAGCGCAAAGCAGCGCAGCAGGCACTGGTCGCCGGCGAGGAGTTGTTGCGGGCCGTGCTCGATACCTCGCCTGACACCACGATCCGAATCGGCGCCGACGGCCTGGTGGAGTTCGTCAACCATCGGGTCGTGGAGATCTCCGGCATTCCGGCCGAGCGGTGGATCGGGAAGACGTTCGAGGAGATGGGTTACCCGGCCGAACTCGCTCAGTCGTGGGACGTCCATCGCCGAACGGTGTTCACCACCGGCGAGCCGGTCACGTTCGAGTTCGAGATCGACAACGCGGAGGGGCACCGCTGGTATGAGACGAGCGTCGCCCCGGAGTTCGGCCCGGACGGGTCCGTCGCCCACGTGATCGAGTCGAGCCGCGACGTCACCGAACGCAAGAGCGCGGAAGAGGTAGTCGCCCGGGAATCCAGACACCGGATGGCGGCGGAAGCCGAGGTCAGGCAGTTGAACGCGGTCCTGGAGCAACGTGTGGAGCAGCGCACAGACGAGATCCGGCGCGCGAACGCCGAGCTAGAGGCGTTCACCTATTCGGTGTCGCACGACCTGCGATCGCCGCTACGAGCGATGAGCGGGTTCAGTGAGGCGCTGCTGGAGGAGTACTCCGACACCCTCGACGAGACCGGCCGGGGCTATGCCCACCGGATCGAGGCGGCCAGTCGACAGATGGCGGGGCTGATCGACGACCTGCTCCAGCTGTCGCGGGTGTCGCGCGCCGTGCTGCACGTCGAAGGGGTAGACGTCAGCGCCGAGTGCGCCACGATCCTCGAGGGCCTGGCCGACCGCGACCCTGACCGCCGAGTCCAGGTGGTCATCGAGCCCGGCATGAAGGCCCGGGGGGACGGGCCGCTGCTGCACACGGTGCTGGAGAACCTGCTCGACAATGCTTGGAAGTACACCTCGAAGCGACCCGACGCCTGCATCGAGGTAGGCACCGAGACCGTGACGGACGCCCCCTTCTGCCTTGTGGTGCGCGACAACGGCGCGGGCTTCGACCCGGCCTACTCTGACAAGCTGTTCCAGCCGTTCCAGCGGTTGCACTCCTCCAGCGAGTTCCCCGGCAACGGCATTGGCCTGGCGAGCGCCCGACGCATCGTCGAGCGCCACGGTGGCCGCATCTGGGCCGAGGCCGCCGTCGATGAAGGGGCCACGTTCCGCTTCACCCTCAACCCATCGGAGCAGACATGAACCAGGCCCATATCCTGCTCGTCGAGGACAACCCCGACGACGAGGCCCTCACCGTGCGGGCATTGGTCAAGAACAACGTCGCCAACAGCGTCGTGGTCGCGCACGACGGCGCTGAGGCGCTCGAGCACCTGTTCGGGGACGGCGCAACGCTGCCTTCCCTCGTGCTGCTCGACCTCAAGCTGCCCAAGATCGACGGGCTTGAGGTGTTGCGCCGGATCCGCGGTTCCAGCCACACCCGTCTGCTCCCCGTCGTCGTGGTCACCTCATCCCTCCAGGAGGAGGACATCCTCTCCAGTTACCAGGAAGGTGCGAACGCATACGTGCGCAAGCCCGTGAGTTTCGCGGAGTTCTCCGACGCGGTCAAGACGCTGGGCATGTTCTGGCTGCTCATCAACGAGTCGCCACCCCTGCCCGACGCGCCGTGAGTACCGCGGTGGGCGCCGGTGGCGGGACCGCGGTGGCTCCCAAGCCTTTGCGCGTCCTGATCGTGGAGGACAATCCCGCCGACGCTGAACTCGCCGTGCGCGCCCTCACCGGCCAGGGACTCCACCCGGTCGTGGAGGTCGTCGACACCGAGGCGGCGTTCACCGAGGCACTCGACCGGTTCGACCCCGAAGTGATCGTGTCCGACTTCGGGATCCCCGGCTGGTCCGGCGAGATGGCACTCAGGCTGGCGCGACGGCTCGCTCCCCAAACCCCGTTCGTGTTCCTGTCCGGGCAGATCGGCGAGGAGGCCGCTCTCGAACTGCTGCGCGAGGGTGCTTGGGACTATGTCCTCAAGGACCGCCCGGCACGGCTGGGCGACGCCGTGCGGCGCGCGCTCGCACTCGTTGCTGAGAATGCGGCCCTGAAGACAGCAGAGGCGAGCAGCCAAGCGGCGACGACTGCCCTTGCGGTCAACACGGAGCGACTGCGCTCGGCAATGGACACGTTCGTCGACGCAATCGTGATCCTCGAGGCTGTCCGGGACGACGCCGGCGGCGTCGTCGACCTCGTCTGCGTGGATGCCAACCCCGAGGCCGTCGTACTCGCCGGCGGCGACGCGGTGGTCGGGCGGAGCCTTCGCGAGATCACCGCATCCTGGTCCCACGCGTCGATGTGCTACGCGCAGTGCCTGCGTGTGCTCGAGGTCGGCGCCCCCGCAACGTTCGAGATCACGACCGGGCACGAAGAGGCCGACCGGCGGGTCCTCGACGTGCACGCCGCGCGGCTCGGCGACGGCATCACACTCACCTACCGCGACATCTCGCTCCGAAGGCAGGCGGAACTGCTCGTGGAGAAGCAGGGCCAGGCGTTCGAGCGGATCGCACGCGGGGACACCCTCGACTCGATCGTCACGTTCGTGCGGGCGAACGTGAAGGAGATACTGCCGGGCCTGCGCTGCACCATCCGCCTCGAAGGCGACGGGACCTCATCACCGATGGCTGCCGACCTGCCAGCGGGCGAGAGCAGCACCGCAGCCGTCGAGGCAAGGGACCCCGGATCCTGCACGATCCCCATCGCCGGAGCCGGTGACGAACGGCTCGGCGAACTCACGCTCACATCGAACCCGCCGCGGCCGCTGACGGCCCGCGAGGAGCAGGTCGGGCGGGACGCAGCGCACCTGGTCTCGGTGTCGGTCGACCGGGACCGGGCCCAGCAGCAGCTACGCTTCCTCGCCCTTCACGACCCGCTCACCGGGCTCTACAACCGGCTCTGGATCCTGGACATTCTCGAGTCCGACCTGGCCCTCGCCCGGCGTTCCGGCTCCGCGGTTGCGGTGTTCTTCCTGGACTTGGACAACTTCAAGATCGTCAACGACTCGCTGGGCCACACGGTCGGAGACGAGGTGCTGGTCGCCGTGGCCGGTCGGATCTCGCACGCGTTGCGCCCAGGGGACCGGGTCGGACGCTTCGGCGCGGATGAGTTCATTGTCATCGCTCCCGGCACCCAGGGCGAGATTGAGGCCATCGCGATCGCGGAACGGCTCGGGGCGGCGGTGAGCCAGGTGGGCCTGGCCGGGGGACATTCCGTGACGGTGTCCGCCTCCATCGGCATCGTCCTGTCCGACCCGACGTCCACTCCCATGTCGTTGCTGCGTGACACCGACTCAGCACTGGTCCGGGCCAAGGCTGCCGGACGATCACGGTGGGCGTTCTTCGACCCCGAGATGCACGCCGAGGCGATGGCGCGTCTTGTCACCGAGGCCGAGCTGCGCACGGCCATCGGTGAGCGGCAGTTCGTCGTGCACTACCAGCCCATCGTGTCGCTGCCCGACGCCACGGTCGCTGGTTACGAGGCCCTCGTCCGCTGGAATCACCCCCTGCGCGGGCTGCTCGCGCCGGCGGAGTTCCTGCAGGTCGCTGAGGACTCCGGTCTCGTCGACGAGATCGACGACCAGGTGCTGGAACAGGTCTTCGACCTCCTCCAGCACCGGCCCGATGTGACGGTGGCGATCAGCGTCAACAACTCCCCCAGCCAGATCACCCGACCCGGATGGCACGACCGCTTCCTCGCGAGGATCCACGCGCGTGGCATCGACCCGCGACGCATCGTCATCGAGGTCACGGAGTCAGCCATCCTGTCCGTCCTCGACCGCACCCGCGAGGACCTCGCCGATCTGCACGACCAAGGCATCGGGATTCACGTCGACGACTTCGGCACCGGGTACTCCTCCATCGCGCTGCTCCGCGATCTCCCCGTCAGTGGGCTCAAACTCGACCTGACCTTCACCCGCCAGCTCACCACCGACGACACGTCACGGGCCCTTGCCGCTGGACTGGCCGGACTCGCGCACGGACTCAACATCGTCAGCATCGCCGAAGGGATCGAGACCACCGAGCAGGCCGACATCCTGCGCGCCCAGGGCTGGACCCACGGCCAGGGCTACCTCTACGGGCGACCCGGGCCAATCCCCGCCGCGGACGGGAGCATCACGGATCTGGTGAACCCGCACGGCACGGCGACCCACCCGCCGCAATAGCCCGGGCGGCATCGCCGTCAACGACGAGGGATCGGTCGACCTGCTCTTCGGTCCCTCGCTGCCGCCAGGGGCGGCTGAGTCCAACTGGATCGAGACGATCTCCGGAAGGGGCTAGTTCAGCTATTTCCGGCTGTACGCGCCGACCCAGGCCTCACCATCCACTGCTTCACCGCTCCATCACGCAGTCGTGAGCCGTAGCGTGTAGGCGGGAGGGCATCATGCGGCTTACCCGCGCACTACTCGCCACCTTCACATCCGTCGCGGTGGCCCTCGTGCCGGCGACGTCTGCGTCAGCCGCGGATCAAGTCACCTGGCCCCAGGTGCAGGCCGCGGCGAAGGCAGCGCAGACGAATGTCATGCTCGGCGGAGGCACCGTCACAGACGAGGTCGCCGCGAAGATCAGCTACCGGGAGGTCACGGACTACCGACCGGGCGGTGCCGTGACCCGCGCGAGCTACCGCGAGGCAGGCATGACCGACTCCGAGCCGGACGCAACCACCTGGACGGTCACCAAGAACGGAGTGGGCATCAGGTATCAACCCATGCCTTCCCTGCCGAAAGCGGGCCGCTACCCGACGCTGCGCAAGGCGTCCTGGGTCCGTGCGGACCCTGAGCCGGCCGGCAGCACCCCTCCCGTCCTTCGCCTGTTGGCCTTCGATCCCGTGGGCGCGATCTCCTCGAGTTCGGCAAGTGATGCAGGGATCGTCTCGGCTTCGTGGACGTACGGGGCCGACGGCAGTCCCGGCCAGACCGTCAGCGCCACCTTCACCCAACTGCCCACCGGCGCGCTCGTCCTCCAGTCGTTCTCGACGAAGACCCCCGGCGGAGCCGGCCCGGGCTCCACCCAGACCGTGCAGGTCACGTTCACCAATCCCAAGCTGATCGTGCCGGACTTCAGTTCAGCGCTGCCCGAGTCCTACGTGAAGGCGGCCCTGCACGCCGCTCAGGACACGACGGCGGCCTACTACTCCGTGCGCAATGCGGCCAGCAGCGCGCGCGAGAAGGCCGCGACGATGACCCGGCGGGAGTTGATCGCCCACGTGCGCAGCCAAGTCGCGGCCAACCAGGACTTCTCCCATCCGCCCGCGGACCCATCCACTGACACCATCACGAACGTGGACTCCGGACTGCGACTCACCAACCCGAATGCGTACTCCGGTCAGTCCTCCACGTGGACCATCTCGGTGACCCCCGACAAGCGGGTGGTCGTGACCAAACGGACGAAGTCCAGCAAGGTCGTCGCGCCGCCGTGAGCAGCAGGAGCCCGGAGTCTCAGGACGCTCCGAGGGCAGTCGGAGCAATCCGGTGCAAATCTGGTGACAACAACACAAATCTCACGACAGGTAACAAGTCGGAGACTGGTTGCGTTCCCGGACATTGGTTCAGCGAGAACCATCGCCTCCCTTCACGGGTTACGCTCCCGATAGTGGGTCTTGTCGATACAAAATGCCGATAGGGGGGCAGACATGGCAACCCACCAGCGCCGTCAGCCGCCCGCCTCAGAACCCCCATCCAGCGACAGGCTGCGCGAAACGGGCACCGAACCGCTAGCGCACCGGTTCGCGGCGATGTTCCATGAGCATGACGCCGTCATGCTGCTCCTGGACCCCGATACGGGGCAGATCGTCGATGCAAACGCCTCGGCCGTCGCGTTCTACGGCTACTCGGCAGAAGACCTGCTCTCGATGTCCATCGGTCAGATCAACGTGCTGCCCGCCGACGAAATGACCGCCCTGCTGGCCCGCGTGCGCTCCCACGATGCTGGGTCCGGCATCTTCATGGCTTCGCACCGCCTCGCCAGCGGCGAGATCCGTCGGGTCGACGTCCACTCGACCCCCATCCGGGACGGGCGGCCGCTGCTGTTCTCGATCATTGTCGACATCGAGGAGAGAGTGCGCGCGGAGGAAGAGCTGGCCAGAGTGTCCGCGTACTCTCGGAGCCTGATCGAGGCGAGTCTTGACCCGCTCGTGGTCATCAGTGCCGACGGCGTCATCACTGACGTCAACGCAGCCACCGTGAGGGCCACCGGCATCCAGCGTCCGAACCTGATCGGCAGCGACTTCACCTCCTACTTCACCGACCCCGGCGCGGCCCGCACCGGCTACCAAAGGGCATTCAGCGCCGGCTCGGTCACCGACTACCCCCTGGCACTCCGCAACGTCGACGGCACCAGCACCGACGTGCTCTACAACGCCACGGTCTACCGCGACGAGCACGGCGAAGTCGCCGGGGTGTTCGCGGCCGCCCGAGACATCACCGACCGCAACCGTGCCGAACAGGCGCTCGCCGCCAGCGAGGAGCAGTCCCGGCTCGCCTTCGACCGCTCGAGAGTGGCGACATGCCTGGTCGCCAACGACGGCAGGCTCATCCGAGTGAATCCGGCGATCTGCGAGTTGCTGGCGCGCAGCGAGGACGAGCTGCTGAACCTGGGCTTCCTCGACGTCACCCACCCGGACGACGCTTCGGTGGGTGCCGATCTGGTGAGGGAACTGGTGGACGGTCGCCGGCAGAGCCTGCGACTGACAAAGCGGTACGTGACCGGCGACGGCCGGGTGATCTGGGGTGATGTGACCGTGTCGGTCGTGCTCGACGCGAACGGGATCGTCAGCCACCGGATCGCACAGATCCTCGACGTCACCAAGGAGCACAGCCTTCGTGAAGCGCTGCTGGAGGCCGAGCGCATCGCCCACCTGGGCAGTTGGCAGTTTGCCGTGGCCACCGGAGTCGTCGTCTGGTCGCCGGAGCTGTACGAGATGTTCGGCCTGGACCCGACAGCGCCGGTGCCGAGCTTCCCTGACCAGGAAGGACTGTTCGCACCCGAGAGCTGGCAGCGCCTGGCCGAGGCTGTCCTGCTGGCCCAGACAAGCGGAACCCCGTACGAGTTGGAACTCCAGACGGTCAGGACCGACGGAAGTCAGGGATGGACGTGGGCACGCGGCGAGGCGATCCGGGACGCGAACGGCGCGATCATCGAGTTGCACGGGGTCACCCTGGACATCACCGAGCGCAAACTCGCCGAGCAGACCCTCGCCGAGAATGAGGAACTCCTGCGCACGGTGCTGGACACATCCACCGACGCCGTCATCCGCCTCGACCGCGACGGTCGCTTCGAGTACGTGAACGCCACGGTCGAGCAGAACACCGGAATCCCGTTCGAACGCTGGATCGGCAGGACCTTCGCGGAGCTCGGCTACCCACCCGAGCTGACTGAGCCCTGGGACGAGCACCGCCGAACGGTGTTCGCCACCGGGGAACCGGTCACCTTCGAGTTCGAGATCGTCAACGCAAGGGGCCACCGGTGGTACGAGACGAATGCCGCGGCGGAGGCGGCCGCGGACGGGTCGGTCCGTCACGTGGTCCAGACGAGCCGAGACATCACCGACCGGAAGCTGGCAGAGGCCGCCCTGGAAGCAAGCCGAGCGCAGCTGGAACAGGCGCAGCGCATCGCCCACGTTGGCAGCTGGACGCTGGACATCGCGACGAGCGAGGTCACCTGGTCGGAGGAGCTGTTCCTCATGCAAGGGCTGGACCCGACAGGCCCGGTGCCGGACTTCAGCAAGCACAGCCAGTTGTTCACCGCCGGGAGCTGGCAAACACTGAGCCGGGACCTGGCGGTCACCCAGGAGAAGGGTGTCCCCTACGAACTGGAACTGGAGATGGTCCGACCAGACGGCTCCCACGGCTGGATGCTGGCGCGTGGGGAGGCGGTGCGCGATTCGGACGGCAGGATTGTCGGGCTTCAGGGGGTGGCGCTTGACATCACCGAGCGCAAGACCGCCAGCGACGCGCTGCAGGTGCTCGCGACCCATGACGGGCTGACCGGGTTGGCGAACCGGGCCGCGCTGCTGGACGAGATCAACAGGGCGGTCAGTGCCGGACGCCGGTCCGGCCGCGAGACCGCGGTCCTGATGCTGGACCTGGACCGGTTCAAGGACGTCAACGACACCCTTGGCCACGCTGCAGGTGATGACCTGCTGGTCGACGCCGCGGCCCGCATCGAGCAGGTGGTCAGGACCGGTGATCTGACGGCCCGCCTCGGCGGCGACGAGTTCGTGGTCGTGATGCGTGACCTTGACGACCCGGCCGAGGCGGTCCGGGCGGGCGAGCGGCTCGTCGCAGCGTTCCGGACCCCGTTCACCCTCGGCGGGGCGGATCTGTACGCGACCACGAGCGTCGGGGTGGCGATCGCCACCGACGTGAGTGACGCCGGCGACCTGCTGCGCGAGGCCGACACCGCGATGTACGCGGCCAAGGGCGCCGGCCGCGACCGGGTGTCAGTGTTCAACGAGGACCTTCGCACGGCAGTCACCACCCGCCTGGCGGTGGAAGCCGACCTCCGGCACGGCCTCGAACGTGACCAGTTCGCCGTCTGGTACCAGCCAGAGGTGACCCTCGCCACCGGGGCGGTGACCGCCGTCGAGGCACTCCTGCGCTGGCATCACCCAGACGGAGGAATCTGGAATGCCGATCGTTTCGTCGAGGTCGCCGAGGAGACCGGTCTGATCTTGGACATCGGCGGCTGGGTCCTGCGGCAAGCCTGCAGCCAGGGCGCCACCTGGGCCGCGACGCGTCCCGACCGGCCGATCACCGTTCGGGTCAACGCGTCCGCCCTCCAACTCGCCGACGCGGGGCTCCTCGACACGATCGACGACGCGCTGGCCGCAAGCGGACTGGATCCCCGACTGCTGTGCATCGAGATCACCGAGACCGCGCTGCTGAACCAGACCACCACTGCCCGTGACAACGTCGACGGCATCCACGACCGCGGCATCGGCATCGCCATCGATGACTTCGGGACCGGCTACGCGTCACTGACCTACCTGAGTCAGTACCCCATAGACGTCATCAAGATCGACCGAAGCTTCATCGCTCTCACCGCCAAGCCCGACTACGACCGCGACCTCGTCGCGGGAATCATCGCCCTCGCCACGGTTCTGGGCATCACCGTCACGGCCGAGGGGGTGGAGCATCCCGAGCAGGCAGCCAAGCTCATCGCGATGGGCTGTCCGACCGCGCAGGGCTGGCTCTACTCCAAGGCCCTTCCACCCGAGGAACTCACCTGGCAGCTGGACCGTCCCTATCCGCACGCGTGAACGGAGCGCATCGACCGCCCAAACCGGTCCGATCGTGTCATTCTGGACGCGAAGTGCAGACCCCAAGGTGACACTTCGACTACCGATCGGAGGCCCGGCATGACGACGGTGCCGACCGACGCGCATCGTGACCCAGCGGACGACGCCTTCGTCGCCGAGATGGCGACTGCGCTGGCCGACACCGTCTACGTCCTGCGCCTTGAGCCCGACGTCGCCTTCGAATTCGTGTCGCCGTCGGTGGAGGCGCTTGTCGGCTATAGCCCGGCTGAGCACTATGCCGATCCCGAACTCGGGTTTCGACTTCTTGACCCTCGCGATGCCCCGACCCTCCAGTCTGCGGCCCAAGCCCAGATCGATCAGGTCATCGACCTCAGGCTGCGCTGGATCGCCCGGGACGGGCGACTGATCTGGACGGCCCACCGATGCGTGAAGCGGAAGCGAGCAGATGGCTCAGTGGCGCTGTACGGTGCCGTCCGCGACGTCACGGATCTTGTTGAAGCCCGTGAGTCCGAGGCCCAAGAGCGAATCCGCCTCCAAGCACTGCTCGATGCGATGCTCGACCCGTTCGTCCTCCTGGCAGCAGTGCGCGACGATCAGGGGGCCATCCTCGACTTCGAGTATGCCGACGCGAACGTTGCCGCCCTCGACTTCCACGGGATGACCCGCGATGAGCTCCTCGGGAGCCGCCTCCTGTCCTTGCACCCGGCCGCGACGAGTACGGAGTTGTTCGACATGTACGTCGGTGTCGTCGACCGGGGCCTCAGGTTGGTGCTGGACGACTGGTCCTACCCGCAGGACATCTATGACGGACGGGTGCGTCGCTACGACGTGCGAGCCGTGAAGGCCGGCGACGCCGTCAGCCAGACCTGGCGCGACGTCACCGAGAGACACGACCAGGCCCTGGAACTGGCCCACTCGAACGAGCGATTCCGCCTTCTCGCGGAGAACGCGTCCGATGTCGTCTTCCGCGGCGACGCCCACGGAGTCATTGAATGGATCTCTCCTTCCGTGGAGCATGCGTCAGGGTGGGTCAGCACGGAGCTCGTCGGACGGGCCATCTCAGACTTCATCCATCCGGATGACGTCGGGGGCTTCATCGAGGCGACGTCAGACCCGATCGACGAAGGACGGGTCTCCGTAGAGGTGCGGATCCGGCTCAGCACTGGCTCCTACCGCTGGTTCGAGGTGAACGCCAGGCCGGCAGTCGTCGACGGTCGAGTCGACGCATGGATAGGGGGCGCCAAGGACATCCAGGTCCAGCACGAGCAGTGGGAGCTCCTCACCGACGCCCTCGAGAGCCTTCCAGACGCCTCGCTGATGGTCTTCGACACCAACCTCCGGTATCGCGTCGCTCGAGGAGAGGCCATCACCTCCGCGGGCATCGACCCGGGGGACCTGGAGGGCAGCCTCGTTTCCGACGTGCTGTCTCCGGAACGATGGGCGGTCTACGAGCCCCTCTATTTGGCTGCCCTCCAAGGTCAGTCATTGACGACGGACATGCCGTCCCTGGATGGCAGCCGACACTTCATGATTCGCGTCAATCCGATCGTCGATGGCTCCGGAACGATTGTCGGCGGCGTCGCCATCGCCATCGACGTGAGCGAGCAGCACCGGGCCGAGGCCGAGCTGCGGCAGTCCGAGGAGCGGTACCGCCTCCTGGCCGAGCACTCCTCGGACGTCGTCCTGCGCATCAAGGACGGCGTCGTGCTCTGGGCGTCGCCGTCGCTGCACGAGATGCTCGGCTGGCGACCTGAGGAGTGGCAGGACCGGCGGATCCGCGAGTTCACCCACCCGGACGACATCGGCGCGCTGGTGGAGACCGACGCCGATCCCTCCCCCGTTCCCGGGGTCCGCCGATGGCGAATGCGGGACGCAACGGGCAGCTACCACTGGATCGAGGCCCACTCCAAGGCATCCATCGAAGCCGGCTCTGCCGATGGCTGGCATGTCGTGTCGTTCCGGACAATCGACCATGAGGTCAGGATCGAGCAGGACCTCGAGCGTCGGGCCACCTTCGACGACCTCACCGGCGTACTCAAACGGGATCCCGCCCTGACCCGGCTCGCCGACATGGGGCGCCAATCGCAACGACCCGGCGACGACTTCGCTGTCCTGTTCTGCGACGTCGACAACCTGAAGGCGATCAATGACACCTGGGGTCACGCCGCCGGCGACCAGGTTCTTCGCAAGACGGCCGCACGGATCCGCACGACCGTCCGGCAGGGCGACATGATCGCCCGGCTCGGCGGCGATGAATTCCTCGTCATCCTCGACGGAGTGGCCAGCCTCGACGACGTGACGCAGATCGCCGAGAAGGTGCTTGCAGCAACCGCCCGCCCGGTTCACCTGCCCGTGGGGGACGTGGACGCGACGCTCAGTGTCGGCGCTGCGCTCGCCGGGCCGTCAGAGCCCGTCGATCGACTTCTGGGCAGGGCCGACGCCGCCATGTACGAAGCGAAGCGGCGAGGAAGGGGCCAGGTCGTTGTTGCCGCCTCACTCCCGGACTGAGACTCGCGCGAACACGCCCGTTCGCGTGCGGCGATACACGGCGGGCACTTGGGCACGACTCACTGCCACGGCACTACTGCTCGCCCTCGTCGTCATTGCGCCCACGTCGATCTCGAATGCGCAGCCACGCCCGCCTGAACGCGTTCGGGGCACTGAGACCATCGCCACCGGGCTGACCTCACCGTGGGGGCTCGCGTTCCTGCCGGACGGAACTGCACTGGTCAGCGAGCGCGACACCGGCCTGATCAAGCGCATCCGGCCAGGGGCGGCGGCGGTCGTGCGCACCGTCGGCCCGGTACCGGGTGCGACACCGTACGGCGAGGGCGGGCTGCTCGGCATCGCGGTGCCACCCGGCCCGAAGCCGCGGTGGGTGTATGCCTACTTCACCTCGGCGACCGACAACCGCATCGTGCGGATGCCCTGGGACGGCCGACGACTCGGCGCGCCACGACTCGTGCTGGCCGGAATCCCCCGCGCGCAGTTCCACAACGGCGGCCGCCTGGTGTTCGGCCCCGACGGCATGCTCTACGCCTCCACCGGCGACACGACCAATGGCACTCTCAGCCAGGACGTTGGCAGCCTCGGCGGGAAGGTGCTCCGGATGACGCCCACCGGCGGCCGGCCGAAGGACAATCCGTTCCCGCGGTCATTGGTCTGGACCCTGGGCCATCGCAACGTTCAGGGCCTGGCGTTCGACCTGGCCGGCCGGCTGTTCGCCACCGAATTCGGCCAGAAGACCGTCGACGAGCTCAACCTCCTTCGCCCCGGCCGCAACTACGGGTGGCCGATGCACGAAGGTGCCGCGGGAGCCGCCGGCTTCGTCGACCCGATCGCGCAGTGGACCCCCACGTCGACGGCGTCACCCAGCGGGGTGGCTATTGCCGGGTCCGCGGCCTACGTCGCGACCCTGGCCGGACAGCGACTCTTCCGGGTGCCGCTCTCCGGTCGCCTTGCCGGTACGCCGGTCGCCATGAATCTCGGCGACTTGGGCAGGATCCGGACGGTGTCGACCGCGCCGGACGGATCCCTGTGGCTGATGACCAGCAACACCGACGGCCGCGGCCAGGTCCGCGCGGGCGACGATCGGATCGTGCGCCTCACGCTGCGCTAGCGGTCGTCGCGATGGGGCGACCGAACAGCCAGCCCTGGCCCATCTGCCAGCCCTGCGCGGTGAGCACCTCCGCCTGCTGGGCGTTCTCGATGCCCTCGGCGATGGTCTGCAGTCCAAGGCCCGAAGCAAGGCCCACCAGGCCCAGGGCCAGTCGCGCGGCCGCCGTGTCCGGCCGCGTCACGCCTGCAGTGAAAGACTGATCCAACTTCAGTCCGCTGATCGGCAAGTCGCGCAGGTGACTGATCGACGAGAAGCCGGTGCCGAAGTCATCGACCCACCAGGAGGCTCCCAGGCCGGCGATCTCCTCCATGGTTCGTCGGACCTGCTTCGTGACCTTGACCAGTGACGTCTCGGTGACCTCCAGGTGCAGCCGCCGCGCGTCGACGTCCGACTTCTGCAACGCGTCAACGACCAGTGCCGTCAGCGATCCGTTGGCCAACGTCGCCGCCGAGACGTTCACGGCGAGTCGCTCGATGCCCTGGCTCTCGCCCAGTAACGCCACCGAACGCTCGAGCATGGCGCGGTCGATGTCGACAATGAGCCCCGTGCGCTCCGCTACCGCCAGGAACTCCGCAGGCAATGCGATCCGGCCGTCGCCTCTGATCCATCGCGCGAGGACCTCGTAGCCGACGACCGCGCCGTCCGTGAGTCCGACGATCGGCATGAACCAGGGCTCAATGCGACCCTGCCGGACCGCCTCGCGCAGGGAGGACTGCAGCGACAGAGCGCGCCGTGCCTGCTCGGCCACGTCGCCGTCGAGGAACTCCCAGTGGTCGGGACCCTTCGCCGACGCCTGCCGCATCGCCGCGGTCGAGTCTCGAAGCAAGCCCTGAACGTCACCGCCGTGCGCGAGGGCGATGCCAGCGCTTGCCGAGACATCGATCTGCACTCCGCCGTAATCGACCGTCCCGCGCACGACGCTGAGCAGCTGGGCAGCTGCGCTCGCGGCATCGGTGGCGTCCGAGATTCCGTCGACCAGGACGACGAATTCGTCGCCGGCAATCCTCGCGACGCTGGTCTCGTCCTCGACCGCGGTCACGAGCCTGGCGGCCACGGCCGCGAGGACGGCGTCCCCGGCGGCGTACGTGTAGGCCTGGTTGATGGCGGTCATTCCATCCACCCCAACGCACACCAACGCCCAGGCCTCTGGTTCGTGCGTGTCGAGGACGCCCTGGATCCGGGCCAGCGCCAGCGCTGGGTTGGCGAGCCCGGTGAGCGCGTCGTAGTCGGACGCGTGGACGAGGGCCGTGCGGGCGAGCACTTCCTCGTGGGCGTCGCGCACACCGATCACCCCACCGACAAGGTCGCCCGCATCGTCGTGCAGCGCTCTCGGCGTGGCCTCCACCCACCGTTCGTCGCCGGACTTCATGAGCATGCGAATCTGGCAGGACACCGGAAGACCCGTGCGCGCATCGGCCGCGGCACTGAGCAGCAGCGGCAGATCCTCCTCGACGATGAGCATGCCGCCGAACTGCCCGATCAGTTCCTCCGGACCGTAGCCGAGCATCCTGACGGCGGACGGGGAAACCCACGTGATGACCGCGTGCATGTCGAGGGAGAACACGAGGTCCATCGCGTTCTCGGCCAGGAGTCGATAACGCACTTCGGAGTCGAGGAGCGCCTGCCGCGCACGTACCTCCTCGTCGACCTCGCGGAAGCTCACCACGAACAGGCCTTCGGGCGTCTTCCGCGCAGCCGCGGACAGCCACACATATGAGCCATCCGACTTGCAGAAGCGCGTCGCCAGGGGCAACGGTGGATGACCTGGCGTGGCAGCATCGGCGAGGCTGGCGGCGGCCGCGGCCCGGTCGTCCGGATGGATCAGGACCCATAGATCGGTACCGATGAGTTGTGCTGGCTCGTAGCCGAGGAGCCTCGTCACCGAGGGCGAGATCCACTCGAGGGTCCCGTCGAGGGCGACCTGCACGACGACGTCGGATGCGTGCTCCGTGAGCAGCCGGTACTGGGTCTCCCGGGAAAGGATGCGGTCGTGCTGCCCCTTCATCCTGACGGCCAGGAGCAGGACCACACCGCCCAGAACGATCAGGACAAGCAGGAGGACGAGGAATGGTGTCAGGCCGGCCTCCAGCATGACCGTGCCGACGCCGGCGAGGAGCAGCACGAGGGCAGTAAGTATCAAGGGCAGCCATCGCCGCTCGTACCACCGGCGCTGGTCCATCTGGAAGCCTCTCCGCGATGACGGTCGTATCCACATACTCCTGCCGCCGAGCCTTCGAGTCGAACCGACGTGCCGCTCGTGCGACCAACGACACAGCAATGACAGCCCTTGCACTCCGTGCCGGCCTGACACGGGTGTCGCTCCGACCGATACTGGGCGGATGGTCCGCGCCTCCGACGGCCTGCGACTGCCCGCACTGGCGACGGCGATCGCCCTGATCGTCATGGCATCACAGGCCGCCGCACCTGCGGCGGCGAGCGCGCCGGATCGTGGGTCCGCGCCGCGCACGAACCCGATCCCGGGTACAGCGTGCCCGATGTTCCCGGATGACAACTACTGGCACGCACGAGTGGACCGACTGCCCGTCAATCGGCTCTCGGCCGCGTGGATGTCGCACATGCACTCCTCGATCAACCTGCACCCGGACTTCGGCCCGAGCTACGGCGCCCAGGACGTGCCCTACGGCATCCCGATCACCGTGGTCGACGGCACACCGCGCGTGCCGGTGACGTTCGACTACGCCGACGAGAGCGACTCGGTCGGCTACCCCCTCGGCAAGGAGACGCTCATCGAAGGCGGCCCCACCTCCGAAGGTGACCGACACGCGATCATCGTGGACTCGGCAACGTGCACCCTCTTCGAGACGTGGAACACCCACGAGAGCGAGGGCGGCTGGACCGCCGGCTCCGGAGCCACATGGGATCTGAGGTCGAACCGGCTCCGCCCGTCGACCTGGACCTCTGCCGACGCTGCCGGACTGCCGATCCTCCCCGGGCTCCTGCGATGGGATGAGGTGTCGGCCGGACGAGTGGACCACGCGATCAGGTTCACCACGAACGTGACGCGTCGTGCCTTCGTGTGGCCAGCGCGGCATCAGGCCGGATCGACGAATGACCCGCAGTTCCCGCCGATGGGCGCCCGCTTCCGGCTGAAGTCCACGTACCCGACCGTCGGCCACAGCAAGGAGGCGAATGCCGTCATCACCGCCCTGAAGCAGTACGGGCTGGTGCTCGCAGACAATGGCTCGCCCTGGTACTTCCAGGGCACGGCCGACCCGGACTGGCCGGCGAACCTCATCGACGAGCTCAAGACCATCCCGGCGGCGGCGTTCGAGGCGGTTGACACGTCCGGAATGAAGGTCGCGGGGAACTCTGCGGCGGTGCGACCGTAGGCTGTTCGAGTGCCTCGTCGCCTCATCACCACCCACGTCGCCATTGGCCTGACTGTGCTCGCCGTCGCCATCGCCGGCTGCTCGTCATCGACGGACAACCGGACACCGGCATCGAGCGCCGCCGCCGTCAGCGCGGTGCCGACCGCAGCCGGGTCCACCGTCCCGACTCCGTCGGCATCAGTGGCGCTCACCCCGAGCGCTTCGGCATCCGCGACGCCCTCGGCCACGCCCAGCGGTGCGCACATGGGCGAGGTCATCCCCGCCACGATCACGGGGATGCACGTCGCAGGCGTCCAGGACGGCGCCTGGCCGGATCGGAACGATCCGTTCGGCGCGCTCCGCTTGTGGGACAACGGCACGAACTGGTCGCAGATCGAGGCGGTGAAGGGCCAGTACAACTGGAAGCCGCTTGACGCCGCCGTGACGAACGCGCGGGCGCACGGCGTCAAGGACATCCTCCTGGTGCTCGGCGGGACCCCGACGTGGAACGCCTCGAGGATCAAGAAGACCGACTACCCCGGGCCCGGTGCAGCGTCCACGCCCAAGAGCCTGGCGGCATGGGACGCCTTCGTGCGGGCCGTAGTGAAGCGCTACGCCGGCAAGATCACGTCCTACCAGATCTGGAACGAGGCGAGCCTCGTCATGTTCTGGAACGGCACGCCGGAGACGCTCGCGAAGATGACCAAGAGCGCGGCCGACATCATCCACAAGGGCGACCCGAAGGCCAAGGTGGTCGCAGCGAGCACCACGGTGCGCCTGGCTGGCAGCTTCTCGCGGTTCTTCCCGCGCTACCTCGCGGCACTGGGACAGTTGGGCTGGCCCATCGACGTGTTCGCCGCGCACCTGTACCCGTCAAGCCTGCAGACCACCGACGAGCGCGCTGCCTTCATCACCACGGTCAAGCAGGCGATCAGCGCGGCGGGGGCTCCTGACAAGCCCGTGTGGGACACCGAGCTCAACTACGGACTCGCGGGGCCTGGCCCCAGCAATCCGCACCAGACCATCGAGGGACCGAAAGCCCGAGACTGGGTCGTGCAGACGGAGTTGGATTCACTGCACCTCGGCTTCGCCCGCACCTACTGGTACATCTGGACGCCGCAGCCGTATCCGCTGCTCGGCATGCAGTTGACGAACGACTCGGGCGCCGTCGAGGGCCTGCGGATCATCCACCAGTGGCTCGTGGGCTCGACGTTCAACGGCTGCAACGACGACGGCGTCGTCGTCAACTGCTTCGTGGAGAAGAACGGGATCCCCTCGATCATCGCCTGGGCCGTCAACAACACCGGCATCTACACCGCGCCGGAGGGCTACACGCAGGTCTGCAGCACGGCCAACACCTGCAAGCCCGTGGCGGGGCCGATCGCGCTCAAGGAGACCCCAGTCCGCATCGTGCAGTGATCACGTCCCGGGAAGGCCGCCGGGGATGAGGTTCACGGCTCGGCTCAAGGTCACCACGACCGTGAGCAGCGCCGTGGCGGACTGCACGGTGAAGAGGACCTTCACCCGATGCGTCAGCGGCATGGTGTCCGTTGGGCTGAACGCGATGATGTTCGTGTACGCCGTGAAGAGGTAGTCGATCAGCCCCGGCCTCCATTCGGTCTGGCCCTGGCCCTGCTGCGGGAAGAGGAAGTCCGGGAGCGTGACGGTGCCGTCGCTGCGGCGACCCGGTCCACCGCCGTCGATCCACCAGTAGACCAGCCCGAAGCTCAGGACGTTGATGGCCAGAACGCCGAACCCCGCGAAGAGCAGGTACTCCCCCGTGTCCTCCGAGCCGCGAAGCAGCGAGACAAGCAGCAACACAGCGTTGGTGACGCACGCGAGGACGAGGAACACGAGATAGGCCGTCATGATTGCTCGCACGACCGGCTCGTCGGAGCCCAGCCACATCGTCAACGCAATGGCGATCGGGATGCCACCGAGCTCGATGACGGGTATGAGCCAGGTAGGTCCGATGGTCACCGATGCGGGCAAGGACATCTGGATCGCGACGATGACCAGGACGATGCCGATGAGCGCGACCGTCGTCGCGGTGCTCGCAGGTCGGAGCCGGGCCACGTTTGGATGGTATCGGCCCGGTGGTATGTTCCTGCTCGCGCACCGCTAGCTCAATGGCAGAGCAGCTGACTCTTAATCAGCGGGTTCGGGGTTCGAGTCCCTGGCGGTGCACCAAGTCGGCCACCCTCCTCGGGTGGCCTTCTTCATCTGCCGAGTGGGGGGCACTGGTGGCAACCGATCAGGAGCCGATCGAGCACCACTCCGGGAGCCGGCTGGACGTCGCGATCGCGATCCTGCTGGCCGTCGTCGCCGTCACTGCGGCCTTCGCCGCCTGGCGCACCAGCGTGGTCGGATCGCAGGTGGCCGACACCAATCGCACCGGCCTGATCGACGTCAGCAAGCAGGCGGCGATGCACCACATCAACGAGACCGGCGCCTATGGCGAGGCGGACTATGCCGTGCAGACCGCCATGAAGGCTGCCGAGGCCAAGTCCCTGATCGACAGCGGCCACCCGGCGCTGGCTGCCGCCGGGACGAGCCTCCGCGACAACCTCGTGCCGAGCATGGGCCAGCTCGCCGGGCCATTCCCCCAAGGCACCCTCACGACCTCCCTCGGCACGTTCGACGTTCCGGGTCGGGTCGCGCAGATGGAGGAGCAGGACCAGCAGTACCAGGCGATCGTCCCGGCGACGTCCTTCGCCACGGCGGACAACTACGCGAACGAGAAACGCTGGCTGACGATCCTGTCGGTGCTGCTGGCCATCGCACTGTTCTGGCTCGGCATGGCGGAGATCACCGCAGGGCGCTGGCGCGTGCTCAACTTGGCGGTCGGCGTGGCCCTGTGGGTGGTGGGCATCGGAGCCTTCCTCATCATCGAGGCCTGGTTCGTCACGAGCCGAGGCGGCATCCTGTGACCGGCGATCGCGGGCGTCGCACGGTGGTCGTGCTCACGCTGCTCACGACCATCGTCGCCGCCGTGGTCGCCGGGCTCGAGGTCGAGGCCAGCACTCAGGGCGACGCCGCGAACCGTGACTCCGAGCGACTCGTGCTGACCGCGGCCGCGCGGCAGGTCAGCGACACCGTCGCCGAGGGCTACCAGACCCGGTTGGTCACGGAAGTCCTCGCCAACACCCAGCAGAGCCTGGCGCTGGACTACGCGGCGCTTCAGCAGGGCAGCGCCGGCAAGACGTCCGAAGCAGAGGAACTCGGCGCTCTCGCCGCAGCAGCGCACGCACGCGCTGACCAGGCTCGGGCACTGTCCGACATCTATGCCGATCCGGCATTCGCCCCAGCGACGCCTGACGGGTTCCCTGACGTCCAGGGCTACCTCGATGCCCGCGCTGCAGGGGAGAAGGACCTGGTGGCTCAGCAGAACGCCGCCTCGGACGCATACAACTTGTGGAATTCGCGCAGCGACACCTACGTTGCGATCCTCAGCGTGCTGGCGATCACGTTCTTCCTGCTCGGCCTGGCCCAGGTCGCCAAGCGCATGCGACCGTTCCTGGCCACCTGCGGAGGCGGACTGCTCGTGCTTGTCATCGGGTGGAGTGCGCTCACCGCATTCACCTAGCCACGGCCATTCCTCAGCCGCCGGCAACCGCCGGGATGATCGAGATGCTCGTGCCATCCGGTGTTGGCGTCTGCAGGTCCTCAAGGAACCGCACATCATCGTCGTTGACGTAGACGTTCACGAATCGGCGCAGCTTGCCCTCGTCGTCGAGCACCCGCGCACCGATTCCCGGGTACTGCGTGTCGAGGTCCGTCAGCGCCTCGGCGAGCGTTGCGCCTGTGACCGTCACGTCGGCGACGCCGCCGGTGTACGTGCGGAGGATGGTCGGGACCTTGACGGCGATACTCATGAGGTCACCTCGGTGTAGTTGTCCTCGAAGTCGTCGTAGGACGGGGAGATCGTGAACGTGGGCTGCGATGTCGGGGCGACCGCGTCGAGCGTCTTCAGTCCGTCGCCGGTGTTCAGGAGCACGGTCTCTGCGGCCGGATCGATGAGGCCCTCAGCCAGGAGCTTGCGGTAGGTGGCCACCACGACCCCGCCTGCAGTCTCGGCGAAGATGCCCTCGGTCTGCGCCAACAGCTTGATCCCCGCAACGATCTCGTCGTCCGAGACGTCGGCCACTGCCCCACCGGTGCGGCGGACGGCGTCGAGCGCATAAGGCCCGTCGGCAGGGTTCCCGATGGCGAGTGACTTCGCAATCGTGTCGGGCTTGACCGGGCGGATGACGTCGTGCCCAGCACGGAACGCCTGCGCGACCGGCGAGCAGCCCGTGGCCTGCGCCCCGAAGACCTGGTACTCGTGCTCGTCGACCAGACCGAGCTCGACGAACTCGCGGAACGCCTTGTCGACCTTGGTCAGGAGCGAGCCGGACGCCACCGGCGACACGACGGCATCTGGCAGGCGCCAGCCCAGCTGCTCGGCGACCTCGTAGCCGACCGTCTTGCTCCCCTCGGCGTAGTAGGGCCGGAGGTTGACGTTGACGAAGCCCCAGTCACGCGACGACGCGACCTCGCTGCACAGCCGATTGACGTCGTCGTAGTTGCCGTCGATGGCGACCAGCGTGCCGCCATAGACGGCGGTGGTCACGATCTTGCCGGCCTCGAGATTTGACGGCACGAAGACGACGGACTTGAGACCCGCTCGCGATGCGGCGGCCGCCACCGCGTTGGCGAGGTTGCCGGTGGACGCGCAGGCGATGGTGCCGTAGCCCAGCCGCCGCGCGTTCTCCAGCGCCACCGCAACCACGCGGTCCTTGAAGGAGTGCGTCGGGTTACCCGAGTCGTCCTTGACCCAGAGGGTCTTCACACCCAGCGCCGCAGCCAGGTTGTCCGCGCGGACGAGCTTGGTCAGGCCCGGCTGCAGACCCGGCCGGCCACCGGCCCCGGGCACCACCGGCAGCAGCGCCTCATAGCGCCACATCGACAGCGGACCCGCCTCGATCTGCGAGCGCGTGATCGCGGTGGGGTGGTACGCCACCTCGAGGGGGCCGAAGCACTCCATGCAGGCGTAGCTGGCGTCGAGCTCGGTGGTGGCGCCGCACTCGCGGCACTTCAGCGCGTACGCCGATCCCAGCGAGGGGTTGGTCAGTTGAACAGTCATGACGAGGCCTCTCTTCTCATCTGCCCTGGTTTCAGGTCGGAAGTGGCACCACTTTCGGGCGGCCTCGCACGCGAGAGTCACCGAAAAGGTTGCCGGGGCTTCAACGGGCCGTATCCCTCTGCCCCTCTGGATGAGGTATTCAGTTGTGAGGCAGATGTAATCACACTCGCCCCGTTCGCGGCAAAACGCCCCCCGTCAGGAGGGGATCGGGACGCCTTCAGCCGCTAAGCGCGCGCAGGCGGCCGCATAGTGCTCATCGATGCGTGCACCTGTCTGGTCATCGAAGTCCCGACGCCAACGGCCCGGGTGCATGCCATCGCTCGTCACGTTCTCGTCGAACCACGCAACCATCGCCGGGTCGACCGGCACGCCGAGGAAGTCGCACAGTCGGGCCAGCGTGACTGCTCGGTCACGGACCACGAGGTCCATGAGCTCGAAGGTCAGGATCCGGTCGGCGCGGCACCGTGCCGCCGCGCGATGCGAGGCCAGCATGCGTGCCTCCCACTGGTCGAGCGCCTCGAACACGTCGTCCGGCCCGAAGCTCTGACTGACGAACGACGCGGAGACGTCGCGGCCGTCGCGGGTCACCATGACGACTTTGGACTCCGGATAGATGGGCTCGAGCCGATCGGCCTTGCGGGCGTTGGCCGGAGTGGTGTCGACCAGGCGCGTGGCATTCAGCCGCGCCGCGATGCGCGCCATGATGCGATCGGTCAACGTGCGGGTGGCCGTCACCGCGTCGGTGCCGAACGTCGCGAGATAGTCCTTCGACCACTCCTCGACCTCGTCCTTCGACATCGACTCGTGCAGCCCCACGTGCTCGGCGCGGTAGAACCACCGGTTGAGCAGCCGGTCCACTGCCAACTGCGCGGCCGCCGTCGCCTCGGAGCTGCCAGGCTTGCGCTGCGCCTTCGCCAGCGCGTCCGCGAGCCCCTGATGCCCGGCGATGAACCTGACCTCCATCGGGCGGGTCAGCGTCAGATCGGGGTGGTTGTCGAGCAGGTGGCCCACGATCGTGGAACCACTGCGACCAGTCCCACCGACGAGCACCGGTCGGCGCAGTGGAGTCTCTGTCACGTCACCTACAGATACAGACCGGTGCCGGACGACTGGTCACGTTCCACTGCCACGGCATGGACATCTCGCTCGCGCAGCAGGACGTACTCGATGCCCTGGAGTTCGACGAGCCCGCGGTCCTCCGGCTCGAACAGCACATGGTCGCCCACCTCGAGACTGCGAACGTTCGGTCCGATCGCTACGACGTTGGCCCAGGCGAGCCTGCGGCCGACCTGCGCGGTGGCCGGGATGACGATCCCGCCAAGCGACTTGCGCTCGCGGCCGTCGTTGTCCTCGTGCACGAGGACGCGATCGTGGAGCAGCTTGATCGGGACCGAACCGTCGGGGTTCGGGGTGGTGTCGGGGGACGTCACGACTTCGTGTGCACTCGCGGCCACGGACGCTGGCTAGCGGCGGCGGCGGCGAAGCGCGCCGAGAGCGAGGATGCCGACCACGACGGCACCGACGATCGCCACGCGATCAGGCCTTACCCCGCCGAACTCGTCGGTGAAGAAGCCCAGGACGTTGCGCTGTCCGCGCTTGACCAGGGCCCCAGGCTTGGTCTGCGCCTTGAGCTCGTTGAGCGATTGGACCAGGTCGTCGCGAGCGGACTCGATCTCCGCCTGCAGGTCCTCCACGGAGGGAGCAGGGGCCTTCACGGGCGTGGTCGCGTCCAGGGCGGGTGGCATGACGTCCGACATGGAACGCAAGCCTACGCGGCAGGCTCGGCGAGCAGGTCCTCGGAGTGGCTGTCCAATCCGGCGGAGCGCCGAAGACCCCGTCCCCCGGTGAAAGCGAGGACGACGATGAACAGCGCGGCGCCCACCAGGACGATCATCGTGCCGGACGGCACGCCCGCGTAGTAGCTGAGGTACATGCCGGCAAGACCGCAGATCGAACCGACGATCGTGCTGTAGGTGAGCATCCGTCCGAAGGAGTCCGTCAGCATGCGCGCGATCACCGCCGGGATGACCAGCATGGCCGCAACGAGGGTCACGCCGACGACGGTCAGCGTGGCCAGGATCGCCAGCGAGAGGATCACCATCAGCGACGCCTCGATGCGAGCGACCTGCACTCCGGACACCGTGGCCACGTCCGGATCGAAGGTGCTGAACAGCAGCGCCCGGTAGCGGAAGAACACGAACAGACCGGTCAGCACGGTGACGGCGACCAGCCCGAGGATCTGTATCGGCGTGATCCCCAGGATGCTGCCGAACAGCGCATTGTCGAAGGACGGACCGGTGCTCCCGAACTTCGCGAACAGCGCGACGCCCAGGGCGAACGACGCGAGCGTGATCACTCCGATGGCGGCATCGGCTCCGACGCGACTCTTCTTCACCACGACCGTGATGGCGAGGGCCGACGCGATTCCCCACAGTCCGGCCCCGATCACGTAGAACTGCGCCGCGAAGAGCTGCGCCGCCGCGAATCCGCCGAAGATCGAGTGCGACAGCCCGTGGCCGATGTAGCTCATGCCGCGCAGGACGATGTAGACGCCGATGAACCCGAGCAGTGCGCCGGACAGGCAGGCGACCAGCAGCCCCTTCTGGAAGAAGGCGTAGGCCAGGGGCGCGAGGAGTGTCTCCATGTCAGTTGCTCACCCCGGGCAGGTACGAGACCGGGGCCTCGTCGACGACAACCCGCATGCCCAGATGCTCGAGGACCTCCATGCGGGCGCCGAACGTCTGCTCGAGCACGGCAGGCGTGATGACCTCGTTCGGGGTGCCGTCAGCGACGATCCGATGGTTGACGCACACCAGGTGCGGCAGGTGCGCCGCCATGCCGTTGAGGTCGTGCGTGGTGAGGACGATGGCCACGCCCTCCTCGTGCAGGTCGGCCAGCAAGTGGAGCACGTCATGCCGGGTCGACACGTCGACACCGCTGGTGGGCTCGTCCATGAGGAGCAGTTGCGGGTCGCGAAGGAGGGCGCGAGCGAGGAACATCCGCTGCTGCTGGCCGCCGGAGAGCTCGCGAATGTGACGCTGGGACAGGCCGCCGATGCCGAGCCGGTCCAGCACGTCGAGAACCTGCGCCTTCTCCTGCCGACTGGCCCACGGCAGGAGCCGGCCGCGGGTCTTGGACATGAGTACGCACTCCATGACCGTGACCGGGAAGTTCCAGTTGACGGTCTCAAGCTGCGGCACGTAGGCGACGCGGAGGTCCGGTCGACGCCACAGCGTGCCGGACTCGGTGCCGAGCGTGCCGAGGAGCACGCGCAGCAGCGTCGTCTTACCCGCGCCGGACGGCCCGACGATGCCGGTGAACTGGTCCTCGTGGATGTGGAATGACACGTCGTGCAGCACCACGTGCTGGCCGTAGCCCGCGTTCACGTCGTCGAGCCTGATCAGCTCAGGGCCGACCCCGGTGCCGGTCATGGCCGCGCTCTGTTCACTGGGGGTACTCCGCCTTGTCGGGAACCGAACTGGTCACGTCAACCGCATCGAGGTTCGTGGGATTCCCGCCCAGGCCCTTGATCATGGTCGAGTAGTCGTACTTCATCAGGCCGAGCCAGGAGTGGTCCGGCTCCCCAGGTGTGCCGGGCAGGTCGTCGTCGCGCAGGGAGTCCTCGTAGCGGGCTCCCGTCGCACGCCCGATCTCCTCGAGCACCGACGAGGGGAACACCTCGGAGCCGAAGATGGTCGGCACCTTCTCGGCCTTGACCTGGTCGATGAGCGTGGCCACCTCAGAAGGCGTCGGGTCGGAGAAGTTCTTGGGCTGCAACGCTCCGATGACCTGCCAGCCGAAGTCCTTGGCGAAGTACGCGTAGGCGTCGTGGTACGTCAGCAGCTTGAGGTTCCCGTCAGGAACCGTCTTCTGATCGGCCCGCAGCGCGTCGGCCAGCTCGTTGGCCTTCTTGGCGAAGGAGTCGTAGTTGGCGGAGTAGTACGAGGCGTTGGTCGGGTCGAGCGTGCTCAGCTGGTCGCGGATCACCGCGGCGTACTTGATCGCGTAGTTGGGGTCCGTCCACAGGTGCGGGTTGGGCTTGCCGTCCTCCTTCGGGAAGGAGAAGTCGTAGATGTAGTCCGACTCGGGCAGGACCGCCGTGCCGATCTCGACGATCGGCGTGGACTCCTTCTTGTTGGACTTCGCGAGCTCGACCGTGGGGTCCTCGAGCTTCAGTCCGTTGACGAGGATGAGATCGGCGTTGCTCAGCAGCTCCGCAGTCTGCGGGGCCGGCTCGTAGGTGTGGCTGTTGGATCCCTCGGGGACGATGCCCTGCACCCGCGCACGGTCGCCGGCGATCGAGGCCGCGATCGAGGTGATCGGCGAGACCGTGGTCGCGACGAGCGGACCCTGGCCGGCAGCCGTAGGCTCCGATGAGGAGCCAGCCGAGGAACCGGACGAGCAGGCGGCGAGCATCAGCGCAACCGCGATCGGCATGAGGGACGCCCTGAGTCGCATGAGGGAACCCTAAGTTCACCGGTGTCTTTCTGCAAATCGTTTGCAGTTGCATGGTCTTGGACAGAAGGCTGGCGACCATCGCCTAGCGTGGTGCTCCCCCGCACCGCCCCAGGAGGCCACTATGACCCTCGCGCCCGACGACAAGGCTCCCGCCTTCGCCCTCACCGACGACACCGGCGCCATCGTGCGCCTGAAGGACTTCGCGGGGCAGCAGGTGCTCCTGTTCGCCTATCCCGCCGCCATGACGCCTGGCTGCACCAAGGAGGCCTGCGACTTCCGCGACCGCCTCGAGGTCTTCGGTGAGCACGGCATCGCCATCCTCGGCATCTCGCCGGACAAGCCGGAGAAGCTCGCGAAGTTCAAGGATCGCGACCACCTCACCTACCCGCTGCTCTCGGACCCCGACAAGTCCGTCCTCACCGCCTACGGCGCCTTCGGGGAGAAGAAGCTCTACGGCAAGGTGGTCACCGGCGTGATCCGGTCGACCTTCCTCATCTCGGGCAAGGGCAAGATCGAGCAGGCCTTCTACAACGTGAAGGCCACCGGACATGTCGCGAAGCTGATCAAGGACCTCGGGCTGGCATGACCGCCATCGAGCAGGCGGCGATCGACGCCTACCGCGCTGACGGGTGCGTGGTACTCCGGTCGCTGTTCAGCGTCGACGAGGTGGAGGTGGTGCGCCGCGGCATCGAGCGCAACCTCGCCGAGCCCGGTCCGCTGTTCGGTGTCGCCAGCCAGGACGACGATCCGGGTCGATTCGTCGAGGACTTCTGCAACTGGCAGCGCATCCCCGAGTACCGGCAGATCGCCTTCGAGTCGAAGGCCGCCGACGTCGCGGGCGCGCTCATGGGCAGCACCACCGTGCGCCTCTTCCACGACCACCTGCTCGTCAAGGAGCCGGGCACGCGGCAGCACACGCCCTGGCACCAGGACCAGCCGTACTACAACGTCGAGGGCTTCCAGAACTGCTCGATGTGGATGCCGGTCGATCCTGTTCCCGTCGAGTCGACCCTCGAGTTCCTCGCGGGCTCCCATCTCGATGGCTGGCTGATGCCGCGCACCTTCCTCACCGAGCAGGCGAAGTGGTTCCCCGAAGGGTCACTCGCCGAACTGCCCGACATCGAGAGTGATCGCGGCGCCTACGACGTTCGTGCGTGGGCGCTCGAGCCCGGCGACGTCGTCTTCTTCCACATGCTCACGGCGCACCACGCCTACGGGGTTCCGGGAACCTCCCGTCGTCGCGCGTTCTCGTTGCGGTTCCTCGGGGATGACGCGACGCACGCCCCGCGCCCGTGGCGCACCTCACCGCAGTTCGACGGGCTGGAAGCTGAACTCCCTGCCGGCGCCGCTATGGATCACCCGCTGTTCCCGCTGCTGCGCCCCTGACTGGCGCGACGCCACCAGGGCCGTGACAGCCCGGTCCATGTCACACCCTCGGCATACGTTGAACCGCAGGCGGTTCGCACTCCCACATCAGCAAGCGCATCCGAGCGCTCGGGCTCGATAGTTCGCACTTCACCGGGCAGGGTCACAATGCAGGGAAGATCTTGCCGCGCAAGAGACCTGAGGAATTCCTCATCCGACTGCCAGTTACCTCACGGCGCATAGAAGCCCGATACCTGCGGCGCTCGCTCATCGAGATCGGCCGTGACTACACGTGCGAGCAATGCGGCACTGGTTCTGTTTGGAACGGGGCTGTTCTCATTCTTCACGTGGACCACCGTGATGGAGATCCGCTCAACTGCGTCGCGGAGAACCTGAGGTTCCTATGCCCCAACTGTCATTCTCAGACGCCCACCTTCTGCCGAGGGCCGTCGTCACGCCCGGTCGAGGCGCCGACATCTAGACTGACTTCACAAGCGGGAGTGGTGTAATAGGCAGCCACGCACGGTTTAGGGCCGTGTGCCTTCGGGCGTGAGGGTTCGACTCCCTTCTCCCGCACTCACCTCGCGACGGCCAGCGCCGATCGCAGCCGCAAAGACACAGCGTCTTGATCGGCATCGGATACCCACACCGTCTCGTCTTCGCCCAGGAAGGCGAAGACCCGTGGACCGGTCACCTCTGGGGCCAAGTCAGGCATCCGCGGAACCACGTGCACGTGCAGGTGGCTGAAGCCCTCGGCCTCGGCGAAGAGCATCAGGTATGTCTTCGAGCAGCCGGTCACGGACTTCAACGCGACTGATGCACGGTGAGCGAGCAGCCCCAGCTCCTCGGACTCCGCGGTCGTGAGCTCGTCGAGGCCGGTGACGTGGCGCGTCGGGACGAGGACCAGCCAGCCCGGCAGGGCGGAGTTGAACGCGTGCGCGATGCGCCAGCCGCCCTGCATGAAGATCTTCTCCCGCGGCGGCAGTTCATCGATATGCGCCGTCATGCGGCAGGGGTAGCAGTCGCCCAGCATCAGTGCGCCAGCAACTCGGCGATCACGGGTGCCAGTGCTTCGAGCGCGCGCCCGCGATGACTGATGGCGTCCTTCTCCTCCGCGGGGATCTCGGCCATGGTCTGCGTGCGTCCCACTGGCACGAAGATCGGGTCATAGCCGAAGCCGTTGGTACCACGAGCCTCGCGGATGATGGACCCCTCGATCGTTCCCTCGACCACGCGCTCGGTGCCGTCGGGAAGCGCGATCGCCGCCGCGCAGTGGAAGGCACCTCCGCGGCGACGGTCGGGGATGTCGCTGAGCTGACCGAGGACGAGGTTGAGATTGGCGACATCGTCACCGTGACGTCCGGACCAACGTGCCGACAGGATCCCCGGCATGCCGTTGAGGGCGTCGATGCACAGGCCGGAATCGTCGGCCACGGCCGGCAGCCCGGTGATGCGCGCGATCTCCCGTGCCTTCAGCAGGGCGTTGCCGGCGAATGAGGACTCGGTCTCGGGAATGTCCGGCAGGGCGGGGAAGGCGTCGGCGCCGAGCAACTCGATGTCGAGGCCGGCCGCGTCGAGGATGCGATGCAGCTCGGCGAGCTTGTGGCGGTTCCTCGTCGCCAGGACGATCGACTTCGGCACCGTCACCCCCTCGGGGCGAGGGTCGCGGCGAGCGCCGCGGTCTGGAGTTCGGCGAGCCGCCCGCAGCCCGTGGCGGCGAGGTCGAGCAACTGGTCCAACAGCGCCCGGTCGAACGCCTCGCCCTCGGCCGTTCCCTGCACCTCCACGAATCGGCCGTCGCCCGTCATCACGACGTTCATGTCGGTGTCGGCGCGCACATCGTCGTCGTAGTGCAGGTCGAGTCGAGGCTCACCGTCGACGATGCCGACGCTCACGGCGGCGACGGACGACTTCAGCGGCTCGACGCCCGGCTTGATGAGGCCCTGACCGCGCGCCCATGTCATGGCATCGCTCAGTGCGACGTACGCACCGGTGATCGCCGCGGTGCGCGTACCACCATCAGCCTGAAGGACGTCGCAGTCGATGAGGATGCTGTTCTCACCCAGGGCCTTCATGTCGACGACGGCCCGCAGGCTGCGACCGATGAGCCGGGAGATCTCCTGCGTGCGCCCGCCTAGCTTGCCCTTGACCGACTCGCGGTCGTTGCGGGTATTGGTCGCGCGCGGCAGCATCGCGTACTCGGCGGTGACCCAGCCGGTGCCGGAGTCCTTGAGCCAGCGCGGGACGCCCTTGGAGAACGAGGCCGTGCACAGCACGCGCGTGCGGCCGAAGGAGACGAGCGTGGACCCCTCGGCCTGCTCGAGCCAGCCCCGCTCGAAGGTGATGGGACGCAGTTCATCGGCCGCCCGGCCATCGGATCGTGTCATGGCGCGACCCTATCCAGCGGGTTCGTGAGGTCGTCAGGCCGTCGCACGCTGGAGGTGCGCTTGATCCACGGGGACACGGAATCTTGAAGTGACTACATTCATGAGTTAAAGTGACTACATGAACGTCGGGATTCGCGAGGCCAGGGCACATTTCTCTGAGTGTCTGCGACGGGTGAGCCAAGGGGAAGTAGTCACGATCACAGATCGCGGTCGTGTCACCGCACACCTGGTGCCGCCCAACTACCTCTCGAATGTCGACCTGGGCCTGTCGGAGGGGTGGATTACTCCGCCCGAGAAGCGCGGACCGCTTCCTACGGTGCCCCGCTACAAGGCCTCCGCGTCCGTTGCTGCGCTGCTTGACGATGACCGGGCCGAGTGATGCCCGCCTATGTCGACAGCAGCGCCCTGCTCAAGCGCTACCTGGATGAGCCGGACTCGGATGCGGCCCAGGGACTCCTCGACGACGCCGGCGGCATCTTCACCTCGCGGGTCGCCGTAGTCGAAGTGCGCAGAGGCATCTCGCGCATCGAGAATCCAGTCGAGCGCGGCATGGCCAAGACGCTCTTCATGCAGGATCTGTCGCTGATGTTCGTCATCGAGGCCGACGCGCAGGTATGCGAGCTCGCGGCGCAGTTCGCCGAGCGCACGGCGCTTCGATCACTCGACGCGATTCACGTGGCGTCGGCTCAACGGGCACTCGGCACCACGGCGAACTTCGTCACCTTCGATAGCCGGCAGGCCGCTGGGGCGCGCGAGCTTGGGCTGACCGTTAAGGGAGCATGAGCGAGGCCATCACAGCGCGATCGACATCCCCGGCTCGGCCCGTTCGATAGGCCTAGTGAAGTGCTCGACCGCCTCGCGCATGACGACGTCGTTGTCGTTCCACGTGACCAGATGGGTCAGGACCAGCAGCCCCGCACCCGCCTGCGTGGCCGCCCGCGCCGCGTCGGCGCCGCTCATGTGAAGGTCGGTCGGGTTGTCCGTGCCGACGAAGGACGCCTCGAACAGGGCGAGGTCGGTGCCCTTGGCGAGCACGGGAAGGGCGGGATTGGGCCCGGTGTCGCCGGAGTACGTGATCGAGCGCCCGCCTGCCGAGACCCGGATGGAGTACGACTCCACCGGGTGACGGGCCGGCACGGCCGATATCTCGAACGGGCCCAACGACATCGGTGTGTCAGTCAGGGATCCGATCGCGAACTCGACGTCGAGCGCGGACTCGTCCGCCATCCCGTAGACGCCGGCAAGCCGAGCACGCATCTCGATAGGCCCGACGAGGTCCAGCCGAGCCGGTGGTCGGGTCGGCCCGTAGTGACGCATGACGTACAAGGAGCCGACGTCCGCGCAGTGGTCGATGTGGCAGTGACTCAGGACGACCCCGCAGAACGACGGATCGAGAACCGGGTCCATATGGCGCTGCAGCGACCCGAGCGCGCCGTTGCCGAGGTCGAGGACGATCTGGTGGCCGTCGTGCTCGATGAGGTAGCAGGACGCGGGCGAGTCCGGTGTCGGGTAGGACCCCGCACAGCCGATGACGGTGAGCCTCACGGCATCACCTCGACTCGACCGACTTCCGGCCCGAGGAAGCGGCGGCCCAGGCGCTGGAACTGCGTCGGGTCGCCCGTCGCCATGAACTGGTGCACCGGGTCGGGCAGGGCCGGGTCGCGGAGCAGCTTGTGACGGACCAGCGTTCCGTAGACGTCCTTGGCCGTCTCCTCGGCGCTGGACACCAGCGAGACGCCCTCGCCCATCACGTACGAGATCACGCCCGTCAGCAGGGGGTAATGGGTGCAGCCAAGGACGAGGGTGTCGACCCCGGCGTCGTGCATCGGGTCGAGGTACTCGCGCGCCACCTCGATGAGCTCGTCACCGCTGGTGATCCCAGCCTCTACGAACTCTACGAACCGGGGGCACGCGATCGTCGTGAGGCTCACCTGCGGCGCCGCCGCGAAGGCGTCCTCGTAGGCACCCGAGGTGATCGTCGCGGCCGTGCCGATGACACCGACGTGTCCGGTGCGCGTGGCAGCGACGGCGCGGCGCACTGCAGGGTGCACGACCTCGATCACGGGGACGTCGTAGCGTTCGCGCGCATCACGCAGCGTTGCCGCCGAGGCCGAGTTGCAGGCGATGACGAGCAGCTTCACGCCGTTGTCGACCAGGTGGTCCATGATCTCGAGCGAGAACGCCCGCACTTCGGCCAACGGTCGAGGGCCGTAGGGACCTCGGGCGGTGTCGCCGACGTAGCGCACCGGCTCATGGGGCAACTGGTCGAGGACGGCGCGGGCCACCGTGAGCCCGCCGACGCCGGAGTCGAAGATCCCGATGGGTGCGTCATTCATGGCCCTACCAGCCTAGGGCGAACGGCCAGCAGGCTGCGGGACCCCGGGCCCTAGGCCCAGAGCTGGCCGTCGAGCAGGTCCTCGGCCGCGTCCAGAGTGCCCTCGTACGCCCCGGTCGACAGGTACTTCCACCCGCCGTCGCACACGACGAAGGCGATGTCCGCGGGCGTGCCGGCGGCGTCGGCCTTCGCGGCCATCGCGAGGGCCGCGTGGAGGATGGCACCGGTCGAGATGCCGGCGAAGATGCCTTCGATTTCGAGCAGCTCGCGCGTGCGGCGCAGGGCGTCCCGACCGCCGACCGAGTAGCGCGTGGTGAGCACCGAGGCGTCATAGAGCTCGGGGACGAAACCCTCGTCGAGGTTGCGCAGGCCGTAGACGATCTCGCCGTAGCGCGGCTGCGCGGCGACGATCGCCACGTCGGGCTTCGCCTCGCGCAGGTAGCGCCCGACGCCCATGAGAGTGCCGGTCGTGCCGAGGCCAGCAACGAAGTGCGTGATCGTAGGCAGGTCGACCAGCAGTTCGGGTCCGGTCGTGTCGTGGTGCGCCTGCGCGTTCGCGGCGTTGCCGTACTGGTAGAGCATCACCCAGTCGGGGTGCTCGGCCGCGAGCTCCTTGGCGACGCGAACGGCCTCGTTGGATCCGCCCGCGGCCGGCGACCAGACGATCCTCGCGCCCCACGCCTGCAGCAACTGCGCGCGCTCGCGTGAGGTGTTCTCAGGCATGACGCAGACCAGTTGGTAGCCGCGCTGGCGGGCGACCATCGCCAGCGCGATGCCCGTGTTTCCCGACGTCGGCTCCAGCAGCGTCGCGCCCGGCTCGAGCAGCCCGTCCTTCTCAGCCTGCTCCACCATCGCCAGCGCGGCGCGATCCTTGATCGACCCGGTCGGATTGCGATCCTCGAGCTTGGCCCACAGCCGCACCTGCGGAGACGGGGACAGGCGCGGCAGTCCGACCAGCGGGGTGCCCCCCACGGAGTCGAGCAGGGAGTCGAATCGCACGGTCAGCCGCCAGCGACTGCCGGCAGGATGGTGATCGAGTCGTTGTCGGCGACGGGCGTGTCCAGCCCGTCCAGAAAGCGAACGTCCTCGTCGTTCAGGTACACGTTGACGAAGCGGCGAAGGCCGTTGTCGTCAACGATCCGCTCGGCGATGCCGGGGTGACTGGCGTCCAGGTCCTTGATCACTGCCGCCAGGGTGTCCCCCTCGGCGCTCACCGCCTTCTCTCCCCCCGTATAGGTGCGGAGGATGGTGGGCACGCGGACCTCGACTGCCATTGCTGCTCCAGGATCAGGGGGTGGTGCGGGACTGTGGACAGGGAACGCCAGATTAGGAACTGGCATTCCCGACCTGCTGTAGCAGGTTCGCACATGCGAACCCTTTGCAGAACGGGTAGGCGCGCGGCCCTAGGCCACTATCTCGACCGGTTCCTCGGTGATCTCTCCGTCGACGATGCGGAAGGACCGGAACTCGGCCGGTCCAGCAGCGTTACCGGTCTCCCGGGTCGAGACGAGCACGTAGTGGGCGTCGGGCTCGGACGCGTACGAGACATCAGTGCGCGATGGATACGCCTCGGTGGCGGTGTGGGAGTGGTAGATCACGGACGGCACCTCGTCACGGTCGTCCATGTCGCGGTAGAGGCGCAGCAGGTCCGTGGAGTCGAACTCGTAGAAGGTCGGGGACCGAGCGGCATTGACCATCGGGATGAAGCGCTCCGGCTGATCCGGAGACGGACCGGCCACGACCCCGCACGCCTCGTCGGGGTGATCGGCGCGCGCATGGGCGACGATGGCGTCAACGAGGTCCTGGCGGATGACGAGCACCGGCACACCCTAGGGCAGCAGCAGTTGCACCAACGAGTCCTGCAGGTAGGTCAGCCAGTCATACACGTGGAACATCCCGGCGCGCGGATCCTCGTCCGGGAGTGCGTCGAGTTCGTCGTGGTTGTCCTCGGTGATCTCAATTCGCGTGCCCAGCGCCAGTCGCGTGTCGTTGAGGAAGCCGAGCCAGGCAGCGACGTGATCGTCCGGCAGCACGTCGAGGCCGGCCTCGATGTCGGTCGCGACGGTGGTCGCATTGGCGACCTTCCCTGCGCGCAGGTCCCGCTCGGTGAAACGACGGAACTCCACCGCCGCATCAGGGTCGTCGATGAAGGCGTCCGGCAGCAGTCGGGCCAAGGCCGGATCGTCCGGTGTCTCCGCGGACAGGTCGATGCCGACCATGGTCGCCAGCGGATCGGCATCCGCGGACACGGGGTCCGGCTCGACGAAGGCGATCAGCTGCTTGGCGAGCGAGAGCAGCAGCTCGCGTTCGACCTGCTCGAGGTTGATCCGCAGCTCACGGCGGCGGCCTCGGGAGAAGCCGTACGGCCGCCCCATCAGTCGTCCTTCTGCATGGTCGCCCACAGCCCGAAGCCGTGCATCGCGGTGACGTCGCGCTCCATCTCCTCGCGACTGCCGTTGGACACGACCGCCCTGCCCTTCTCGTGGACGTCGAGCATCAGCGACTCGGCCTTGGCGCGGTCGTAGTGGAAGTAGGTCATGAACACGTAGGTCACGTAGGACATGAGGTTCACCGGGTCGTTCCACACGATCGTGATCCACGGCCGGTCCGTCGCCTCGTCGACCTCAGGCCGCTCCACTTCGGCGGGGGCAACAGACACAGAGCCATCCTCCCACCGGGCTCGCTGCCTGACGCCCTCAACCCGAAGCGCCTAGGGTGAGCAGGTGCCAGCAGTCAACATCCCCGGGCGTGCTCCTAGCCTGCCGGAGCCCGCCCTGCTCGAGCGGATCCGGGCCAGCGTCATCGGCGACGACCAGGTCATGACCAGCCCGTTCGGTGCCCGACGCGTCACGTACGCCGACTACACCGCCAGCGGGCGCGCCCTGTCCTTCATCGAGGACTTCATCCGAGCCGAGGTACTTCCCCGCTACGCCAACACGCACACGGAGTCGAGCGGCACCGGCCTTCAGACCACGCGGCTTCGCGAGGATGCCCGACGCATCATCCGAGAGGCAGTCAACGGCGACGCAGACACCTGCGTCATCTTCTGCGGATCCGGATCGACCGCCGCCATCAACCGCCTCGTCGGGATCCTCAACCTGCGCCTGCCCGCCGACCTGGACAGCGCCTACGGCCTGTCGGCTCACATCCCCGCCGACGAGCGACCCGTCATCTTCATCGGGCCGTTCGAGCATCACAGCAACGAACTTCCGTGGCGCGAGACGATCGCCGACGTCGTCACCATCCGCGAGGACTCCGACGGTCACATCGATCTCGCCGAGCTCGAACGGCAACTGCACGCGTACGCCGATCGCCCGCTCCGTATCGCCTCGTTCAGCGCCGCCAGCAACGTCACCGGCATCGTCACGGACACCCACGCCGTGAGCCAGCTGCTGCACGAGCACGGCGCGCTGGCGTTCTGGGACTACGCCGCGGCCGCACCGTACGTCGACATCGACATGATGCCGCGGTGCGACGAGCACCCGCTCGCCTACAAGGATGCGATCTTCCTGTCCCCGCACAAGTTCATCGGCGGACCCGGAACCCCTGGCGTCCTCATCGTTCGGCGCGAGCTGCTGTCGAACTCGGTGCCCGACGTCGTTGGTGGCGGCACCGTCGCCTACGTCAACCCTGAGGATCACCAGTACCTCACGGACGCCGAGCATCGCGAGGAGGGCGGCACTCCCGCCATCGTCGAGTCGATCCGAGCGGGACTGGTCTTCCAGCTCAAGGATGCCGTGGGCGTCGACGTGATCCGAGCGCACGAGGAGGACTTCGTTCATCGCGCTATCGCGGCGTGGTCGGCAAACTCCGCCATCGACATCCTCGGCAATCGCAACGCCGAGCGGCTGTCGATCGTCTCGTTCGTGATCCGACGGCCCGGCGGCCGTTTCATGCACCACAACCTCGTCGTGGCGATTCTCAACGACCTGTTCGGGATTCAGGCCCGCGGCGGGTGCAGTTGCGCCGGCCCCTACGGCCACCGACTCCTCGGCATCGACATCGCCCGAAGCCACGAGTTCGAGCGCGAGATCACGCATGGCTGCGAGGGCATCAAGCCCGGATGGGTCCGCGTGAACTTCAACTACTTCATCTCGGACGCGGTCTTCGAGTACATCGTGTCGGCCGTCGACCTCGTCGCCGAGCAGGGCTGGAAGCTCACCCCGCAGTACCGGTTCGATGCGACTTCCGGGCGGTGGCACCACCGCGACGGCGCCGTCGAGCCGCCACTTCGCCTGACCGACCTCACTTACGACCCGGCCGGCGTGCTCCGCTACCCCGAGCAGAACGACAGGGCACCGGAGTCCGCGCTGGCCGACTACCTAGTGCAGGCGCGCGACCTGCTCGACGCCCTGACTGACGAGATCGGCGACTCCGCCACGACGGGACTGTCCGAGGACTTCCGATCGCTGCAGTGGTTCGAACTGCCTGCCGTCAGCCTGCTGGCCCCGCCTACTTCGTGACGCGGATCGGGAACTCGTTCGAGGCCCCCGACAGGATGGACTGCTGGCCCACGGCCACCACCCGGTAGACGTACAGGCCCTTCACCTTCGGCGCCTCGGCGCGCAGCTTGTCCCGACCGCGGGCGTTGGTGGTGCCGCGCGCGACGTTGCGCCAGCCGTCGCCACGCTTGATCTGCAGCGCGACCTTCTGGCCACGCATGGCTGGCTGCACGAGCACCTTCACGACGATCGTCGACTTCGCCTTCACCTTGGTGGCCACGGGCGTGGCCGACACCAACGCGATGACCTGAGTGGTGAACGGAGTGCTGGTCCCGTCGACGCGACCAGGCGCGCCAGGAACGAAGACCTGCCAGTCACCAGTCGACTGCGGCTGCACCTGGAACGACACGGTCCCGTCGGGAGCGGTCGTGGCCGCCTGCACGTCCGTCCACTTCTTACTGCCGGTCGGGAGGAACTGCACCGTCGCAGCCGCACCCACCACCGGTACGCCACGAGACGACACCACGGCCGTCACCGTCATGGGCGACCCGTAGACGACGGCCGGCGTGCCCGAAATGGAGATGTCCGTGCTCGCCGGAGCCAAGGACTGGCCGTAGCTGCCCAGCAGCGCCCACTGTGCCGGGTTCTCCCCGCCCACGGTCCAGTAGGCGGCGGCGTTGATCCCGAACTCGCCGACCAGTTGCGTGCGGGCCAGCACGGCCTGCGGCCCCACGAACCACAGGACTCGACTGGCCTTGCAGGTCTGGGCGGCACCGGATGAGTCCGTCCACTGCAGTGTCTTGTCGTAGTAGAGGACGTTCTCCTGCTCCGTCGGCGCCCACTGGACGTCGGCATCGGTCTTGCCGACGGACGCGAGAAGTGCCGGGACGTCGGCATCGTTGACCGACTGCGACGAGACCAGCGACTTGTAGGCGGCCGAGCTGGTCGACGGACAGGTTCCCGACGTCTGGTAGCCACCGGAAGCCTTCTTGACACCCCACGCACGACCGTACGTCGGCACACCGATCTGCAGCTTCGCCGCATCCATCACCGACACGGAGTACGACACGATGGCGCGCACCCACGGCATCGGCGCGATCGGACCAGCGGCGCCGACGTGGTAGTCGTACGCCATGATCCGGATCCGGTCAGCGGCCGGTGCGATGCCTGCGATGTTGTAGACCGAGTAGCCCGCTGTCGGACCGCAGACGCCGCTCGAGGTGCACGGAGGCGGGATCGTCACGGACAGTTGCTTGCCCTGCGCGTGCAACGCCGCAGCGAGCTCGTTGATGAAGGCGGTCCAGTTCGGCTGAGTAGCCGCCCACGACCCCCGACCGTCGGTGAAGGCGAACGTCTCGTAGTCGAGGTCGATACCGTCGTAGCCGTTGCTCATGACGGTGTTGACGATGTCGCCGATGTGGGCCGCCCGCAGCGCCGGATCGGCGAGAGTCGCGGCCATGCGGCCCCTGCCGGATCCGTCGGCGATCGACGGGAGAACCACCAGTCCGGCGCCCTTGAGCTGGCCCATGGCCCACGCAGCGTTGGCCTTGCCGTTCGTGAAGTTGGGGTTGAGTCCCACCTGAACGCCGCCGCCCGGCTTCCCGGTGGCTGAGTACCAGAACGGCGATACGTCGGTGAAGATCCCGGCGTTCTGCACGGCGGAGTTGACGCCCTGGGGATGAGCAGGTGACGTCATCCAGTACGGCATCCAGCCGCTGGCCACCTTCTTGGGCGGCGGTGCGTCGGCGTTGGCTGCCGTCGGCACTCCGACCAGCGCAGCCGCCATCAGCATGGACAGCAGGGCGATCACGGCACGGCGCACAGCAGACCTCTTCGGGCGGGGACAGTCCTGCCATTGTGCGTTACTCGCTGCACGACCCCGGGCACCGGCACGGATGCGGCCTGTCGCACCATGGTCACCATGACGACCGCGCCACGAGGGCGCATAGGGGCGATTCCCCGTGCCGCCTCCCTCGCCTTGGGGGCTCTCCTGCTGGGTGTGAGCATTGCCACACCGCAGTGGGCAGCGGCGACCGACGGCGGCACGAGCGACCCCGGCGTCGATGCACTGCTGCAGAGGCGCCTGGCCAACCCCCACGTGGGCAGTGACATCGGACTGGTCGTCATCGATGCAGGCACCGGCACGCTCGTCTCGTCGCACAACGCCGACCGACTGATGCTGCCCGCCTCGAACATGAAGATCGTCACGGCCGTCGATGCGCTCGAGACGATGGGCGCCGACGCCAAGTTCCACACCTTCGTAAGAACGGGTGCCACGTCGAACGACGTGATCCTCCAGGGCGGAGGCGACCCGCTGCTCTCGTCGAGCGATCTGCGGCAATTGGCCGCCACCGCCGCCGAGTCGCTGCCGCACGATGCGAAGGTCACCGTTCACATCGACACGAACCTGTTCCCCGCTTCGCGACGCGGGCCTGGCTGGACCACTCAGTACCTGCCCTACGTCGCCGCGCCCGTGGTGCCGCTCGCGCGTCTTGGCGAATACTCCCCGGACCCCGCGGGCAACGCCGCGAAGGTGTTCGTGAGCGCACTCCGCGACAACGGAGTGCACGCCCGACTCGGAGACGGGGCCGACGCGGCCGACGATGCGGGGGTCATCGCGGATGCGAGCCCGCACACGGTTGCCGATGCGGTCGCACTCATGCTCCGGGAGTCAGAGAACAACGTCGCGGAGATCCTCTACCGGCAGGTGGCCCTGGCCACCGGGCACCCGGCCACGTGGCAGGGCGCCCACGCGGCAGCCCACGAGACTTTGACGAAGCTCGGGATCGACGACGGTTCGATGCAGCTGCTCGACGGCAGCGGGCTGTCGCGCAAGGACCGAGTGTCGCCGCGCTTCCTGTCCGACGTGCTCCGCCTTGCCCGCATCACCAAGGCCGACACGTTCGCCCCCATGTTCGCGGCGGATGCCCTTCCCGTGTCCGGGAAGAGCGGCACGCTGTCCTCGCGGTTCGGCAGGTTCACCACCAACCAGTCGAAGTGCGCGCGAGGCGACGTCCATGCGAAGACCGGATCGCTGTTCGACACCACTGCGCTCTCGGGCATTGCCGACACGGTCTCGGGCGGCGAACGGGTGTTCTCGATCCTGGTCAATCACCGGCCGGCGAAGTACTCGGCCCTGTCGACGCGTCAGGTGCTCGACGGGCTGACGGCCACGATCACCGGCTGCTGGGACTAGCGCAGCGCCCGGGCGATCTCCCCGGCCGCACGCGCGACCCGCGGGCCCACATCAGCCTCGTTCAATTCCCTCAACGCCAGCACGCCGACACTGGCCTCGAGACCGGGTACGCCCAGCACCGGGACCGCGATGCCGTAGGCGCCCTGGGGTCCGTCGCCTGTGGCGATGACCCACGGCGGATCCAGGGGGCGACCGGCCGTGGTGCGGGCCGCCAGGATCGCCCGACCGGCAGCTCCGTGCTCGAGCGGGTAGCGGGAGCCCGGCCGAGTCGCCACGTGCAGGTCGGAGCGGGTGGGCTCCACGACGACGGCCGACAGGGCCTCCTGCCCGTCCACGATCGTCAGGACGGCGGTCGCCCCAACGGCGTCGGCGAGAAGGCGAAGTGCCGGAAGCGCGGTGTCGCGCACCAGTGGCTGCACCATTCGGCCCAGGGAGAGGACGCCGAGTCCCAGGCGGCACTTGCCGTCGGACGACCGACGCAGGTAGGCGTGGTTCTCCAGCGTCACCACGAGCCGGTAGACGACGGTACGACCAATGCCGAGGGCTGCGGCCAGTTCGGTGACGGTGAGCCCATCCGGGGACTCGGCCACCACCTCAAGGACCCGCAGCCCTCGGTCAAGGGTCTGGGAGGTCTCCGCCGCCATCAGCGGGAACCAGTGGAGATCGTCAGGCCGTCGCCGCCTTGTGCACCGAGCGCAGGCGGAAGGCCGCGATGATCTCGAAGATCCCGCTGACGATCAGCCAGATGCCGGTGACCCAGGCGAGCGTGACGAGCGAGATCCCCGGGTACACGAGAATGACCAGGCCGCCGATCAGCATGATGATGCCGCCGAAAATGTTCCAGCCGCGGCCTTCCTTCTGCTCGCCAGCAAGGAACAGCGAGCCGAAGCCGCGGAACAAGAACGCGATGCCGATGAAGATCGCCAGGATCTCCACCGCGCGGAACATGCCGCCGATCGCGATGAGGCCCAGGATCAATGACAGCGCGCCGCCGATGAACAGCAGGGCCCGCATGCCGCCGGAGAGTCCACGGCTGAAGCCGCGGATGATCTGGAAGATGCCGGAGATGATCAGCCAGATCGCCAGCAGCACGGCGATGACGACGATCGTGGCGCCGGGCCACACCAGGGCGATGATGCCGACGACGAGGCTCGTCAGACCAAGGAAGAGGAGCACTCCCCAGTGCTCGCCGATGGAGCCCATGCCCCCACCGTCGACCTCGACGAACTCCTGATCCACTGTGGTCATATCTCCTCCAACCACCGATGCGAACGCACGATGCGTTCCGCCGAGAATCCTAGGCGCATCAACCCGCCGCAGGGGCGTGACACACATGGGGTGAAGAGACCCCAAATTGTGTCAGCAGGACGTCAGCCCAGCACGCGAGCGAGGAATTCCCGGGTCTGCTCGTGCATCGGGTCGCCGAACACCTGCTCTGGCGGCCCCTCCTCCAGCACGATCCCCTCCTTGAGGAAGCAGACCCGATCGGCCACCTCTCGCGCGAATCCCATCTCGTGAGTCGCCATGACGATGGTCAGGCCGCCCAGTTTCAGCTCCCGGACGGCGTCGAGCACCTCGCCGACCAGCAGCGGGTCCAGGGCCGAGGTGATCTCGTCGAAGAGCATCAGCTCCGGCTGCATCGCCAGGGCCCGCACGATCGCCACCCGCTGGGCCTGCCCGCCCGAGAGGCGATCGGGGTACTCGTCGGCCTTGGTCTCCAGCCCGAACCGGCGAAGCAGTTCCATGGCCTCGTCGCGGGCCTGACCGGCCGGGGTCTTGGTCACCTTGCGTGGCGAGAGCATGACGTTGTCGATCACCGTCATGTGCGGGAACAGGTTGTACGACTGGAAGACGATGCCGATGCGACGACGGATCTTGTCGAGGTCGATCGACGGATCCGTGACCTCGATGTCGCCGTCGAGGATGATTGAGCCTGCGTCCACCGACTCGAGTCCATTGATGCAACGGAGCAACGTCGACTTGCCCGAACCGGACGCGCCGATCAGGACGACCGCCTGATGCAGGCGGACCTCGAGATCGAGTCCGCGCAGGACGGCGTGGTCGTCGAATGACTTCCAGACGCCCTTGGCGTCCAGCAGCGTCTGCGTCGTCATGCGACCGCTCCCGCCCGCTGGCGCCGCGACATCCGCGCCTGCACCCAGTCAGCGAATCGCGTCATCGGGATGGTCAGCGCGATGAAGATGCAGGCGGCCGCCACGTACGCCGTGTAGTTGAACGTCGAAGACGCATCGATCTGCGCCTGCCGCAGGACCTCGATCGGGCCGAGGACGGACACCAGCGCCGTGTCCTTCTGCAGCGAGATGAAGTCGTTCAGCAGCGGCGGTACGACGTTTCTGATCGCCTGCGGAAGCACCACGTAGCGATTGGTCTGCAGCGTCGACAGGCCCAGCGAGCGAGCCGCCATCCGCTGACTGGGATGGACCGAGCCGATGCCGGCGCGGAAGACCTCGGCGACGTAGGCGCTGTACGACAAGATCAGCGCCGCCGTGCCCCAGAACACCGGGTTCGTCGGAACGCCTTGAAGCCGCAGAGCCGGCACGCCGAAGCCGAGCAGGAAGATGACGAGGATGGTGGGCACGCCCCGGAACACGTCGACGTAGATGGTCGCCAGCACCCGCAGCGGCAGGAAGATCGGCGACTGCAGGGTCCGCGTGAGGGCGATGAGCAGGCTGAAGACCAGAATGATCGGCTCGGCAATGAGGAAGATCTTGACGTTGAGCAGGAAGGCCTCGAGGAGCCCCGGAAGGGTGTCCTTGAACTCGGCCGGGTTGAAGAAGGTCTCCTGCACCACCGGCCAGCCGGGCGTCCGCGACACCAGGACGGCCACGACGATGGTGAAGCCGATCAGGCTGGCCATGCCGACGAAGGCGTCGCGGCGGGCCTTTCGACGCGCCAGCGCCTGGCGCACCGGGTCCTTGTAGGCGACCGGGCTGCCAGGCGCTGGCGTTGTCGTGGTCATGCTGCGTGAGGGTAGTGCCGCGCCGGATCGGACGCGTCGCTACCCGTCTGCACTACTCGGTGAAGTACGGCGCGGCCGCGCCGGCGAGCCACTGGTCCTGGATCTGCTGGAGCTCACCGGAGTCCTTGAGCGCGGCAAGCGCCTTGTTGACGCAGGTGACCAGCGGGTTGCCCTTGGCGAAGAGCGCGCCGAACTGCTCGCCGCCGTCCTGCGCCTTGAACTGACCGACGATCTTGCTGTTGTCGATCTCGGCCGCGGTGATGAAGAACGCGGTCGGCAGGTCGACGACGATGCCGTCGATCTGGCCGTTCTGGAGGGCGCTCTTGGCGTCGTTGGTGTCGTTGTAGACGAAGGGCTTGTCGGCCGGCTTGATCACGTTGGTGATGAAGTCAAGGCTCGTGGTGCCGACCTGCGCACCGAGCTTGGCCTTGGCGAGGTCAGCAACCGAGGTCGCGCCCGCGATGGGCGAGTCATTCAGCGCGACGACCGCCTGGTTCACCGTGTAGTAGCCGTCCGAGAAGTCCACGACCTTCTGGCGCTTCGGGGTGATCGAGATCTGGTTGACGTCGAAGTCGAACGCCTTGTCGCCGGGTGCGTAGGAGGAGTTGAAGGGGACGACGGTCCACTTCACCTGGTCCTTGGTGAAGCCGAGCTTGTCGGCGACCGCGTAGGCCACGGCGGACTCGAAGCCCTGACCGCTGGCCGGGTCGCCGGCGTCCTGCTTGGCCGGGTCATCGGTGACGAAGTACGGCGGGTAGGCCGGGGTGTCGGTGCCGATGGTCAGCGCGCCGGGGTTGACCAGCGTGAGGTTCTCCGGCGAGCAGCCGTCGAGGGCGGCGGCGGCCGACGAGGCGGCCGGGGCGGCGCTCGAAGCAGCGGTGGAGGCAGCGGTGGAGGCAGCAGCCGAAGCGGCCGCGGAAGCGGCAGCAGAGGTGGCGGCGGCCGCCGATGATGAGGACGACGCCGCGGGCTCCTGCGCGCAGGCCGCCAGCATGAGGCCGGCGGAGGCGAGGGCGAGGGCGGGGATCAGGGCACGGCGGGTGGGCAGGCCGGACATGTAGGGGGATCTCCTTCGAGCCGAGGGCGGTCGCATCGGCGCCGTCATCCTCTCAGACGGCTGCCGGTGATGATTACCCGGCTATATCGATAGACAAAGGTCGCATGCGTCCGGCGACCGCTGCCCCCACCAGCGCCAGGGCGCCGGCGCCGAGCCAGAGCACGGTGTAGGTGGCCGCCGTGGCACCGCCCGCGGCCACGGCCTGGGCGTGGCCCAGTCCCAGGATCGACACCGCGAGGACCACGGTGACCGAGTCGATGATCTGGATGGCGGCGCTGTTGATGCCTTGGTCCGACTCCGGGGACAACCGCATGACCTGAACGGCAATCGAGGGCATGGCCAACCCCATGCCGAGCGACCCGATCGCCCAGGAGAACGCGGCGATCCACGGGGGCACGGCCGGCAGCAGGCATAGCGGCAGCGTCAGAACCGACGCCGCGATCAGCAGGGCGCCCGCGCGCACGGTGGCACCGCGGTCTCGGTCCCCTGGGATTCGGGCCTGGAGAAAGGACCCGATCGACCACATGGTCGCCGAGGCGGCGAGCACGAGACCCGCCTGCGTGATGGACAGGTCGCGGATCTGCACGAGGGCCAGCGGAAGGAACACCTCGGCGGCGAAGAAGGCACCCGACAGGAAGCCGCGCATCATGACCGTCGTCGGCAGTCCGCGGCGAAGGACGAGAGCGCCGTGTGGCAGGAGGTAGCGCAACGAGACGAGGAGCACGACGACGCCGATCAGGAACTCGACCCCACCCGCCACGGACAGTCGAAGGACGCCGTCCTGGACCGCGAACAGCCCGAACGTCGCAGCGAGTCCCGCGATCAGCCTGGTCCGCGTCGAGGCGTGCGGCACGCCCTCGTGCAGCCCACGGATGCGCGGGAAGAGCAGGATCGCCGGCGGGATCACGAACACCGGTACGAGCAAGAACACCGCGCGCCAGGACACGTTGTCCGTCAGCCACCCGGCCAGGAGCGGTCCCACCAGCGACGGGATCACCCAGGCGGCGGACACCACGGAGAACACCCTGGGCCGTTGCTGGACGGAGTAGGCCCGCGCGATCAACACGTAGAGGCCGACGATGAGCGCCCCTCCTCCTAGGCCCTCCAGCGCCCGGCCCGCCACCAGCAGCGGCAGCCCCGGGGCCAGCCCGGCTACGGTGGCGCCTGCCGCGAACGTGACGACGCTCGCCACGAGCGGATCACGCGGTCCGGAAGCGTCCGCCCACAGCCCCCCGCCGACCATGGCGATGAGCGAGGCAGCCACGTAGGCGCTGAACGCCCATGTGTAGCCGCCGAGGGCATCGAGATCCTTCGCGACCGCCGGCATCGCCGTCGTGGTGGCGATGCCCTCGAAGGCGAAGAGGGTGACGAGCGAGACGATGCCGATTGTCAGTGCGCGGTGCTCAGCACCCCACACGGAACGGTTCTCGTGGTCCCCCAGCTGCGCCGGGGGCGGGCTCAGGAGTCGTTCCCGGAACCGCCACCGCGCGGAAGCCCGGCGTGGATCTTCTGGCAGTCGGGACAGATCGGGAACTTCGACGGATCCCGACCGGGCACCCAGGTCTTGCCGCACAGGGCCTTGACGGGCGTGCCGGTGACGGCACTCTCGACGATCTTGTCCTTCTGGACGTAGTGGGCGAACCGCTCGTGGTCCCCGTCGTCGTTGGTGAGCGATGTGCGCTCCTCCAGCAGGGTCCCGCCGGACAGTCCCGGGGTCTCGAGCGGCTCGGAAGTCATGGGCGGATTGTAGGCCTTCCCCGCCCTGGGCGTCGCCGGGCCGATCGTCGCGCGGCAATACCCCAAGGGGTATATTTGGAGTCATGACGACCATCAACGTGACCGAGTCCACCTTCGCCGGGACGATCGAGGGCAACCCGATCGTGCTGGTCGACTTCTGGGCCGAGTGGTGCGGCCCCTGCCGCCAGTTCGGCCCGGTCTACGAGACCGTTTCCGGCGCCAACCCCGACATCGTCTTCGCCAAGGTCGACACCGAGGCCGAGCAGGGCCTGGCCAGCGCCTTCGGCATCTCCTCGATCCCCACCCTCATGGCCATCCGCGACGGCGTGGTCCTGTACTCGCAGGCCGGCGCGCTGCCCGAGCAGGCCCTCACGAACCTCATCGAGGCCGTCCGGGGCGTGGACATGGACGAAGTTCGCGAATCGCTCGCAAAGTCGGCAGATCCGTCCGATACAGGGGACACGGAAGCGTAGTTCCTCTCGAGGCCGAAGGCCCTGCCCAACGGGACCTTTGTCGGTTTCCGAGTTGAAACGGGACAACTACCGTGATACGCGACGAGTTCGGATCAGGAGGATGGCGAGATGCCCCAGCAACCGCTGGCACAGGTGCCCAAGGATGCCCAGTGGCACTGGCAGGAGCACGGCTCATGCCGTGAGGCCGACCCGCTCCTGTTCTTCCACCCGCAGAACGAGCGCGGCTCGTCGCGAGCCCGTCGTGATCGGGCCGCCAAGATCGTCTGCGCAAGCTGCGACGTCCGCATGGAATGCGCCGACTACGCCGTGCGCGCCCGTGAGCCGTACGGCGTCTGGGGCGGGCTGTCCGAAGAGGACCGCGAGCACATCTACGCCCGGCTCGACTCGCGGCACTACCCACGCGAGCGCGGCGAAGGCCTGCGCGTGGCCAGCGAGGAGATCGCGGCGGCCGTGTCGCCCCGTGCGCTAGGAATCGCGTGAGCGAAGGCTCTGCCTTCGCGGAGCAAGGCTAGGAATCGCGTGAGCAAGGCTAGGAATCGCGTGAGCAAAGGCTGGCATCGCCTGAAGTTCGCCTCGAGCGCCCTAGTAGCGTTCAGCGGTGACCCTTTCCGGACGTGACTTCCTCAAAGAGGCCGACTTCACCACGGCAGAACTCGACGGGCTGCTGACCCTCGCGGCCGAGCTCAAGGCCGAGCGTCGCAGCGGTAGCGAGCGCCAACGCCTCGTGGGCAAGCAGATCGCCCTCATCTTCGAGAAGACGTCGACGCGCACCCGCGTGAGCTTTGAGGTCGCCATCCGCGACCAAGGCGGGCACGCCACCGTGCTGGACCCGGCGAGCAGCCAGATCGGCCACAAGGAGTCACCCGCCGACACCGCCCGCGTGCTCGCCAGGATCTTCGACGCGATCGAGTACCGGGGCGCCTCGCAGGAGACGGTCGACGAACTGGCCGCCTTCGCTGACGTGCCTGTCTACAACGGCCTCACCGACAAGTGGCATCCCACTCAGATGCTCGCCGACTTCCTGACGATGCGCGAGCACACCGTCGATACGGCGGCGCCGCTGTCCTACGCCTACCTCGGCGATGCCCGAAGCAACATGGGCAATTCACTGCTCGTCATGGGCGCGATCATGGGCTCTGACGTCCGCATCGTCGCCCCGAAGGCACTTTGGCCGACCGCGGAGGTGCGCAGCCTGGCGTCGGATCTTGCCGCGCAGACCGGCGCGAGGCTGACGCTGACCGAGGACCCCGAGGAGGGCCTCGCCGCAGCGGAGTTCGTCCATACGGACGTGTGGGTCTCGATGGGCGAGCCCAAGGAGGTCTGGGCAGAACGCGTCGAGTTGCTGCGGCCGTACCGCGTCGATGCGTCGACCATGGCACTGGCGGCCGTGAACGCGAAGTTCATGCACTGCCTGCCGGCCTACCACGACCAGAAGACGGCCATCGGCCGGTCACTGTCGGCCGACTTCGGCTTGACTGACGGGGTCGAGGTCTCCAACGAGGTGTTCGAGTCCCCGGCCAGCATCGTGTTCGACCAGGCCGAGAACCGCATGCACACCATCAAGGCGATCCTCGTCGCCACCCTGTCCTAACCCCACTTCCGCGAGTGGCGACTTGAGGGGTTAGGCGTTGCTCAGGCGCTCCCGGAGTGCGGCCAACTGCGCGCGCAGTTCGGCCGGAACGCGGTCGCCGAACTTGTCGAAGTACTCCTCGGTCAGGTTCGACTCGGCCAGCCAGGTGACCGGGTCGATCGCGAAGAGCTCCTCGAGCTGCTCGGCGGTGACGTCAAGCCCTTCGAGCGCGAGGTCGCCCCGCTCCGGGACGCGGCCGATCGGCGTGTCCGCTGCCTCGACCACTCCCTCGAGCCGGCGCACTACCCACTCGAGCACCCGGGAGTTCTCGCCGTATCCGGGCCACAGGAAGTTGCCGTCGGCGTCCTTGCGGAACCAGTTCACCGCGTAGATGCGCGGCAACTTGGCGGCGTCGGTCATGGTGCCGATCTTCAGCCAGTGGCTCCAGTAGTCGGCCATGTTGTAGCCGCAGAACGGGAGCATGGCGAACGGGTCGCGCCGCAGCTGGCCGACGCCGCCGACGGCAGCAGCCGTCATCTCGCTGGAGACGGTCGCACCCATGAACACGCCATGCGCCCAGTCGAACGACTCCGCCACGAGCGGGACGTTCGTAGCGCGACGGCCGCCGAACAGGATCGCCTCGATCGGCACGCCGGCCGGGTCCTCCCAGTTCGGCGCGATCGACGGGCACTGGCCCGCCGGCGCGGAGAAGCGAGCATTCGGGTGGCTCGACGGCTCCGGTGACTCCGGATTCCAGTCGCGGCCCTTCCAGTCGATCAGGTGAGCCGGCGCGTCATCGGTCAGCCCCTCCCACCAGATGTCGCCGTCGTCCGTGAGGGCGACGTTCGTGTAGATGCAGTTGGCGTACAGGGCACGAACGGCGTTGGCGTTGGTGGCCATGCCGGTGCCCGGAGCGACACCGAAGAACCCGGCCTCCGGGTTGATCGCGTAGAGCCGACCATCCTCACCGAAACGCATCCAGGCGATGTCGTCGCCCACGGTCTCGACGGTCCAGCCGGGCACGGTCGGCTCGAGCATGGCGAGGTTGGTCTTCCCGCATGCCGACGGGAACGCCGCCGAGATGTAGCGCGAGTCACCGGTCGGCGACGTCAGCTTGAGGATGAGCATGTGCTCGGCCATCCAGCCCTCGTCGCGAGCCATGGCGGAGGCGATGCGCAGCGCGAAGCACTTCTTGCCGAGCAGTGCGTTGCCGCCGTACCCGGACCCGAATGACCAGATCTCGCGGGTCTCGGGGAAGTGGACGATGTACTTCTCGGAGTTGCACGGCCACGAGACGTCGTCGCGACGCGTACCCGCGGCATCGACGAGCGGGAAGGCCACGGTGTGCACGGCCGGGACGAACTCGCCGGTCTCGCCGATCTGGTCGAGCGCCGCGCGCCCCATGCGCGTCATGATCTTCATGCTCACCACGACGTACGGCGAGTCGGTGATCTCGACGCCGAGCTGCGAGATCCGCGAGCCGAGCGGGCCCATGGAGAAGGGCACGACGTACATGGTGCGGCCGCGCATGCAGCCGTCGAACAGTCCGTGCAGCTTCTCGCGCATCTCGGACGGCTCTGCCCAGTTGTTGGTAGGGCCGGCGTCCTCCTCGCGTGCCGAGCAGATGAACGTGCGGTCCTCGACTCGAGCGACGTCACTGGGGTCCGAGCGCGCGAGGAACGAGTTCGGGCGGATCTCCGGGTTGAGGCGGATGAACGTGCCGCCATCGACGAGCAGCTGCGTCAGGCGCTGCCACTCTTCCTCCGAGCCATCGGCCCATTCGACGCGATCAGGCTTCGTGAGCGCCGCGGTCTCCTCGACCCACTTGAGCAGTTGCTTGTTCTTGGTCGGCGGATTTTCCAGGCCGGGGATGGTCATGTACTCGCTCCAGTGCTGTCGCAGGGACGCTCGGGCAGGGGCATGGCGTGACGGTGAAGGTCACAGGATGCCCTTAGTGCAACCGTACGGATGACCACAAAGCCCATGCAAACGCTGTCCTGTGACCAAGTCCACAGGTCAGGTGAACAGTTGACGTGCGGCTTGCCATATTTCGCGGACGCGCGCGGCACTCGACGGCAGCACGCCGGACTGCGTGACGCAGCCGTGGAACAGCTCAGGGGCGTGGATCCACGTCACTTCAGCCCCTCGCGCGCCAAGCAGTCGCGCGTAGGCGATGCCCTCGTCACGCAAGGGGTCATGGCCAACGGTGAGGACGACAGCCGGCAAGGTTGGCCTGTCGCGCTCTGCCGTCATCAGGTCAAGGCGATCGTCGGTCCGGTCCTGGCGGGCGGGCAGGTACTGGTCGTAGAACCACTTCATGTCGCGCCCGGTCAGGAAGGGGCCTTCGGTGAACTCCTCGACCGAGGGGTACGACAGCGTGGGGTCGGTGGCCGGGTACACGAGCACCTGCCCGATCAGTCCGGCGTGGCCAGCAAGCCGCTGCGCAACGACGCCTGCCAGATTGCCGCCGGCGCTGTCGCCTGCCACGACCACGCGCCGGCCCTCGTCCAGCAGCCATTGGGTGGCTGCGATCGCGTCGTCGACAGCGGCCGGGAAGGGATCGACAGGAGCGCACCGGTAGTCGACGTTGACGACGTCCCAGCCGGTCTGTGCACAGGCCGTGCTTGCCGCGGCATGCCCCGTTTCCAGATCACCGAGCACCCAGCCACCGCCATGGAACCACGCGATGGTGACGGCCGCGTTCACCGTTTCGGTGTTGCGGTAGATGCGCATGGCGGGACGGCCATCGACGGCAACGACATCCTCAGTGACGACGGGCAGCGAGTCGAGCGGAGGCTGCCATGCCGCCCGGACAGCATCGGCGCCCTCGCGGTGGAGACGGCGAGCAGTCTGGGCATCCAGCGACCACACCGGAGGGAGTTGCCGCTCGATGAGGTCGCGGCGCAGTTGCTCGCAATCGTCGGAGAGTGGCGCAACGAGAGCGTCTGAGGTCACAGCGTGACAGTACCCGCGGAACCGGCACCGGCGGCAGCGTCGACAGCCCGCTTGTGCGCGGCGGCGACGGCCTGGTCGACGTTGTAGTCGATCAGCGACGCGAAGCCCTTGGCGCCGGCCGGGCGAAGGTGCGTGTGATCGCCGTATAGCCACTTCGGGTGCGCCTTGACCGCCGTGTTCCAGTCGATGACATGCACCCGGTCTGCCGCAAAGGCCGAATCGCACTGACGGATCACCTTGTTGTTCGGCTTCTGCCACGACCTCGGCACGTGCACCGTCACCAGGAAGACCCGCCGGTCCGGCCCGGCCGCCGACACGATCTTCTTGCAGACCGACAGTGGGAAGGTGCCGTTGGTGCCGAGGTGGACGACGACGTTCTTCGGGAGGGTCACGCCCCGCTTGCGCAGGAGTGAAGGTCCCAGGTAGGCCTGCCGGCTCTCGACGGCATCGACGATCTTGAAGCCCTTGCCCTTGAGGTTCGACTTCGCGCCGAGCATCACGGAGTCGCCCACCGCGTAGCGATCCTTCGCCGGCGCTACCAGCGGCGCGGTGTGAATCACGGGAGCTGCAGCGGCAGAGGGGATGGCGAAGGCAGCGATCAGGGCAGCCGCCGACGCGGCGGCCAGGGGAAGGCGCCTCACTGAACTATTGCACCACGGAAGCCAGCCGATCGACAATCTCGGCCACCAGAACGGGGGACGTCCCGAAGTTCAGTCGGGCAAAGCCTCGACCCTGCCTGCCGAAGCTCAGGCCGGGACTGAGGGCCAGCTGCGCCCGTTCGCGGATCACCTCAGCGGGGTCATCGCCCAGCCCGTAAGCGGCGAGGTCGAGCCAGGCCAGATAGGAGGCCTGTGGTGTGACGTAGCCCGCAAGCGGCAGCCGGGCGGCCAGCAACTCCGTCAGGAGGCGACGGTTCCCGTCAAGGATCCCGACGACCTGCTCAAGCCACTCTGCTCCGTCCATGTACGCGGCGATCTGCGCAATCACCCCGAAGTGCCCTGTGCCGAACGACATCTCCAGCGGCAACCGACGCGCGAACTCGGCGGACACCTCGGGCGTCGTAGCGATCTGCGCGCACTTCAGGCCGGGGATGTTCCACGCCTTCGACGCGGAGATCACGGTCACTGCCCGGGCATGATCGGGAGCGACCGTCAGGTACGGCACGTGCTGGGCGCCAGGCATCACGAGGGGTGCATGGATCTCATCGGAGATCACGGCAACGCCGTGCTGCTCGGCGAGCGAGCTGATCGTCTCCAGTTCTGCGCGCGTCGGCACGCTGCCGGAGGGGTTGTGGGGGCTGCAGAGGATGTACGCCGTCACGTCAGGGCGCGCGAACGCCAGTGCCAGTGCATCGAGGTCCAGGGAGTAGCTGCCGTCGTCGGCGCGAGCCATCGGGACCTCGACCACGGTCCGGTGCGTAACGTCGTCCACCACCATGAAGAAGGGGTGATAGACGGGCGGGTTGATGACGACCCCGTCGCCCGGCTCGGTGAAGACGTTGACGGCATGCACGAGTCCGGAGACCACGTCCGGCACGACCAGCACGTCGGCCGGGTCCACCGACCAGTTCCACGAACGGGCCGCGAACAGCGACAGTGCCTGTGGCAGGCCCAGCAAGGAGCGGTATCCGGTGTCGGAGCGGTCGATCGCATTGCGCAGCGCGGTGGCGATGGGTGTCGCGAGTGGGAAGTCCATCTCGGCGACCCACGAGGGCAGCACGTCCGGCGGGAACTCGCGCCACTTCGCGCTGCGGCGCGTGCGGAGTTCGGCTAGGTCTATTGCGTCAACATCGAAGTCGGGCACGCCCCGATCATGCAGGACGAGGCCGGACCTCGCTTCCTAGTCGACGAGTTCGTAGCCGGCTTCGTCGATCGCGGCACGCACCGCAGCGGCGTCGAGCTCGGCCTCGCTCTCGACGGTCACGGACGAGACCTCACCGGGGACCAGATCGACATTCACGGCCCCGACGCCCGGAAGCTCGGTGAGCTCCTCAGTGACGGACGCGACGCAGTGCTCGCACGTCATGCCGGAAACCTTGAAGACCTGCGTGGTCATTTCTGCTCCTTGCTGGTGGGGTCCATGTCGTTCGGTGGAATGAAGGTATCGGACAGGTCGCGGCTCAGGCGAGGGACAAGAAGAGCTTCTCGAGCTCCTGGCGCGTCATCGGCGCGTCGTCGCCGTGTTCCCAGCACTGCTGCAGGCCGGACGCGACGATCTTGAATCCCGCGCGATCCAGGGCCTTGGACACCGCGGCGAGCTGCGTGACCACGTCGCTGCAGCTGCGCTCCTCCTGGATCATGTTGATGACGCCGTCGAGTTGCCCGCGCGCCCTCTTGAGGCGCATCACGATGTCGTGGCTGACCGCTGGCTCGATGTTCATGGCCCCAGTGTAACCCGATACCCGCAGGGGTATGGCATCCAAGGGACCCGCAATCACCGGGACGTCCCTCCAAGGAAGGCCCGCGGATACCGTGGGCTCGTGATGCGGACCGGCCTCCCCGCCCTGCCCGCGTACCTCGTGACCGCGACCCTCGCTCGCTCGGCGACGGAGTCGGCCGGCCCCGCACTGCTGATCGCGGCGATCGCGACGATCGGAAACGCGACCACCGGCTCCTACCTCGTCGCCTCACTGACCGCCTCCGCGGCGATCGGCGGGCCCGTCGTCGGGGCCCTGCTGGATCGATCGCGTGCGCCGCGTCGCGGCTTCGCCCTGGCCATGGCGACGATGGCTGGAGGGCTTGTCGCCGTTGCGCTCACCATCGGCCGAGTCCCGGTCGGCTGGGTCATGGCCATGGCCGTCGTCGCCGGATTCGGATACCCGGCGATCACCGGCGCATGGAGCGCGCAACTGCCGCGCCTGATCCCCGCGACCGCCATCAAGCGGGCCTATTCCTTGGATGCCGCGACCTACAGCGTCGCCGCAGTTGCAGCGCCGCCGCTGGCCGCCGCCTTAGTGGTCGTCTCGGACACCGCCCCGCTCTGGCTCCCGGTGCTATTGCTCATGGTGTCCTTGGTGATGCTGCGGATGGTCCCGCTGCATGCCGATCCAGGCCACGTCGTCACGACGACGCTGGGACACGACCTCAAGGCCGGGATGGGGACGATCGTCCGGCGGGTGTCGCTTCGTCGCACCGCCATCATCACCACCGTCGGCTTCGCCGGGCAGGCCGCCGTCTTCGTCGCCGCCCCCCTGCTCGCCCAGTCGCTGACCGGGTCCCTGCAGTTCACCGGAGTGATCCTCGGCGCCTTCGCCGTCGGCGGCGTCACTACCGCACTGTGGTTCGCGCGCCACCCCGTCGTCCGCCCCGACCGCGCGATCATCGTGTCGATGGCCCTGTCGGGGCTGATGCTCGTGCTCATCGGGCTGGCGCCGACGACGTGGACACTGCTCGTCGCGGCATTCGCGATGGGTGCGACGGAGCCGCCCCTTGTGTCAGGCATGTTCCAGGTCAGGCAGCGCGAGGCACCTTCGCACGTGCAGTCACAGGTCTTCACCACCTCGGCCAGCCTCCGCATGACGGCGTTCGCACTGGCGACGGCCATCTGCGGGACGCTCATCCCGCTGGGCACCTGGGCAGTCATCGCATTCGGCGTGGCTCTCCATCTGGTCGCCCTGATCATCGGCCTGTGGGCCGGACCGGCGCTGCCGCCGCGCGAGCACTGGATTCGCCGCCCATGACCTCTTCTCCTACGGTGGGGCGATGAACACCCCCGGACGACTGGCTCTCGTCGGCAGTGGCGAGTACCTGCCGGTCATGCAGGACGTGGAGGGCTGGCTGCTGGAGGGTCGGCCGCGCCGGTACGTCCAGCTCGCCACGGCGGCATCACCGGAGGGCGAACGATCGCTGGCGCGCTGGCACCAACTCGGCGCCGAGGCTGCTGAGCGACTCGATGCCGAGCAGGTGGTGGTCGACGTGCGGGATGCGGCCACCGCGAACGATGCCGCCAACGCGGACCTGATCCGCGGCGCGGGGCTCATCTACCTCTCCGGTGGCAATCCCAGCCATCTGGCCAAGGCACTGCGCGGCACTCGAGTGTGGGAAGCGATCCAGGAGGAATGGCGAGCCGGCGCGTCCTTGGCCGGCTGCAGCGCCGGTGCCATGGCACTCGGCGGCTACATCCCCGACTTCCGTCATCCCAAGCGCGGTGGAGTCGACGGCCTCGGCGTCGTCCCCGACATCCGCGTGCTTCCCCACTTCGACAAGTACAGCCGCATGATCCCTGACTTCGTCATGCGCCCTCTCGTCACGGATACCGCGATCGTTGTCGGCATCGACGAGGACACGGCGCTGGTCTCCGAGGGGCCGAGCGAGGACGGACTGTGGGAGTTCCGCTCGCGCGGACGGCAGTCCGCGTGGCGGATCGAGGCGGATCGTCGGCATCGTGTCAACGCTCCCTTGCGACTGCGCGTCGCCGGATGACACGACGGTACGAACTGCGCGGGCACGCCGACGCAGGCGTCCTCGGCCCGGGCATCCGCACCTACAAGCCGCGACGAAGTCGCATCACCCAGCGACAGCTGCTTGCCCTGAGCGAGGTTCGCTGGCGCCTTGAGCCAGGCGATCAGGAGATCGACCTCGCAAGCGTGTGGGGAGCTGATGTCCCGGTCATCCTCGAGATCGGCTTCGGCACCGGCGCGGCCACCGCGCAGATGGCGGCCGCGGAGCCGCGCTCGGGGATCCTCGCGCTCGACATCCACACGCCCGGCGTCGGAAACCTCCTCGACCTGATCGCCGGGACGGGGATCACCAACGTCCGCGTCATGGAGGCCGACGCCCTGACGGTGCTCAAGCGGATGATCCCCGTCGGTGCACTGGCCGGGGTGCGCTCGTACTTCCCCGACCCCTGGCCGAAGGCGCGTCACCACAAGCGCAGGATCATCCAGCGTCCGGTCCTGGAACTGGTGGCATCGCGCATGCGGCCGGGTGGCTGCTGGCATGTGGCGACGGACTGGGACGCATATGTCGTCGCCATCGAGGAGACCTTCGCTGCCCAGCCGGGCTGGACCGGGGGTCGCATCGAACGCCCGGCATGGCGACCGGTGACGCACTACGAGGAGCGCGCGCTGCGCGAGGGCCGCGCCATTACCGACCTCATGTTCTGCACGCGCGCCTGACCCAGTGGTGTGAGAATCCCTGCATGAGCGAAAGCGCACCGTTCGCAGGCCGTCGCCCGCTGGGTGGCACGGGCCTTCAGGTGGCCCCGTTGTGCCTGGGCGGCAACGTGTTCGGCTGGACCGCTGACGAGCCGACCTCCTATGCCGTGCTCGACGCCTACGTCGGGGCCGGCGGCAACTTCATCGACACCGCTGATGCGTACAGCGCATGGAAGCCGGGCAACGTCGGCGGCGAGTCCGAGACGATCATCGGTGACTGGATGGCCGCTCGCGGCAACCGCGACCAGATGATCATCGCCACGAAGGTCGGCAAGCTGCCGAGCGCCGCAGGACTCTCGCCGGACACGATCCGTCGGGCTGCGCATGACTCCCTCACCCGGCTGCGCACCGACAGCATCGACCTGTACTACGCGCATCTCGATGACCATGCCGTCCCGCTCGAGGATTCGCTGGGCGCCTTCGACCAGCTCGTCCGCGAAGGGAAGGTGCGACACGTGGCCGCCTCGAACTTCTCCGCCGACCGCCTCGCCGAGGCCATCGCGGTCAGCGCAGAAGAGGGGCTGGCACCGTTGGTCGCCCTGCAGAACCACTACAACCTCGCCGAACGGGCCGGCTACGAGGACTCGGTGCGCGAAGTGGTGGACAGCAACGGACTCGCGAGCCTGCCGTTCTACGGCCTGGCCCGCGGCTTCCTGACGGGCAAGTACCGCGCGGGACAGATCGTCGACAGTCCGAGAGCCGAAGGCGTCGCACAGTATGCGAACCCTCGCGGCGAGCGGATTCTGGCCGCGCTCGAGCAGTGCGCCCACCGCCACGGCACGACGTCTGCGGCGGTGTCGCTTGCATGGCTGCTCGCGCAGCCGACCATCACCGCACCGATCGCCAGCGCGCGGAACACCGATCAGCTCGACGACCTCAGGGCGATGACCTCGCTGCAACTGACCACTGACGACCTGGCCGAACTGGACCGGGTTTCCGCCTGAGGCACTCGTGAGCCTCTTCGTGGCCATCGTCCCGTCGTCGGGTGCGATCGAGGATCTTGGGGACCGGGTGCACGCGATCAGGCACCTCGCCGCCTGCCGTGACCTGCGCTGGCAGCCCGCGGACCGGTGGCACGTGACGATGGCCTTCCTCGGCGATGTCGACGACCACGCCGACGAGCCGGTCGCCGCCCATCTGGACGCGATCGCGGCGCGGACCCCTGGTCCGTCGCTGAGACTGGTCGGATCGGGTGTCTTCGGCCGGCAGATCATGTGGACCGGCGTCCACGGGGTGCATGACGACGACACCGAAGGCTTTGCCGACCTGGGCCTCAGCCTGCATGTCGTCCTGCGGCGGGCCGGCTTCCGCCTCGAGCACCGGCCCTGGCGGCCGCACCTCACCCTGGCCCGCTCGCGTGGCTCGGACGCCCGCCCCGCGGCAGCCTTCCTGGAGTCCTACTCCGGCCCGTCCTGGCCGGTCACCGAACTGTTGGCCGTGCGATCGCAGGGCGGGCCGACTCCGGTCCACACGGTGATCCATCGGGTTCAGCTGGCTACTGCATGACCCCGGTGCGTCACGGTGCGGTCCCGACCGCCCTCCTTGGCCTCGTACAGGGCGGCGTCCGCATCGCGTAGGACCCGGTCCGGCGTCGAGTCCGCACGCACCATGGCCACACCGATGCTGAAGCTGCGGGACAGGTCGATGCCGTCGACCAGCAGTGCCTCGCTCATCGCCGACTGGATCTTGGCCGCGACCGCCTCAGCGTCGGCTGGGCCGCCCACTCCCTGCAGCACCACCACGAACTCGTCACCACCAAGTCGCGCGACGACGTCGCTCTCACGAACGCTGCGCCGGATGCGCGCGGCGATGTTGCGGAGCACCTCGTCACCGACGGCGTGGCCATACGTGTCGTTGATCTCCTTGAAGTAGTCGACATCGCAGTAGAGGACGGCGTGCTGGTCGCTGGTGCGCCGGCACTCGCCGATGAGCTTCTCCATGCGCTCGAGGAGGTATGGCCGATTGGCCAGTCCCGTGAGGTCGTCCCGCTGGCTTCGCTCGGCAAGGGCGATCGTCGCCACGAGCTGGTCGACGTCGCGCATGCCCACGACGACGCTCTGGCTCTGGCTGCCCAACTCCTGGACACGCGTCGCCGTGACGCTCATCCAGCGATAGTGCCCGTCCTTTTGCCTCAGTCGGGCGATCACGGGATTCAGCGCGCCCGGGCTCAGCGCCACGACCTCGGCGCCCAAGGCGGTGACCTCACGCAGGGCCACGACGACATCCCAGTCGTCCGGATGCACCAGGTCCGTGACGAACGAGCCCTCGACCTCATCGACCGACCAGCCCAGGGTCCGGGTGACGGTCGGAGCCACCCATGCGGCCCGGCCATCCTCGTCGGCGAAGTACACGAAGTCGGAGGCGTTCTCCGCCAGCAGCCGGAAGCGCGCCTCGCTCCTGACGAGCTCGTCATGCGCCTCGTGCTGCTCGGTGACGTTCCGCCAGGTGACCCCGACGCCATCAGCGACCTGCACGATGCGGACGTCGTACCAGTCAGGTGCGTCTGCAGCAGGCATGCTCACGTAGGCCTGGTCGCGGCCCTCGTACCGGCCCTGCTCCTCGATCACGGACACACAGGCGCAGATCAGGTCGTCCGCCACGGTGTGCGGCATCGTCATCTGCACGGTTCGGCCGATGAGGCTCTCGCGGTCGGACCCCAGGGCCTCGCAGGCGGCAACGTTCGCATCGACGATGAGGAAGTCCGCTATCGCCCCCGTGGGGCCGCGCAGCGCGGTGGTCAGCAGGTAGGGATCGAGCACGGCATCTATGGCCATGCGGAATCGATCAACCCCCTGCACGTTCGCAGGGTATGCCCGATCTGCCGGAAATCCGCCGAGCAGCGCCGCACGACCGCGAACATCCCTACCGTTCGTCATGGGAAGGGGAGTCCATGGCCGTGCCGGCACGCTCGTGGCTGACCCGCAACCTCGTCATCCTCACGCTGGTCTCGATGACGCAGGACGCTGCGAGCGAGTTGCTGTACCCGCTCCTGCCCTTGTTCCTCACCGGCGTGCTCGCCGCACCACCGGTGGTGCTGGGCGTTATCGAGGGCATCGCCGAGGCAACCGCGGGCATCACCAAGTACTTCTCCGGTAGATGGTCGGACCGGCGCGGCCCCAAACCCTTCGTCGCAGCGGGCTACGCCCTCGCCGCCGTCGGCAAGGTGCTCGTCGCGGCCGCGTGGATCTGGCCGGTCGTACTCGCCGGACGGGTCGTCGATCGATTCGGCAAAGGGGTTCGCGCTGCACCCCGCGACGCCCTGATCGCGTCGTCCGTCCCGCCCGAGGCGTTCGGCCGCGCATTCGGCTTCCACCGCATGGGCGACAGTCTGGGCGCAGTGATCGGCCCACTGCTCGGACTTCTGGCGCTGTCCCTGCTCAACGACAACGTGCGTGCTGCCATGTGGTGGGCGGTCGTGCCCGCGGTGCTCTCCGTACTGCTCGTGCTGCTCGTCCGCGAGCCCAAGCCGGCACCTCGTCCCGCAGAGCCGCCCAGGGAACACCTCATCGCGCCGACACCCCTGCCGCCGGCGTTCTGGCGGGTGACCATCGTGCTGGTCGCCATCGCGGTCGTGAACTTCCCGGACGCCTTGCTGCTGCTGCGGGTCATGGAACTCGGCTTCACCACCACGCAGGTCGTGCTCGCCTATGTGGCGTTCAACGTCGTCTACACGCTCGGCTCGTACCCGGCCGGGGTGCTCGCCGATCGCTGGCCCCGTCCGATCGTCTACACGGTGGGCCTGGTGGCATTCGCCATCGGCTACCTCGGGCTGGGCCTCGTCGACTCAGGGCCCGCCGTCTACGTGCTGATCGCGATCTACGGGCTGTTCCCTGCGTTCACGGACGGCGTCGGCAAGGCATGGGTGTCATCCCTCGTGCCGGACGAGCACCGTGGCCGCGCGCAGGGAGTGTTCCAGGCCTTGAGTGCTGGAGCGATCCTGACTGCGGGCCTGTGGGCGGGCGTGCTGTGGACCAGCGGGTCCGGCAGCGGCGTGGTCCCCCTGATCGTGTCCGGGACCGTTGCGCTGTTCGCGGCCGTCGCGATGCTTGTGGCGCGATCGTGGCTCGGCCAGGTCGACGACTAGCCGAGTTCCTCCACAATGACTCTCTTGAGCACCTTGCCCGACGGCCCGGTGGGAAGACTCTCGCGGATGTGAATCCGGCGAGGGTACTTGTGCAGGCCGATCCGCTCCTTGACCCACTCGCCGAGCTCGACCTCGTCGATGGCGTCCGGTGTCACGAGGACGACTACCGCGTGGATCTCCTCGCCGTAGTGATCGTCGGCGACGCCGACGACGGCAACCTGTGCCACCGCTGGATGCTGGGCGATGACTTCCTCCACCTCGCGCGGGTAGACGTTGAAGCCGCCGCGGATGATGAGGTCCTTCTTGCGGTCGACGATGAAGAAGAAGCCTTCCTCATCCTCGTAGCCGATGTCTCCTGTGCGGAACCAGCCGTCGACCATGACCGCCGCCGTGGCCTCGGGCTTGTTGAGGTACCCGTCGAAGACGTTGTGGCCGCGGATGACGATCTCGCCGTTGGTGCCACTCGGCAGCAGTTCGATTGCGCCCTCGAGGTCGGCGTTGGCGATCGCGACGTCGACACCCCAGATGGAGCAGCCGATCGAGCCCGGCTTGCGACCGTAGACCTGCTGGTTGAACGTCGCGACGGGCGACGTCTCCGACAGTCCGTAGCCCTCGAGGATCTCCGCCCCGAAGACCTCCTTGACCTTCGTGATCACGGCGACCGGGATGGCGGCGCCACCGCTGGCGGCCAGTCGCAGCTTCGGCCGGGACTCGGTCTGCTCGGTGGCGGCGAGGAGGGCCATGTACATCGTCGGCACGCCCGCGAAGTAGGTCACGTTCTCCTTGACCATGAGGTCCAGTGCCGCGACGCCGTCGAACCTCGGGATGAGGACGATCGTGGCGCCGACACGGAAGCCGGCGTTCATCACGCAGGTCTGGCCGAACGAGTGGAACAGCGGCAGCGCACCGAGTGCGACGTCGTCGCTCTTGATGTCGATGATGTCGAAAGCGCACATCGTGGTGTTCCACAGGATGTTGTCCTGCGTGAGGACCGCGCCCTTCGGCTTACCGGTGGTGCCCGACGTGTAGAGGATCACGGCCTCGTCCTGGGGACGGCGCGGCACGAGCGCGGAGATCGGCTCGACCTGCATAGCCATCGCATCGATGCGGGCGACGTCTGAGAAGTCCGCATCCGAGTCCAGCACGGAGTACAGGCGTACGCCCGCGATCTCGGCGCCCTTCGCTGCCTCGGGAAGCAGCGGCGCGGCCGTGATCAGCGCGACGCATTCGGAGTCGGTCAGCGTGTAGGCGATCTCGTCGGCCTTGAGGAGGGCGTGCACCGGCACCACCGTGGCGCCGATCGCGATCGCGCCGTAGTACGCGAAGGCGAAGTGCGGGATGTTGGGCAGCAGCAGGGCGACGCGGTCGCCCGGGCCCACCCCGTCGTTGCGCAGGACGGCCGCGAACCGGCGGGCCATCCCCCAGACCTGCTGGTACGTCAGTCGGGTGTCACCGAGGATCAACGCCTCCTTGTCAGGGAACCGACGTGCCGAGTCGGCGAGGATCGAAGCGACCGAGAGTCGTGCGGACATGGTTCCTCCAGGCAACGTGATGAGGCGATCAGGCCGCTCGGGTCTCGTAGCGGCTCTGGGCGAGGCGACCGCTGTAGCTGGCGATGTCGAGCAGGAACCCGAAGGCGACGACGACCCAGCCGATCCCGGTCACTCCACCCACGGCGGCGTACGCGGCCACCCAGGCCAGCGCCGTCCAGGGGAGGAACAGCAGGCCCAGCAGGGGCCACCAGAAGCTCCCGCCGAAGGCGACGGTGATGCGCGCACTGTTGAACAGCCACACAAACAGGAAGGCAAGCCGAGGGCCGAGGAACCCGAGCACAAGAACGAAGCAGCACATGCGGTCGAATGTAAGGCACTTCGGGCCACCCGTCAGCCCGATTGGGCGAAGCGCTATCCCCCGCCGGTGAGCCCGGTGGCCAGCAGGTAGATACCGAAGATCAGGCACACGGTGCCGACGATCTGGAACTGGTAGGTCATCACGAACTGGTAGAGGCGGTCGAGGAACGGCGTGATCCGTCTTCCGAGCACCGCACGTGCCGTCGGGGGCAGCCAGGTGGTCGAGAGGGCCACGGCGAGGACGATCAGCACGACGACGGCCTTGAACTCGATCGCGAGCGTCGACACCGTCACCTCGTGCAGCGCGGGGATGAGGACGATGAATGACGACAGGTCCGTGATGCTGAAGTAGAACGCCAGCCCGAAGAACACCCAGATCGAGGCGTTCTTCGCGCGCCGCTCGAGTGATGCCTGCGCCCTCCTGCTCATCTCCGGATGCGGCCACAGGAAGAACACGCATGCCAGCAGGAGCAGGGCTCCGCAGACTCCGCGGATCCAGCGATCGATCGGGCCAAGGTGCCCGGTCCCCTGATCCGGCAACTGCGCCAGCCCGGCCAGCACGATGGTGATGACGATCGCGAAGGCCACGGCGTTCGCTACCGCGACCGCGATCGAACGTCGTACCCACGACTCCCCGGCCACCACCAGCAGCTGGAGTGCGAGCAGCGTAGGCGTGAAGGCAGCCGCGATGGCGAGGGGCAGGACCCGCATAAGGAGCTCGGCCGCATGCATCGCGCGTCAGCGCCCGATTGCCCGCTGTGACGTCACGCGTCGACCCTAGTGACGTCCACAGGGCAAGATGCAACCCGTGCGCGAACTGTCGGAGTCAGCCGTTGCCCGAGCACGTCTGCACAGCCTGCTGCTCGCCGGGTATCAGCCCTCATCGTTCGATCAGATCGCGACGTGGTTCGGCGCCATGCAGGCTCAGGACGCCGCGAGCGGCAAGTGGTCACTCGGCGTCCGGCTGGCCGGCGCTCAGGAGACGGATGTCGATGAGGCGTTCGAACGGGCTGAGGTCGTCCGTACGTGGCCCATGCGCGGAACCATCCACATCGTCCCCGCACGTGATGTCCGATGGATGCTGGAGCTGACCGGCATCAGGGCGCTGAACGCCTCTGTCGCCCGACGCCGGCAGCTCGGCCTGGACGTTTCTGAGGCGGAGCGAGGTTCAGCAGTTCTCGAGGCGGCGCTGCGCGAGACGGACCGCCTGACTCGCACCGACTGCCTGGCAGCACTGCAGCAGGCGGGCATCGCCACCGACGGACAACGTGGCTACCACCTGCTCGGATACGCCGCACAGACGGGCGTCATCTGCCTGGGGCCGAATCAGGGCAGCGAGCAGACGTTCGCCCTCATCGACACCTGGGCGCCCAGTCAGGTGCAGTTCGAAAGATCGGAGGCGCTCACCGAGCTCACCTTCCGGTTCTTCCGCAGCCACGGTCCAGCGAACATGCGGGACTTCGCGGGCTGGTCGGGGCTCACGCTCACGGACGTGAAGGCCGGCGTCGCGTCCAACGTCGGTCGGCTGGTGCCAGGTTCGTTCCGCGGCGGTGAGGTGTGGCTGACGAAGGAGCTCGACGAGAGGATGGACGGCATCGGCCGAACTCGGTCGGCTGCCGTGGCCCTGCCCGGCTTCGACGAATTCATCCTGGGCTACAAGGACCGCAGCGTGCAGCTCGGCCCGGACGACTTCGAACAGGTCGTCCCGGGCGGCAACGGTGTCTTCCGCCCCACGCTGTGCATCGACGGTCGGGCCGTCGGGACGTGGACGCGAAGCATCAAGCGCACCGAGGTCGTCATCGAGTTCGTGCCGTTCCGGCCACTCAGCCCACAGCACATGGCGCGGGCTTCGACCGCGTTCGATGCGTACGGCCAGTACCTAGGCCGAGCCGTTCGCCTCGGCTGACCGGCGCCTGACCAGTTCGGCCCGCAGGAGATCGTCCTCCATGACGAGAGCCACCGTGGGGCAGTCCTGCGGACCAAGATGCGCCTCGGGGTGGCACAGGTTGCAGGGCTGGCCTAGCCGCAGGGGGCACGCTGCATCGACCCGCCATACAGGGCGGCGCGCGGTCTGCGAGGTCACCTGCTCATCATCCACCTCGCGGTCATCCGGCAACACGCCGGTCGCCCGCTCTACTATGAGCGTCCATGGACCCGCAGGCCGACGAGGAGTGGCAGCTTCTCTCGGAGGACCCTGCCTACTCCAGTTGGGTCACCGTCAAGCGCCGCACGTTCCAGATGCCCGACGGCGAGGTGTCCGAGTGGGACGTCGTCAAGGGCTCCCGGACCGTCGCTGTCGTGGCACGCGTCCCCTCGGGGGACTTCCTCCTGGTGCGCCAGTTCCGCCCAGGCCCGATGAAGGTTCTCGACGAGCTTCCCGGCGGCTACGGACGCGACGGCGAGAGCATCGAGGAGACGGCCGCTCGTGAACTTCTGGAGGAGACCGGCTATCGGGCGTCGAGCATCGAGGTCATCGGCAGCAACTGGATGACCGCGAACTCCACCGTCGAGCGGTTCGTCGCCCTCGCGATCGGCTGCACGAAGGTGGCCGACCCGGAGTTCGACCGTGACGAGTTCGGCAAGGTGCTGGTCGTTGACACGCCGACCTTCATCGCACTGGTCCGCAGCGGCGAGCTCACCGATCAGGGCGTTGCCTACCGGGTTCTCGACCACCTGGGGCTACTGGCCGAGGCGACACCGACGACGTCAGGCTGAGGCCGTCCACGACGGCGGGCGCTTCTCCAGGTATGCCGTCATT
>Ga0194063_10000069_pt1 | contig 74699 bp, 67 predicted proteins | sample SepL3720m_MetaG_FD_155459 | JGI IMG/M metagenome (GOLD analysis project Ga0194063, IMG submission 155459) | Anoxic zone freshwater microbial communities from boreal shield lake in IISD Experimental Lakes Area, Ontario, Canada - Sep2016-L373-20m | ecosystem: Environmental > Aquatic > Freshwater... | reverse complement strand
GGCGGCCTTTGTCTTCGGAGCGGCCGGCTTGGCGGCGCGGCGAGCGGCCCAGCGGGCCTTCATCATGGCGGCGATCTTCGCGCGTCCCTCAGGGCTCATTTTGCTTTTCTTTTTTGCCTTGGCCGGCTTGGCGGGCGATTTCTTCGGCGCGGCCGACGGCTTGTTCAGCATCTGTGCCGGTGCGGCGAGGGCGGGCCGGGATGCCGGGACGACATTGACCACTTCGACCGAGATTCCGCCTTTGAGGGTTCGGACGATCTCGGCATTGATTTCCGCGATGACCTGCAGGATTTCTTCCTTCTTCTCCGACAGGCTGAGCAAATGGAGAAGGGATTGGCTGTTGATAAGTGATATGTCCATAATTGAAGTAGTTATTTAGCATCAACGACATGGCTTATGGCAATACCAAATGCTGTCTTTGTTACGACTTTTTAGCTGTTTCTGTGAGTCGGTTGTGAATCGCACGAAGCCTAAGAAGTCGAACATACAGAAGTTTGCCACGCAATGAGTGCTCGGTTGGCGGGGTGATTGTTGCACGCCCTATCATCCTCAAACGGGATACCTTTTTGCAATCGACCCATTGTCAGAACGCGGAAAATCTTTGACAATTTCTTGCGGGACGGCGGTCGGTGCGAGAGGGTGGGCGCATGGGCACACTTCAGGAAGAAATCCACGCGGCCGGCGCGCGCGCGCGTGCCGCCTCCCGCAAACTGGCCGCCATCGGTAGCGAGCAAAAAGCGGACATCCTTCGCGCGGTGGCCGGCGAGCTCGTCGCGCGCACTCAGGGGCTTCTCCAAGCCAATGCGGACGACCTCGCCCGAGCGGAGGCTAACGGGCTGCCGAATGCCGCGCTGGACAGACTCAGGCTGACCGAGGGGCGCATCGCCGGGATGGCGGACGGCGTTCTCCAGGTCGCGGGCCTGGAAGATCCGGTCGGCGAGATCCTTCGCGATTGGACGCGCCCGAACGGGATCCGGATCACAAAAATCCGGACGCCGATCGGGGTGATCGGAATCATCTACGAATCGCGTCCGAACGTCACGAGCGACGCGGCGGTTCTCTGCCTGAAGGCCGGCAACGCCGTCATCCTGCGCGGAGGCTCCGAGGCGATCTCCTCGAACATCGCGATCGCTGAGGCGTTGCAGGCGGGAGGTGCGCGCGCCGGGCTCCCGGATGGAGCCGTGCAGCTCATTTCGACAACCGACCGCGAGGCCGTGAGGATCATGGCCCAGATGGATGAGTTTCTGGATGTCATCATCCCGCGCGGCGGGCATTCGCTGATCGAAAACGTCGTCACGCACGCCCGGATGCCGGTCATCAAACATTACGACGGGATCTGCCATGTCTATGTGGACAAAGCGGCGGATTGCGAAATGGCGTGCGCCATCGCCATCAACGCGAAATGCCAGCGGCCGGGGGTCTGCAACGCGATGGAAACTTTGCTCGTCCACCGCGATGTCGCGCCCGATTTTTTTGCCCTCGCAGCCCCGGTGTTCCAGAAGTTTCCGGTCGAGATGCGCGCCGACCCGGCCGCGTTCCGCCTGCTCTCGGGCCTCGGCTACAAGCCGCTGCGCGAGGCGGACGGCCAAACGTGGCGGACCGAATACCTTGACCTCATCCTGTCGGTCCGCGTGGTGGACAGCCTCGGCGACGCGGTCGCCCACATCGAGAAATTCGGTTCCCACCACAGCGATGCGATCGTGACCGGGGACGCGGCGGCGGCGGAGATTTTTCTGCGCGATGTGGACTCGGCGACCGTCTATTGGAACGCGTCCACGCGGTTCACCGACGGCGGGGAATTCGGCTTCGGGGCGGAGATCGGGATCAGCACCGACAAGCTCCACGCCCGCGGTCCGATGGCCCTCGAGGAACTCACCTCCTACAAATACCAGATCCGCGGAACCGGCCAGACACGGAAATAATTCCAGAAAAAGAATCCGTGAAATCATCATCCGAAACGGCTATGCTGCCTTCATGAACTCGCAAGACTACATCACGTCTGATCCGTCCGTTCTTGTGGGCAAGCCGCTCATCAAGGGCACCCGGCTCTCCGTCGAATTCATCCTCGACCTCATTTCCCAAGGCTGGCCAGAGGAGGAAATCCTCCGCAACTACCACTTGCAGCGGGAGCAGGTGCGCGCGTGTGTCGCCTATGCCCAGGCGCTTCTGAGCGAGCAAAAAGTCTTTCCCGTGGCCGCCTGATGTCCATGCGACTCTGCGCCAACGAGAACATCGCTGAAGACGCCGTGCTCAGCCTGCGGAAGGCTGGCCATGATGTGCTTTGGATTCGTGAAGCCGCACCGGGCATCTCCGATGAATCGGTTCTTGCCCGGGCTCAGTTCGAGGGGCGTCTCCTCCTGACTTTCGACAAGGACTTCGGGGATCTCGTCTATCGCCAAGGCGCAGACGCCTCTTCTGGCATCATTCTCTTCCGAATCTCCCAGCCCTCGGCGGCTGCTGTGGCCGAACGCATCTCAACTATTCTGGCTTCGCGCACGGACTGGGCTGGCCAATACAGCGTCGTGGACAACGCCTTGATCCGAATGCGTGCCCTCCCACGAGAGTAAGCCGAAACAATTCCGGTCGGCCGAAACACTCGCCTTTGGTTTGCCAGTTCCATTCTTGACCGCATTCTCAAGTGCCCTCATTTCCGACTCATCAAACAAGCGCTCCACCGAAGGCTTTAGCTGTTTCAATAGAACGCGATACTTTTCTGGCCACGCGAAATATCCTGAAAATCGGATAATCCGACTTTTCGGGTAAATCCTCAGTGTTGAATTTTGTCGTAGGGGCAAATCCGGATTGAACACGGGATCTTTTCCCGATGACGAGTATCCGGGGGGGCATCCATCTCTCAGATCTGAGGCGCTGGGCAGACTCGGTAAAAAAATGACAGGAAAAACCGTGCATTTCCCGAAGCAACCCGCCTTGATGGCACCCGTAGAAAAGATACGACATGGCGCAACAGCAGACGATTCTCCTCGTTGACAGGGAAACCGACTTTCTCGACTGGGCGCGGCACCAGTTAAAAGGGCACGCCGTGCGGGTTCTGCAGGAAACCTCTGCGGACGCCGCCTACAAGACGTTCTGCCTGGAGCAGCCGGAGCTTGTGCTGGCCGAGACGAACCTGCATCCGTTCACCGGGCTCGAGCTGCTGACCCGGATCCGCAAGCACTCGCCGAACGCGATGGTGATCCTCACGAGCACGTTCGGCACCACGCAGTCGGTGATCGAGGCGATGAAGATGGGAGCGTTTGATTTCGTGCGCAAGGAACAGCTCCCGTTCAACCTGAAGATCGTCGTGGATTCGGCTCTGCAGGCGGCCGCGGAGCTCAAGAGCGCAAGCGCCTTCACTCCCCAGCTCACGGTCGAGCAGCACCGCGAGGATATCGTCGGCCGGTCGGAGGCGATGCAGCAGGTCTTCAAAATGATCGGGCGCGTCGCGGGCAGCGAGGCGACGGTCATGATCACCGGCGAAAGCGGTTCCGGCAAGGAGCTGGTCGCCCGCGCGATCCACAACTACAGCACGCGCAGCGGAAAAAGCTACCTCGCCATCAACTGCGCCGCCATCCCCGACAACCTTCTGGAAAGCGAGCTCTTCGGGCACGAGAAAGGCGCGTTCACCGGCGCGCACAGCCAGCGGATCGGACGCTTCGAGCAGAGCGACGGGGGGACGCTTTTCCTCGACGAGATCGGGGAGATGGCCCTGCCGGTCCAGAGCAAGATCCTGCGCGTCCTGCAGGGGGGCGAGTTCTCGCGCGTCGGCGGAAACCAGTCGCTCCGGACCGACGTCCGCATCGTTTGCGCGACGAACAAAAACCTCGAGGAGGAAGTCGCCCGGCGGACGTTCCGGGAGGATCTCTTTTATCGACTCAACGTCGTGCGCATCCACCTTCCTCCGCTCCGCCAGCGCGTGGAGGACATCACTTTGCTCGCGGAATATTTCCTGCAGAAAATCACCAACAGGAAGCACCGTCCGCTGCTCAAGCTCTCCGAGGAGGCGATCCGGGTGCTCGAGGCCTACCCGTGGCCGGGCAACGTCCGTGAGCTCGAGAACACGATGCAGCGCGCCGCCGTGCTCGCCACTGCGGACGTGCTCCTGCCCAAGGACATCCCGCTCGGCCTGCCCACCCCGAATGCCTCACCGCAAGCTGGCGAAGTGATCGGTCTCCCGGACAAGGAGCGTGCGCTCGAAGACCTTTTCCAGATTGCGGCGGACGATCCCGCTCTTGCACTTCTGCCGTGGATCGAGCGCGAATTCACGCGGCGCGCCATGCGGAAGGGCGAGGGCAACCCGGCGCGCGCCGCCAAGCTCCTCGGCATCAGCGCCGCGGCCCTCCGCAAGCAAATCGCCCGCAACGGGACGGAATAACGAAGCGTGGGCATCCGGCAACAGAGGCCGCCTGACATACCGCATCTTGGAAATAATCGGACTTCGCGGCGACCAAGGGGGAACGGGCGTCCCGCCCGTTTGGGCACTGACTCCGCAAGCACAGGCGAGTGTCATTCACGGGCGGGACGTCCGTGCCCCCTGTTTTGCGCTGCAGCTTATCGTCTGTATATTTCCAAGAGATGGTCAGCGGGTGAACGGCAGATGCCCGATCCATCCCCAAACTTGCGAACCAAAAAAATACAATGCGGCGGCCACGCCGAGGAAGTAGAGGGCCGTGGCGGCACCCCAAGCGAGGGAGACGAGGATCATGAGACCGTCGCGTTCGAGCCAGCCGATGCAGGCGAAGACGACCATGAGAGCGGGCAGGGTGTTGTTGAAGGGAAGGTTGGCCGCAGGGACTGCTATGAGCGCGCCTCCAGTGAAGATCAGCCAGCCGACGAAGCGCTCGCCCTTTGACCCCGAAACCCAGGATGACATCCGGACGCGCGTGAATTTTCGGCAGAAGGCCAGCAGGCGCTTGCAGAAGCGGAGGGCACCGATCCAGCCTTTCCCGTGGATCATGAGCCGTGCCGAGGCTCGCGGGAGCACGGGCTTTTCCTGCCCGGTTCCCATCTGCCAGCCGATGATCATCAGGGCGACGGCAGCCATCAGGGTCAGGGGTCCGAGCGAGAACGGTTGGACGAACGGAACCGCGAGAAGCAGAGCCGCAAAGCAGAAGCTGGATCGCCCGAGCCGTGCGAGCATCGCGCCGAGGAGGATCCCCTCCGCCGCCGCATGCTTCAGGCACTTGTCGAGGGCGTCGTCGAGCGGAGCGGGTTCTTCAGGCATGTTTTTTTCTACCGCCATTCGTGTTTCGGGTATTGGCGCTGCAGCTGCTGCTTGAGCTTCGGGTAGGTGTCGGTCCAGAACGCGCGGAGACTTGTGGTGATCTGCACCGGGCGATGGCTCGGGGCGAGGATGTGGAGGGTGAGGGGATGGCGGCCCATCGCGATTTTGAGGTCGTCGTCCACACCGTAGAAATCCTGGATGCGTGCGGCGAGGAACGGCGCGGCATTTTGCGCGTAGGTGATCTTTGCCTTTCGCCCGCCGGGGAGCGGGAGGCGTTCGGGCGCGTGCTTGTCCACGAGCTGTTGCTGCACGTGGGTGAGGAGCGAGCGGGCATGCGGGAGGACTGGGGCGTCCTTGATGTCGCGGTAGCAGGTGGCCCCGTCGCAGACAAGCAGGATGATGTGGTGGCGCTCGTCGTCTCCGAGCGACGGCAGGTTTTGCTCCGGAAGCGCCCGCGCGAGAAAATTCACGCGGTGGATCCATTGTTCAACCGCATCGTCCCATCCGTTCAGTCGGAGCGCGCCGGAGAGGATCTGCCCGGCCAGGCACGAGGAGGCGGCCGGACCGGGTTCGGCATCGCGATCCTGGTTTTCGATCACGAGGTCGCGGAACCGTTTTTCCCGGCGGACGACGACACGGTTCTGGGACGAGTCAAAAATATGTTCGGATGACTCGGAGAAATCGTCCGGGAACAACTCGCGGAGCCAGGGTTCCTCGATTTCGGTGGCGAGGCTGAGGAGGACTTGCGCGTCACCACCGCGGCCTTCGATCTCCGTGATCTCTGCCGCGACGAGGAGCTTGCTGTTCGACGCGACGCTGGTGCGGGCGAGGAGCCCCCGGCGTCCGTGGACGATGTCGCAGACGAGAGTTCCTCCGCTCTTCCGTTTGGCGACCTGATCGGCAAATCCCGCGAGGATGCAGTGCGCAACGGCGGAATCCGGAGGAGGAGCGGAATCGATGTCGAGCGCCTCCGCGTGCGCGATGTCGAGAAACTGCTCGAACAGCTTGCCGACCTGCCGGGCGGAGTCCGCATGGATGCCGAGTTGCCGACATTCGTTCGTGTGAAAATCCCTCTGCTTCGCCCAGAAAAAAACCTGCATGAGCACGAGGAAATCCGAGATGCCGGCCCCGAAGATTTCCGCGCGTTCCTCCTCGACCCGCTTGTCCACGCGCAGGAGCATCGGGCGGGTCTGTGTGATCGCGGCGATGAGCGCGGCGGACCGCACGCAGCCGAGTTCCTCCGCTGCGAGGAACATCCGGGCATAGCGCGGATGCACCGGAAAACTCAGCATCCTGCGACCGGTGGGCGTGATTGTGCCATGATGCGTCGCCCCGAGGTCATCGAGAAGGGTTTCTGCGCGGGCGAGGAACTGCGGATCCGGCGGATCGATCCAACGGAATCCCGAGAGATTTTGGATCCCGGCAGCCTTCAACGTGAGCGCGGTCTCAGCGAGGTCGAGCCGCTTGATTTCCGGCAGCTCGCGGTCGGCGCGGCGCTCGTGATCGCGCGCGGTCCAGAGCCGGAGGCAGATCCCGGGAGCCGTCCGTCCGGCGCGCCCCGCCCGCTGGTCCGCCGAGGCGCGGCTGATCTTCTCGATCAGGAGAGTATTGATCCCGCGGTGGGCGTCGTAGCGGGCGACGCGGGCGAGGCCAGAATCCACGACGAGCGTGACGCCGTCAATCGTGAGCGAGGTTTCCGCGACGTTTGTCGAGACGATGATTTTTCTCCCGGACGTGCGGTTCACCGCGCGATCCTGATCGGCGGCGGGGAGCTCGCCGTGGAGCGGAAGGATCGCGCACTGATTGCCGAGGCGTCCGCCCAGCTCGCGGATCGTCCGGTTGATTTCATAGGCGCCCGGCATGAAGACCAGAATGTCTCCGTCGGTCCGGTCGAAGCGGCCCGTGACCGCGTCCGCCGCGAGTTCCCACGGCGGGTCGTCTTTCGGTTCGTGGCTCAGGAACTCGATGTCCACGGGGAAGACGCGGCCCTCCGACTGAAGCACCGTGCAGGGGGCGAGGTAGTCGGCCAGTCCCGTGCGATCGAGCGTCGCCGACATCACGACGACGCGCAAATCCGGGCGGGCGGATTCCTGCAGGGTCAGGGCTCGGGCGAGGCTGATATCGCCGTAGAGGTGGCGCTCGTGAAACTCATCGAAGATCAGCGTCGAGACCCCGCGCAGCGCCGGATCCGCAAGCATCTGGCGGAGCAGGATCCCTTCGGTCACGAAAAGGATGCGCGTGTTCCGCGACGAAATATTGTCCAGGCGGATCTGATACCCGACCTCGCCGCCGAGCCGCCCCCCGCGTTCGGCGGCGACGCGCGCCGCAAGCATCCGGGTCGCCAGCCTCCTCGGTTGCAGGATGATGCAGCGCCCGTCTCCGAGCGCCCCGCCGTCGAGCAGGATCTGCGGAACCTGGGTGGATTTTCCCGAGCCGGTCGGGGCCTGGAGAACCAGCCGGTTGCCGGAGGCGAGCGCGGAGACGATATCCTCGTCGAGGTCGTAGATCGGGAGGGCCCCGGAGGATGGCGGCTTCAATGCGCGAGCTTGATTTTTCTGTTCGGCTTCGTGATCACGCCGATTTTTTTCAGGACTTCCACCTTCACGGGCACGATCCCGGAGCCGGTCATTTCGATCCGCTCGGCGGCGGCCTTGCTGAGATCAATGATCCGGCCGCGGACGTAAGGCCCGCGATCGTTGATCCGGACGATGACGCTTTTCCCGTTCCGGACATTGACGACCCGGACGACCGAGTGCAGCGGCAGGGACTTGTGGGCGGCGGTGAGTTTTTTCGGATTGAATCGCTCACCGCTCGCGGTCGGCTGGGGTTTCCAGTAGTAGGAGGCTTTCCCTTGGAGGACGGAAACCGGTTTCGGCTGGTAGAGCGACGGCAGTTGTTCGGTGTCGCCGGCCGCGCGCGAGGGGGCGGGATCGGTAACGAGCTGGGGAGGGGTCGCGCACCCGGCGAGGAGCACCGCAAGGAGACAGAAATAACTGGGGAGCTTCTTCATCCGGTTCTTCCCTCTAATTATCCGCCAGAGCGGGATTGGAAAAGAAAAACATCGGGAGTCGCCCGGCAGGACTTCAGGGATGGAGTTCCGCGTGATCCGACGCGCACTCCAGGTGGGTCGTCACGAACGCGCGGGGTTTGAGGGATTGCCCGATCGCGTTCTCGATCTCGGTAGCGGCGCGGTGGGCGTGAGACAGGGATTCCCCCTCCGCAAACACGAGGTGAACCTCCACGCCATGAGCATCCCCCAGATTCCTGTGGCGCAGGTCGTGATAGGTGAGCCCCCGCTGTTGCGTCTCGCGATCCAGAATCCCGACCAATGCCCGATGAGCCTCCGGATCTGCCTGATCCATCAGTCCGGAAAAGGCCGACCTCACGAGCCCGCTACCCGACCACAGGATGTTGCAGGCCATCAAAATGCCGCAGATCGGATCAAACGGCAGCCATTTCGTCGTCAGCACCAGAAGCAATCCGACCAGCACGGCCAGGCTCGTCCAACAGTCGGTGAGCACATGCTTGCCGTTCGCTTCCAGAATGCGGGAATTCCTGCGGCGCCCAAGCCACACCAGATAGGCACCCAGCCCGCCGTTGATGGCCACCGTGGACGCCGTCAGGAGCGAACCGGCACCGAGATTTTCCAGCGCGAGCCCGGTCAGCCATTTGCTGACCGACACATAAATGATGTAGATCGCGGCGAGGATGATCATCGCCCCCTCGAAACCGACAGAAAAAAAGGAAATCTTCGCGTGCCCGTATTGGTGGTCCTGATCCGCCGGTCGGAACGACAGACGCAGGCTGTAGGACGCGAAGATGACCGCCGCGACATGCACCACCGATTCCGCCGCGTCGCTCAAAATCGCGGAGGAGCCCGTGAGCAGATACGCACTCACCTTGATCACAAACATCAGCAACCCCACGCCCAGGGAGAGATTCATCGCAAAAAGGAGAGCTTTGCGATCCGGTTCGGAAGTTGCGGAAAGATTCATGTCCATGGCGGTGTAGCAAGAAATCGGCTGGAAGCGTGCGCATCATGACTCAGCAACTTGACAGAATGCAATGACGGGTTTCCTCGCGCCCTTCGAGGGTACGCGCTGCGTGATTCCGAATCTTATCTGTATGGGGATCGTAAATAGGCCACCGTTCCGATCGATAGGGCAAGAGGCAGCAGGGCGAGAAGGCCTGCCGTACCCAGCACTCCCAGATGCCACATTTCGGAAAGTCCCACCGCTTGAACACCCATGGCATTGCCGATTTGCATTCCCATCAGGTAGATCATGGAGCGGGTCAAAAACTGGGCTGGAGCCGACGAGTGAACGATGGATGCGTAAATAGACACGCTGGCCAGCCCCATGAACAGGCCTGAGGCAAAAATGGGAATTCCCGCCAGGAGAAAGAATCCTGAGGTGAGACAGGGCACGAGAGCGCCAAGTGAAAGCAAAAGTCCGGCGGCAGTCAGTGCGGGGATCTGCTCCATCCGGTGTTCCAGGCGGGCTGCCCATATACTGCCGAGAATGGCCCCGATCGAAGCAAGGACGGTCATCCCCCCCACGAACAGGGGGCTCTTTCCTGCTTTCACCTGAAGATAATCAGAAAAAAGGTATTCGGAACCGACCACAAGAATCGAAACCACCATCTGCCATGAGGTCATGACCCGGATGATTTTGCGGCCGCGCCGGTCGTCGCCCTGCGGAAGCCGCTCTTCAACCGGCACCGCTCTCTTCCTCAGTCCGGAATAGGCAAACGCAGCCGTTGCGATGCCGAGGGCGGCATTCAGCAGAAAAAAATCACGCCAGCCCTCCGGTGAAAACTGGGCGAAGAGAGCGCCGACAATCGGCCCGGCGACAACGCCGAGAGCGGTGCCCGATTCCCCCCAGATCAAAGTCCGCGTGAGCCGCCGCCGGTGAAAGACGCTCAGCGTCCAGAGCTGTCCGGCAAAGGCGATGGCACCCCCCACACCCATGATGGCGCGCCCGGCAAAGAACCAGGACGGGGAATGGGCGGCGAAGCAGAGCACGTTCCCTGCGGCGAACAGTAACAGTCCGGCGAGGAAGAATCGCATGGGGTGGAAGGCCCGGCTGATGCCCCCGGAGAAAAGAAGGATCACCAGCATGACCGCAAACAACGGGTAGAGATAACTATTCAGGATGTAGCTCGACATCTCTTCCCGCAGCCCCAGGCCTGCGGTGATTCTGGCGTTGGCAACGATCACCGCAGTGACTTCCAGCGCGGCGAAGACCTCGACGAAAAAGAAGCCGAGATCGTAGAGACGGTCGGTCAGCGAGTCGGAGCAGGCGGCTCTGCCTTCCGGAGGATGATTCGGCATCATTCCTCCACCACCCGCTGGAGTGCCACGGCGTATTCCAGAATCATCCCCGGCGTCCAGACCGCCTCCCGGGCTTTCCAGCGCACAAAATGGGCCACCCAGAGGTCTTTGCTCGACATGAGATAGAGCAAGGTGCGAAAGCGCTTCCCTTTGCCGAGACTTCCCATGAGAGCCGCTTCCAGCGCAAGGGCGACGGCCACCGAGCAGTTCCGGTTGGTGAAGTTATAGCAGGTCACACGGCGATACATCGCCCAGAATGTCCGGAGCTGTTCCGCGCTGAAGTTCCGGAACCGGATGGTGGCCGAGGGCAGCATGTAGCTGCTGATTTCCTCCTCGAAGGAGGGGTAGAAAACACCCGGCGCATCCTTGCTGCGGAGAGTTTTCCAGACCTCATTGCTGTTGTCGAAGGCGGTGGGGTCCCCGTCGCAATGGCTGATGTAAACGTCGGGCTCCATTTCCATCGCCGAATGCCCCACGGCAAACTTCCCTTCCTGATCCTGCGCCGCCACATAGCGGCTGACGATGTTGGGATGCAACTGGGAGGACTTTGCCACCGTTGTCGGTGTCCAAACATGGACGAGCAGGTCGCCGTGCTGGCTGCTGACCTCGGGCGGCACGACCGGCCCCTCCGACAGGTAGTTTTTCCGGAACCGTCCGGCGACATGAAAGTCAAGAAAGTAGCGCGCCGCCACTTCGAATTCATCGGCATGCTCGCCCTGCAGGTAGCGTCCCAGCCGCAGGGCCGTGCGCAGCGTGGTGAGTCCCATGAGAATGAGCCCTGCTCCCAGAAAGAGCGGAACCACCCAGGTAATGGAATGCTTCCACTCAAGAAAAAGAAGCCCGCCAAAGAGCAGATGCCCGATCCCACTGGCAAGAAACCAGCCCCAGTTCGGGTAACGGATGATCAGGGCCGAGGCGGTCTGGTAAAGCCCGTTGATGAGAAAGGCCATGGCGAACAGCCAGGGGATGGCGTTCTCCGACTCCTGGGGATAATCCGCAATGGCAATCCCCAGGATGACAAACACAGCGCCCTGAAAATTGTAAAACATCGGCGTGCCACCTCCTCCGGCCAACAGTGAGAAAGCCACTTTGGCGAGCCCGACGACAACCAGAACCCACCCGAAGGCTTCCATGGAGATCAGGGTGACCTTGTCCGAGGCGTCCACGACAATGAAAAGACCCACCAGCGTGAGCAGGCTGCCGAGCGCGGTGAAATACCACCGGCTCCTGTAGAGATTCCCCGGGCCGAGCAGCAGCAGAGCAAGGTTCATGGAGAGTCTGTCGTGTCGGTTGAAGCGGAGTTTTTTTTCAGGTTCGCGCCGAGCACATTCAGTGCCTGGCCAAGATCCCGCAATTCCATCGCATCATTCAAGGGCGCGGCCGGCTGCCCGTATTTTCCTTCGGCATAATTATTGGCCTGCTCGGCGAGTTTGCGCAGCGGTCTGGTAATGGTGTCATCAAAAAAGCGGTTCAGAAACCAGATCGCGGCGCCGCCCAGGAACAGATAAAGGACGAGCAACCGCCTCACCATGCCGTTCAAGGGTGACATCCGTTTCTCCAGCGGCCAGCTCACAATGAGCGACCAGTCCCCTCCTCCCCTGGCGGCTGACAGGGACTTGATGGGCGACTCGACAATCCAGGATTTGATATGGCTGACCGGATCCAACATCGCCACGGTGTCCACCCGGCTCCCCTTGATGAGGTCCACCAGCTCGTTCAATTCGTCGTTTTCCGGCAGATCGGCTATCGGCTTGAGATCCGGGTGGGCCAGGATCCGTCCCTTCAGGTTCACCAGGTAAGCCTGGCCCTCTCCGCCCGGCTTGAGGGAATGGAGGCTCTTCAACAGGGAATCCAGATCCAGATCCACCCCGGCGACTCCGACCACCCGGCCCTCGCGTCGGATCGGTGCCGAATACGAAACCATGAGCGTATTCACCTTCTCGTAGATATACATCTTGCTCCATTTGCCGGCCCCGCTTTTCGCCGGCCGGGTGAACCAGTCATCGCTCGTGTATTCCGGAATGTCCATTTCCACCTCGCCGCCATCCTTCCGGAAGAAATACGGCGCAAAGCGTCCGAGACTTGTCAGCTCCGGGTCAAAGGCAATACAGACGCCGTAAATATCCGGGTTTTCGTGGAGCGTGCGGCGCAGGAGGCTCGAAATGCCAGGCCCGTCGAGCTGTGGGCTCGTCTCCACCGCGCGCACCATGCCTTCGACGATGAGACGGGCCGGGTCGAACGTGAGATCCATCTTGGCGGTTTCCAGCTCGGCAATCTGCCTCGCCTCCAGCTTCATCTCCGTGATCAGCGTCCTCCGGCCGGTCTGATAGCTCTCAAAAAGCAGCACCAGCAATGGAATGCCCACCAGGAAGGCGAGAAGAATCTGGATGCGTTTGCGGAGGCTCATTGGGAACAGGATGATCGGAAGCAGCCGCTTCCGAGAGCGACTGGGGGAATCACGAACGGATTTTTCATGAGATCAACACTAAAGACCGTATCTTGACAGGCAGAAAGCCCTTGAATTCCTCGTTTCACGGATCCCAACTTGCTACAATACGCCTAAACGAAGCAAGCCGTTTCGTTCAGGATAAGCGCTCTCGCATAATGGCGGGATGAATTCCGTGCTGATTTTCGCATCCGAAAATCGGGAAGTGACGACACTTCCGCTATTGCCGACTGGATGTGCTGAAAGTGCCGCTTACGTTTCGCGAATCTGAGAAAAGAGCTCCGGAGGTAGGGCTCGAACCTACGACCAATCGGTTAACAGCCGACCGCTCTACCACTGAGCTACTCCGGAATGAGAAGGGACGGGCAAATTATCTGTGCGGCAGTGGGGAATCAAGAGAAAACGCGCCGCAGTAGAGAAAAACGATGCGGCAGACAGCAGTTTTCGCGCAGGCGGGAAATTATTGACCGGAGGGGGCCAAGGGGCTTGTGGACTGGCTGAATGCAAGGGGGAGGGTGAGCTGCGGGGCGTCCTTGAGGGTCATGATGAAGAGGACGCCCAATTCGCGATCGCCGCCTTGGTTGTCACGGATTTCTGCGCCGATCGAGGCCACCCAGCTCGAGAGGTCGCGGTGGATGAGGTAGCGCTGGTATTGGAGGATCTGGGAGACGAATTCATACTGCTCGTAGAAGCTGAACGCCCAGTTGTCGTTGATCCGGTAGTAGCTGTAGAAGTTGAACTGGCTGTCGTTGGCGAAGTTCGGATTCCCTTCGATGTAGCGGTGGCCGATTCGCAGCGACCAGTCGCGGGTAGGCATGAAGTTGATCGAGGTATTGACCTCAGTGAATCCGCCTTGGGTAGCGATCGGCATTTGGGATTCGATGATGAGCCCGGCCCACGGGACCGGATTAAAGTTGATCACGTTAAAAACATTCGAGACCGCCGTGTCGGAATACGGGTTGTCCATGTTGATATCCATGAACGTGTCCAGGGAGAACCACTGGAACGTGGCGTTGTCACGCCGGGTCTGGAGGCGCTGGCGGGCGCCGATGCGGACGATGTTCCAGGTGTCGATCGAATCCACGGCGGTGAACTGGGGGAAGTTCAGGGGCAGAAGCTGGGTGGATGTGACGACCCGGTCGAACTGGTAGATGTCGCTCGGGCTGGGGCCGGCATTATAGACGCCCGAGTAGTTGATATACGGCTGGATGACATGCCGCACCCCGTCGAGCCCGAGCCAGCGGTTCTGGATTTTTTCGAAGGTTTTGGAGAATTTTGCCGAGGCCTCGATGCCGTAATTGCCGACCGCCCGGAAGACGGCCCCCTTGTTTTTGAGAAAAGGAGACGGGTTGTTGAGCGACGTTGTGCCCGCGCCGGAGACGATCGCTGTCGGTTGGCCGGTCACGGGGTCGATCTCGGTACCGGCGGTGGTGAACGGCGTGAGGAACGATCCGCTCTGGCTGTAGTAGGTGCCCCGGATGCCGACCTTCGGGGTGACGGTGAGCCAGCCGAAAAGCGTTTTCGGCAGCGACCACTGGTGGAAGGTGTCGAAGCGCACGGCCCCGTAGTTCGGGTAGTTTGTCTCCCCCGAGGAGGGGTCATTGGAGAACGTGCGCCGGAGATTGGCGACGCCGGTCTCCCCGTCGTAATTCACGGGGGTTCCAAAGAAATTCATCTGCTTGAAATCGAGGACGAATTCCGGCAGGCGTTCGGTGACATCCTGGAAATCGTTGACCTGCCAGCGGGCGATGAGGTTCAGCGTGTAAACCTCGTCCCACTTGGTCACCGAGAGGACGTTGTCCGGTTGCGGGTCGATCCGGTATTCCGCCGGGTAGAAATCCTGAAGGAAATCCACGTCGCTGAGGACGTTGATGTCGGCCGTGGCGTAGATGTCGTCGGTGAGGAAGAGCCGTTGCTGGAACGAGACGCGGTAGCGGTTGGTCGTGCGGGTTTCCGCCGGTTCGCCGGGGGCGCTCACCGTGGACACATCGGCCGTCTCGAAGACGTAGTCCGTGCGGAGTTTTCCATAGCTCCGGTCGTTTTTTCCGTAGAGCATTTTGAGGTCTAATCCCATCGAAGGGCCGAATTTCGCACGCTCCTCGAGACGCGCGGTGGCATCGAGGCCTTTGACGATCGGGAAGCTGTAGGCGGTGAGGAGGTAGGCACCCCAGCGGGAATCGTAGCCGGGCAGGAAGGCGAACCCGGTATTTTTTATATTTGCGAAGAGGTAGGGGAACCAGAAGACCGGAGTCTGGCCGATGTAGAGAGTGGAGTTCGAGAAAACCACCCGGTCATCGGTATAGATCCTCATGGAGCGCGCCTTCACATGGTAGTCCGGCTTCGAGTTGTCGTCGGTCGTGAAGAGCGCGTCGTTCACGCGGAACTCCCTCTTCGACATCGCCCGGAAATTGAACGCATGGAAAAGCATCGGGTAGTTTGAGCCCGACATTTCGATCGCCCGCATCTGCTTGGTCTCGAGGTTGAAAAGCGCGCGCTGTCCGGTCAGTACCTGCGTGGGGGTGTAGACGCGGATGTTGCCGATCAGGAGGACGTCTCGGGTCTCCGGGTTATACTCCGCGTAGTCGCAGTAGAGGTTGTATTCGCCGTAATGGATCTGGACGTTGTCCTCCGCGACGGCCACTCCCCCCTCGAAGCGCGTGTTGCCGTCGGCCGTGATTTCGATGGGAACATCGCCGAAGCTTCCGAACTGCGCATGCGCATACGGCAGGGCTGTCAGGAGAGTTGCGATCAACAGGCGTGCGGCGGAGTTCCTCATCAGAAAAACTTTAAACTACGGACTCGTGCCGCGCATTCAAGGACAAAACTCTCACAAATCTCGCACGGGCGCATGCCCGAAAGGTGCAACTTCGCGAATCTTCCAAGGGGGCATGGGCGTCCCGCCCGTGTGAGGCACATCACGCCTCTACGATTTTCAGTCTCTCAACGGGCGGGACGCCCAATCCCCTGTGCTCTGCAATTTTCGGGCGCCCTTCGCACGGTGGGGTGCGTTGCCGCGCCGGGCGGTTCAGCGGACGGAAAACTGAAAGACTGTCGTGCTGCGGAAGTGGGTTCCGGGATCCAGTCGGGTCGAGGGGAAGTCCGGATGGTTTGGGGAGTCAGGGAAATGCTGGGTCTCGAGGCAGAGGCCGCCGCGCCGCAGATACGGCTTGCCGGATTTTCCGAGCACGGATCCGTCGAGCGAGTTGCCCGCGTAGAATTGAACTCCCGGCTCGGTCGTGAAAACTTCCAGAACCCGCCGGGTGGACGGTTCGAAGACGCTGGCGGCGTGCACGGGATTGTTCGAGCCGCCGCTCCGGTTCAGGATCCAGTTGTGATCGTATCCCCCCCCGAATTTCAGCTGCTCCTCGTCGTTTCCGATGTCGCGGCCGATCAGCTTGGCGGTTCGGAAATCAAAGGCCGTGCCAGAAACCGGGGTGATCGCGCCGGTCGGAATCATGTCCGCCCCGACCGGCGTGAACCGGTCGGCGTTGATCTGAATCTCGTGATCGAGAATCGTCCCTTCGCCCTCGCCCTTGAGATTAAAATAGGAATGGTTGGTGAGGTTCACCGGCGTCGGTTTCGTGGTCGTGGCGGCGTAGTCGATCACGATCTCATTTTTTTCACCGAGCGCGTAGGTGACCGTCACATCGAGTTCCCCCGGGTATCCTTCCTCGCCGTCTTGCGAGACATAGCGCAGGACGAGCGGATTCTTCTCCGCGACAACCTCCCAAACCCGCTTGTCGAAACCGCAGACGCCGCCGTGGAGGTGGTTCGGGCCATTGTTCTTCGCCAGAGGATATTCCTTCCCGTCCTGCACAAATCTCCCGCCGGCAATGCGATTCCCGAAGCGCCCGACAACAGCTCCCAAATAGGGTTTGGCATTCGCGTTCAGGTAACCTCCGAGCGTGTCGTGTCCGAGAACGACATCGGCAAACCTGCCCTCCCGGTCCGGCACATTGACCGAGGTGATGATCGCTCCGAAATTCGTGATGCGAGCCTCCATGCCGGAGGAGTTCCGGAGGATGAACTCGCGAACATCTCCAAAGGAGCCGCGCGTTTCTTGTGGTTTCAGGATGGATTTATTCATGTGGCGGCGAGTGAAAGGTGCTTGAAAGGATGACGACAGTGAAGCCTTAAGGGAAAATTCCGTCAAGGATTTCAAATCGTCTGGCAATTTTTCCGGCCCGGCCTAAGTTTCCCGGATGCGCGCGCCCGGCCGCATCATTTTTTGAATGGACATTGACTTCCCGACCCGCCGGTTTGGCGGATACATTTTTGATTGTGACGGCACGATTGCCGACACAATGCCTTTGCATTTTCTGGCATGGACCCGCGCGATGGAGGAGTTCGGCGGGCAATTTCCGGAGGACTTGTTTTACGCCTGGGGCGGCAAGCCGACGGACGTGATCATTGGCCAGCTCAACGCGATGTTCGGGCTCTCGCTCGACGTCGGGGAGACGCTCAGGAGAAAAGAAAACTACTACCTGGAGATGGTTGCCGACGCCCGGCCGGTCGGCCCGGTGCTGGAATTCGCGAGAAGCATTTTTGGAACGGCACCGATGGCGATCGCCTCCGGCGGTCACCGCGAGCTTGTGGATGCGACGCTCGGCGCCCTCGGGATCACCGGGCTTTTCGACGCGGTGATTTGCGCGGAGGACTACGACTGCGGAAAGCCGGCCCCCGACCCGTTTCTCGAGGCGGCCAGGCGGCTGGGGGTGCCGACGCACGAGTGCGTGGTTTTTGAGGACAGCCCGACCGGGATCCAGGCGGCGGAAGCGGCCGGGATGGCGCATGTCTTCGTGCCAACCGCACAGCGCGGACGCGGGTGATCGCCCCGCGGTTCGGCTCGCCTGGCGGATGCGCGGGGGTTAACCTCCGGCAGGACGTTTGGAAATAAACCCTGGGATTTCCCCGAGCCGTTTTACCCGCATGGGTTTGGACGGCAGAGGGGCATGGGCGGCTGCCAAGTATTCAGAAAGCGTCGCCGCAATCATGCGCGCTGTCCGGCGGGAGTCGGGCGTCACCCCGCTGATGACCGAAGTCATCAGGAGACGCGGCACCGCCCCGAACGGACCGCTGAAGATCGCGCCCGGCTCCGCATTGGATCCCCCGGTTGTCTCGATCATCACAAAGGGTTCCTTGCGTCCTTGGCGCAAGTCGTAAACGCGCGTGACGCATTCCATCTTGGTTCCGCCGAGCCCGCAGCCGATAATGGAACGCAGCGCCCTGCTGCCTTGGTTAATCCTCTGAAATTCTCCTTCGACCAGCCAGACGTTTGAGCGCGGCACCGCCTCTGCGGATCCAATGGCCCGGGCGGGCGCGATGTTCTTGCCGAGGCGCAGGGCCAGGGTCTCAGCAAATGCCGCTTGAAACTCCGCCGCAAAATTGTCCAGCGCAGCGCCCTTGCGATCCACACGAAGCACATGAGGAGGCAAAACAAAAGGCCGAACGTAGATCGCATCCGGGGTGACGGGCGGCTTCGAGCCGGGGCGGACAACCGATTTCTTCACGCTGACCGATGCACACCCGGAAAAGACGAGGCTCAGCACGACAAGCAAAAACACGGGAAGGATTTTTGTCATTTCAACGATCCTCGCCCATTGTGTCGGCATCAGCAAGGCGATTTGACGTGCAGGTTCCGCGTTTGGAGGCACTGATGAAATCGAAGAACTCCCGCGCCTCCGGCCCCCACTCGGATGTTGCGGCCTGCCCGAGGGCTTCGCGCACGCGGAGGCCGCTTCGGTAAACCAGCTTGAACGCCCGCTTGATCTCCAGCCGGGCGTCCGCGCTGAACCCGCCGCGACGGAGCCCGATCACATTGATCCCGACGAGGAGGTTCCGGAAGTTGGCCGTGACAAAGGGCGGGACGTCCTTGTTGAAGCTCGAGCTGCCCGCGATCATCGCCCGGCGGCCGATCCGCATGAACTGGTGAAAAACGCTCCCGCCTCCGAGCACCGCCGCCTCGCCGACATCCACGTAGCCGGCCAGCAGGCAGTTGTTCGTGATGATGACGCCGTCGGCCAAGGACACGTTGTGTCCGAGGTGGGTGCCGACCATGAGGAAGCACCCGCTCCCGACCGTTGTCTCGCTTCCTTCCTTCGTCCCGCGGTGGATCGTGACATATTCGCGGATCCGGTTGTTGTCGCCGATCCGCACCCCGCTCGAGATCTCCGGCGTGTGGGCGAAATCCTGAGGGGCCGCGCCGATGACCGCACCGTAGCCGATCACGTTCCCCGTTCCCATGGCCACGCTGCTTTCGATGATCGCGTGCGCCTGGATCACGCAGCCCTCGCCGATCACGGCCCCGCCGCCGATCACCGCATGCGGGCCGACCTCAACGCTGTCCGCAAGGCTTGCGGACGGGGAAACAACTGCGGTGGGATGAATTTTCATAGGAGTCCTGCGTCGCGGAAGCTGAAATACGGAAGCCGTCCGCCATCGGGCGATCCGAGGATCATGTGGTCGATCAAATTGATCTGGAGAAGCGAGGCCGCCTCGCGAAGCGACGACGTGAGCCGGCGGTCAGCCGCGCTCGGCTGCGGATCCCCGCTCGGATGGTTGTGCACGACGACGAGCGCGTAGGCGCAGTGGATGATCGCCGGACGGAAAATCTCCCTCGGGTGGGCGACGCATTCGTTGATCGAGCCCAGCGCGATCTCCTCGACCAGCAACAGGCGCAGCTTGGTGTCGAGGAGGATCGCGCGGAGCGACTCCCGCCGCAGCGCAAGAAATTCCTGTCCGAAAACCTCATAGATCCTCTCCGGGGTATCGAGCACCGGGCGCTCCTCGCGGTTTCTTGCCAGCCGTTTCCCGATCTCGAACGCGGCCGCCAGCTCGATGGATTTTGCTTTTCCTATTCCCGAGACCCGCTGCCGGATCGCCAGCGCGTCGTCGCGGGACAGCGCGATCAGGCCGCCGCTGCGGTTCAGCAGCTCGGAGGCGATCACCAGAGCGTTCCGTCCGGGTTGGCCGGTGCGGATGAAAATGGCGAGAAGCTCGGCGTCGGTGAGGGATCCGATCCCGTGCTTGTCGGCCTTTTCCCTCGGCCGGTCCGAGGCGGGCATTTCGAGGATGCGCTGCACGGTCAAAGCCGGTCGAGAAGCGTGCGGAGGTGCTCGGCAATCGCCCGCAGCCCACGCGCGTATTTGTTGTCCTGAATCGCATCGAGCTGCCCGAGCGCCTCATCAACCAGCCGGAATGCGACCCCCTTCGCAGCCTGCAAAGCCCCCGAGCTGTCCATCATCTGCACCAGAAGTTCCCCGTCAACATTCTCCTCCTTCAGCAGAAGATTTCTGACCGTGTTCACGTCCTTGCCGGACTGAAGCAAAAGCAGCACCGGCAAGGTGAATTTCCCTTTTCGCAGATCCGTTCCCAGCGTCTTGCCCGTCGTCTCCTCGTTGCCGGCCAGGTCGAGGATGTCGTCGTAAATCTGATACGCGACGCCCAGTTTGGTGCCGAACGTCTTCAATCCGCTGATCACCGGCGGGCTGGCCTCGCTGATGAATGCGCCCAGCTCGCAGGCCGCGGAAAACAGCGCGGCCGTCTTCATTTCGATGATCCGGTAATAGTCGGCGGTCGAAAGTTTCAGGTCGAACCGCCGCTGCGTCTGGATGATCTCCCCCGAGCAAACCTCCGCCGCGGCATCGGCGATCCGGCGGCAGACATCGCTGTTGCTGAAATTCGTGGAGAGACGCAGGGCGTGAGCAAACAGGCAGTCGCCGAGCAGCACCGTGATCGCGTTTCCCCACTTCGCATTTGGTGACGCCTGGTCGCGCCGCAGCTCCGCGCCGTCCATGATGTCATCGTGCACCAGGGTCGCGATGTGGATCAGCTCCAGGATGACCGCGAGATCCACATGGCTTGCCGTGATTTTTCCCGTCGCCCCGGCGGAGAGCAGCGCGAGCGCCGGGCGCAGCCGTTTCCCGCCCGCCCCGCACACATAGGCAACATAGCCCTCGACCGCGGGATCGAACGCCTTCGCCTGCGCACGGATCCGTTCCTCGACCGTGTAAAGGTGGGGGTTGATCAGCTCGAATGCCTGCGAAAAGGAGATCGGTTCGGCGGATAGCATCGGTTTCAAATGGATTTGGCGTTCGAAGAAAGCAAGCGCCGAATGATGAAAAAAGGGATCAGGAGAGCCACCGCGACCGCAGCCGCGAGCAGGGGCCCCGGCACCACGCGGGCCCGGCCGTGCGCCACCGCGCGAAGCCCTGCGGCCACCGCCTCCTGCGGGGTCACGACAAATGCTGCAAACGTCTGGAAATGGTCGGCCCCGTCGGCTTCTCCCTCGCGGGTGGCCAGTTCGAAAAATTCCGTCCGCACCGGACCCGGGCAAAGTGCGGTGACCGTGATCCCGCGCGGGCGCAGCTCGAGTGCCAGCGCTTCGGAGAAGCTCGTCACATACGCCTTGGTCGCCGAATAGACGGCCATTGTTGGCAAAGGGAAAAAGCCGGCAACGCTGCTCACGTTGAGAACCGCGGCGCGCCCGGCCCGCAGCATCGATGGCACCAGCAAATGGGTCAGATGCGTGAGCGCCCCGATGTTCACGTCGAGCATCGCCTTCACCCGGCTCCAGTCGCCCGAATCAAATTTTCCATGATCACCGAGCCCCGCATTGTTGATCAAAAAATCCACCGAGAGCCCCTCGCTCGCCAGCCATGCCACGAGCGCGAGCCTCTGCCCCTCGTCGCCCAGATCCGCCCCGTAGGTCCGCACATCGAGCCCGGCATGGATCGCCCGCAGTTCCTCTGCCAGCTCATCCAGCCGATCCCGGCGCCGCGCCACCAGCACCAGACCGCGCGCATACGGGGCAAGCTGGCGCGCAAACTCCGCGCCCAAACCCGATGACGCGCCCGTGATCAATGCTGTGCAGCCTTCAAAAAAATTCATATCAATAACAATCTCGATGATTGTTCAGAACCTATCCAGCCAAAAACCATTCACGACCGCCGACGGATCCCGGATCCGCAGCCTTCTCGACCGCACCAACGCCCCGGTTCAAAACCAAAGCCTCGCCGAGGCCACCGTCCCAGCAGGCTCTTCGACCTGCCGTCACCACCACCGCGCGAGCGAGGAATTTTACTTTATCCTCGAAGGTTCCGGCACCATGGAAATCGACGGAGTCCGGCACGATATCGCCCCCGGCGACGCCATCCTCATCCCCCCCGGTTCCCGCCACCAGATCGCCGCTGCCACCGCCCTCCGATTCCTCTGCTGCTGCGCCCCGCCGTACTCGCACGACGATACGTTTTTCGATTGAAGCTTTCGTGTGCCCGCCTGCTGAGCCCACTCGAAAAAAATTGCGGCGATCCGGCATATGCTCTACACGAAAACGCGGGCGTTTTCCGGATTTCTCGCTATTCCGCCATCCCCGGCCCCGCCTGCTCTTGACCACGAATGTCTTCCTCCACCCCATCATCCGGTTTTTCGCCGCGGCCGCCGAGCATGCTCTGGCGCGGGGTTTGGCCGTGGATTTCCGCATTGGCGGGCGGGGCGATGCTGGCGCTCTGTTATGCGCCGGCAGGGTGGGGGAATCTCTGCTGGGTCGCGCTCGTGCCATTGGTCTGCGCGGTCTGGTTTTCTCGGCCGCTGTCGAAGCGCGAGGGTCTGCGCGTGTTCGGTCTCGGGTATGCGTTTGGCGCGGTGTATTTCGGCGGGAGCCTGTTCTGGCTGACCACGCTGACGGTGCCCGGGTGGGCGCTTCTTTCGCTTTACCTCTCGGTGTATCCGGCCATCTGGGCGGTTTTTCTCAGAACGGTCGCGAAGCCGCGCGGGCAGGATGCACCTTGTGCGGACAGCGATCAGCGTCCGGTCTGGCTGAGCTCGGCGAACAACCTGCGGGTCTGCGCGCTCGGCTCGGCGGCGTGGGTGGCACTCGAATGGCTGCGAGGGGTCGTCTTCCCGCAGTTCCCGTGGAACAACGCCGGCATCGCGCTCGAAAAAAACCTTCCTTTGATCCAAATCGCCGACATCACCGGCGTCGGCGGGATTTCGTTTCTTGTGCTGATGGTCAACCTGATGGCCGTGGCGACGGTGAAGCGGTTGATCCTGGAAAAGCAACTCGGCGCGCGGCGTCCGCATTATGATTTTGCGCTGACGGTGGCGCTGGTGGCGCTGGCATGGGGATACGGGATCCGGGAGATCTTTGCGCCCGCGCCTGCCGCCACGGATTTCACATTCGCGGCGGTTCAGGCGAACATCCCGCAGAACGTGCGCAACGATCTGGCGCAGGAAGCCGGCGTGCTCGCGAAATACGCCCGCCACACCGAGGTCGCTTTCGCGATGCGGTCGGATCTCATCCTGTGGCCGGAGTCCGCGACACCGCGCCCGCTTTTCAACGACCAGGCGACGTGGGATGCCGTGCGCGCGCTGGCCGCGAAGCACGACGGGGATTTTTTGCTCGGGACCGTGCATCTCAGCGACCAGGGGGATTTCAACTCGGTCGCGCTGCTGAGCGAGCACGGCAAAGCCGCCCAGATGTATCACAAGAACCACCTCGTGCCGTTCGGAGAATACATCCCGCTGCGGAATGCGTTCCCGCTCTTCGCATGGGTGATCGGCGATCTCGTGCCGGGGGATTTTGACGCCGGGCCGTCGCCCGTCGTTTTTGAAATGTCCGCGAAGCCGGTGAAAATCGGGCCGCTGATCTGCTTCGAGGACGTGCTGGGCGACCTCGCCCGACAGTTCGTTCTCCGCGGCGCCCAGGCGTTCGCCGTCGTGACGAACGACGGATGGTTTCTCGCCAGCGCGGGTCCGCGCCAGCACCTCGCGCATGCGGTCTTCCGCTGCGCGGAAAATAAAATTCCGATGATCCGCTCGGCCAACACCGGGGTCACCTGCCAGGTGGATCGCTTCGGTGCGGTGCGCGAGACCTTGCAGGCGGAGGGCGGCGACACATTCATCGAGGGCGTGCTCTTCGGCAAAGTGCCCGCGCCGGTTGCTCCCCACCCCACATTCTACGCGCGCAACGGCGAGATTTTTTCCATCGCCTGCCTCGTGATCTCCGGACTCGCGGCAGGGATTTTTTTCCTTCGCCAGCGCAAAATAAAAAATTCCTCTTGTCCGCCGCCCTCCGAAACGGAACCCTTGCCGAAATGAAAGCACTCGTCACCGTCATGCCCAAACCGTCCGTCCTCGACCCGCAAGGCGCCGCCGCCGCCGATGCCATGCGCCACCACGGCATGGAAAAAATCGGGCGCGTCCGGATCGGGAAAGTTATCGAGATCGAGCTTCCCGCAGGCGCCGACGAGGCGCTCCTCCACGAGATCTCCCGCGACCTCCTCTCGAACCCCGTCATCGAGGATTACTCGATCAGCATTCTTAACCACTAACAAATGAAATTTGCCGTCCTTCGATTTCCGGGTTCGAACTGCGACCAGGATTGCGTGCATGCGTTGAACGCGATCCCTAGTGCCTCGGCCGACTACGTGTGGCACAAAGACACCTCGCTGGACGGCTGCGATGCCGTGGTTGTACCCGGAGGGTTTTCCTACGGCGACTACCTGCGGTGCGGGGCGATCGCCCGGTTCTCTCCGATCATGAAGACGGTCAGGGAATTTGCGGCGGCCGGCGGGCCGGTGATCGGGATCTGCAACGGCTTCCAGATCCTCTGCGAGAGCGGCCTCCTGCCGGGCGCGCTCGTCCGCAACCGCGACCTGCATTTCGTTTGCGAGCACGTCCGCCTCCGCGTCGAGCTCCACGATTCCCGGTTCACCAGCGCCGCGCGCACCGGGCAGATTTTGAACATCCCGATCGCGCACGGCGAGGGGTGCTACTTTGCGGACGACGCGACGCTCGACCGGCTGCGGGCCAACGGGCAGGTTGTCCTGCGCTACTGCGACGACCAGGGGCGCACGTCGGCGGAGGCCAACCCGAACGGCTCGCGCGACAACATCGCCGGCATCCGCAACGAGGCCGGAAACGTCTTCGGCCTCATGCCTCACCCGGAGCGCGCCTGCGACCCGCTCCTCGGCAGCACCGACGGGCTCGCGATCTTCCGGAGCATCATCGGATAAATTGGCAGTTTCGGATGTGCGCCGGGGAAGCCGGAAGCCACGGGGGTGGGGGAATCCCTCCGATCGAAGGAAAACTCCTCACCAGCGTCGCTGCAGAAAATCAGTATTTCTCCGGAATGAAACGGCGTCCTTTCAAGGAAGCCTTGTCGTCGTAGGCGTGCTTTTTCGACCGCGACGGCAGATCCACCTTTTCTTGCGGCAGGGGCTTGTAGGGGATGAGGCTGAGCAAATGCTCGATGCAGTTGAGCCGCGCGCGTTTCTTGTCGTCGGATTGCACGATGAACCACGGGCAGGGCTTCTTGTCGGTGGCCTTCAACATGCGATCTCGCGCGAGGGAATACTCATACCACCGCTCGCGTGACGGCAAATCCATCGCGCTGAGTTTCCACTTGCGCATGGGATCCTTGATGCGGGCCTGGAAGCGCCGCTCCTGCTCCTCATCGCTCACCTCGAGCCAGTACTTGATGAGAATGGTGCCGGCACCAACAAAAAACCGCTCGAAGTTGGGAACCAGCTTCAAGAATTGCCGATACTGCTTTTCCGAGCAGAACCCCATCACGTGCTCCACACCCGCGCGGTTATACCAGCTCCGGTCGAAGATGATGACTTCGCCGGCCGCCGGGAAATGTGGGATGTAGCGCTGCATATACATTTGAGTCTTCTCGCGGTCGGATGGTGCCGGCAGCGCGACGACCTGAAACACGCGCGGCGACATGCGTTCCGTGATGGCGCGGATGGTGCCGCCTTTGCCGGCCCCGTCGCGGCCCTCGAACACGACCACGACGCGCAGTCCCTTGTGCTTGATCCAGTCCTGGAGGATGCCCAGCTCGGCTTGCAGCCGGCGTAATTCCTTGAGGTATTTCTTGGTGCCGAGCTTGCCGCCGTTGTTTTCTTCCTGCGATTCTTGTTTGGCCATAAGGAGTGGATTGGGTTGTGTGCCTCGCAATCAAGCGGGCTTGATTTCCTTGGGGGTCGATCCCCCAAAGCTTGCATCGGCTTTGTTGCTGGAGGGACGACCTCCGTGTCGTCCGTGGATAGCAACGGACCGGACAGAGCCGATCCCTCCAAATGCCGCGGGGCTTGCCCCGAGGTTCTTGATTTCCTCCACTTTGGGGTAGGCCCAGCGGATCAGGACTTTCTCCAATTCCACGAGGGTGAAAAACACGAATCCTCCGAGCAGGAGCCATTTCCAGATCGAGAGCGGGAGCGCCTCGGTGCCGAAGATGGCCTGCATGAACGGCGCGTAGGTGAAGAACCCCTGCAGGACGGCGATGGCGCCGATCGAAATGGGGATCCATTTGTTGCCCGAGAGCGCGCGGGGCGTGAAGCAGGAGTCGAGGAGGAACCGGCTGTTCACGAGGTAGAAGACCTGCCCGAGGATCATCGCGTTGACCGCGGCCGTGCGGGCGAGCTCCACCGAAGCATGGTGCTTGAGGAGCCAGAAAAAGGTGCCGAATGTGAAGATCAGCAGCAGCAAGGAGACAAAGGTGATGCGCCAGATGCCGAAGCGGTCCAGGAGTGGTCGATCTACGCTGCGCGGCGGGCGCAGCATCACGCCGGCCTCGTGCGGCTCGAAGGAAATCGCCAGCCCCAGAGTGATCGATGACACCATGTTGATCCACAGGATCTGGGGCGGCGTGATCGGCAGCGTCAGGCCGAGGAAAATCGCGGCGAGAATCGTCAGCGCCTGTCCGCCATTGGTGGGCAGCATGAACAGGATCGCCTTCTCGATGTTGTTGAAGACCGTGCGGCCTTCCTTCACGGCGGCTGTGATGGAGGCAAAGTTGTCGTCGGCCAACACCATTTCGGCAGCCTCCTTGGACACCTCGGTGCCCTTGATGCCCATGGCCACGCCGACATCGGCCTGCTTGAGCGCGGGGGCATCGTTGACGCCGTCGCCCGTCATGGAAACGACTTGGTTCGACGCCTGCATGGCGCGGACCAGGCGCAGCTTGTGTTCGGGACTGGTGCGCGCAAAGACGTCGATGCGCCGGCATTTCGCGGCCAGTTGCTCGTCATCGAGCTCCTCCAGTTCCGCGCCGGTGGCGTAGGTCTTGCCGTCGCCAATCCCCAGCATCTTGGCGATGCTCGCGGCCGTGACCGCGTGATCGCCCGTGATCATGGTCACGCGAATGCCGCCCCCCTGGCATTCCTTGACCGCGGCGATGGCCTCCTCGCGGGGCGGATCGATGATCCCGACCAGCCCGAGCAGCACGAGCGTGCGCGAGAGGCCAACGGGGTTGAATGTCGCCTCCTCGATTTTCGGATCCGGCAGCCACGCCAGAGCGAGCACGCGGTTTCCCTGGCTGGCGATCGCGTCATTTTGCTTCTCCCAATACGCGCGGTCCAGCGGGGCAGGTTGGCCGTCAGCCATCTCCTGCCGGTCGCAATAATTGAGAAGCACATCAGGGGCGCCCTTGACGAAGAGCACCGATTCCGGGCCGGAGCCGTGCAGCGTGGCCATGAACTTATGCTCGGACTCGAAAGGGATGATGTTCGTGCGCGGTGCCTTCGCCGCCTCGGCCGCCCGGTCGATTCCCGCCTTCGCCGCGAACGGCAGGAGCGCGCCCTCGGTAGGATCGCCGGCAAGCTTCCACATGCCGCCTTCCTCATGAATCTCCGATTCGTTGCAGAGTGCGGAGACAAGCGCCATCTTCTCGATCACGCCACCGGCGCTGGCCGCCTTCCCGTTTTGACGGATTTCACCGGCGGGGGAATACCCTTCGCCGGTCACCTCGAATGCCGACTCGGCGGTGACCGCGGCGGTGACCACCATTTCGTTGCGGGTGAGTGTGCCGGTCTTGTCCGAGCAGATGCGCGAAACCGATCCGAGCGTCTCCACCGCGGGCAGTCGCCGGATGATGGCGTGGCGGCGCGCCATGCGCTGCACGCCCAGTGCCAGCGTGATGGTCACCACGGCCGGCAGCCCCTCCGGGATGGCCGATACCGCCACACCCACCGCGGCCTTGAACATGTCGGTGAAACTCTCGTCGAGGAAGAGGCGCCCATAGGCGAACGCGATCGCGCAGATGATCAGAATGACGATGGTGAGCACCTTGCCAAAGTGCTCGATTTGCCGCAGCAGCGGCGTCTCCATCACCTTCACCCCGCTGAGCATCTGGTTGATGTGACCCAGCTCCGTGTCGGCGCCGGTCGCGACAATGACTCCCTTCGCGCGGCCCGACACCACCAACGTTCCCGAATAGGCCATGCTTTTGCGATCGCCGATTTGGGCGTTCTCCGCGACGGGCTCGCTGGTTTTCTCGACGGGAAGCGATTCGCCGGTCAACGGCGCCTCCTCGACCCGCAGGTTCTTCACCTCGATCAGGCGGAGATCGGCGGGAATCTTGTCGCCGGACTGCAGGAGGACGATATCGCCCGGCACGAGTTCCTCCGAGGGGATCATCCGCGACTTGCCGTCGCGCAGCGTCATGGCCTCGGGCGAAAGCATGTTGCGGATGGAATCCAATGCCTTCTCGGCCTTGCCCTCCTGCACGAATCCCAGCAGCGCGTTGATCAGAACGACCGCGAAGATGATGCCCGCGTCCAGGTTTTCGCCGAGGAACAACTTTCCCACGCCGGCTGCGATCAGCACGTAAATCAACACGTTGTTGATCTGCATCAGGAAGCGCTTCAGCGGCCCGCGCTGGCCGGCGGCGGGGAGGCGATTGGCTCCATACTTTTGCGTCCGGCTGGCAACTTCGGGCGGTGTCAGGCCGGTCTCCGCTGCGGTTCCCAACTGCTGGATCACTTGATCCGACAAAAATGAATGCCAGGCGACCCGTTCACTCGCACGATGCGTAGCCATAAACAAAACCGTAGAGAGAAGTCCTGATTTAGAAAGAGAAAAAAGGAGGAGGTCTGACAAGGCGGATGCCTGATAAGTGCAAACCCAGCGCACGAGCGCGGGCATCCTGCCCGCTTGTGGACGAAACGGGCGATACGCCCACGCTCCTTTCAAGCAGCTTCGTTGCACTTCAGAGATGCGCCCGATCAGCGGGCTTAGTGCGCTTTCCAGGATGAGGACATCCCCCTTGGCGTCACCCGTGATTATGGGAAATCCACGAACCGCCGGATCAGCCTTTTGCAAGCTGCCGTCCAATCCTGGCGTCGGTGCGGGCGTTGGCCTCGCGGATCATGCGGGATTCCTCAGGGGTCGCCGGTTGAAAACCCTGCTCGCGCATGAGTTTTTCCGCATCGGACTCCATGAATGGCGGGAATGTTTTGGCCGGAGCCCGCAAAAAAGCCATGCCGGAATCAGTTCGCCCGATAGAAGCGGATGTGGTCGTCTGCATGGGATTTGAAATCACGGATGGCATGTCGTAAAACCTCGCTGTTACTTGACTCGAAAAACCATTCCTTTTCAAGAAGTCCTTTTTTTATCCCGAGAAGATCCTGATGCGGGGTGCCGTGCGCCGAATCGTATCTGGCAACGCAATGCGTGCGCCCTTCGATTTCCACCAGCAGCATGACGCAAAACGCCGTGACCTCGCCTTGCACGGTGCTCCAAGATGCCGCGAGAAGGGCATTGTCGAGCCATTGCGTGAATTCCTTGTCCGGCATTTCGGCAGGATGTCACGCGGCCTTGCGGATGGGAATCCTGTTCTTCGGGGAGCCGGTGGACCACGATGCGGGTGCCGCAATACCTGCGCTTCAAGCGTGGCGAGGTTGCGCACACCATCCGCTGCGGCGGAACGGGCGCTTTCGTGGCCGCCGATGCCCTCAACACCACTTCTCCCGTCTCAACTACCGTCGGGCATCGCTGTTCCTGCATGAACCCTTTCCTGAAACGGCAGGGAAATGTCAAAGAGCAAGGTTTGCCCTCTTCGATGTGTGTGTTTTTGGTGCGCCAGTACCGCCAACCAAACCAATGAACTGAAAAGTGTTCATCATGCCAACTGAATATCCAGCATGTAGAGAAGCGGACAGAGTCGGGAGTAATTCCGGCGCTGAAGCTCCGTGGATCGAACCTGCGAGCCGCAGCGCAAGCGAACCTGATTCAGCCTCGTTACACAAATCGAGAACGGCCAATCCGTCGGATGTGCCGAAGCCTGAAACCCGCCGTGAAGAGATATTCACGAACAGCGGCGGGGTTCTCCGGGGTGAGAGGGGGCAGCGCGCAGGGAAGGTGAAGTTGGGCAGGCTGGGAGAGCTCCGTGCTCATCGCACTTCGTGCGCGGCACGCGGGCAATGAGAGTTGTCTCGTGCTGCCAGAAATTGAGATGCCGCCACTTCTTCTCCACCGTGTCATGCACCGGACACCACTCGCTGCATTTGGGGCAGGCAAAGAGAGACCCCGCCTCAAAATCGAGCCAAAGACGCAAGTGCCGCCCTTCGACATCCATCTCGCTGTTGACAACTTTCCATCCGCTCCCGAGACCGAGAGCCATTCCAAACAAGGTATTCGCGTTCATTCGAGTTTCACACACACGAAGCGCGTGCAGTTTTCAAGATTCTCCGTAAAAAAATTCAGCCTCTGGAAGCTTCCCCCCGAACGCCTGCCGCGGCGAGCGGTGCGGGGTTTGGGGGCGCACAGCCCCCATCAAACTCGTCCGTTCCGTCCACTTCCGGCAGCGAAGCGCCCCATTTTTCGAGGTGGGCGCATACACATTTGCACGGATGACAAAAACCATGCGCAGGTCTTTCTCTTGGGGGACGATCCGAAAAAGGCATACCAAGATAATTACTCGGTGATCCGGCATTGCCTCAACATGCTTTTGCAAAACTCAAAAGACGGGCTGCAAGTGGATGTCTATGCTTACAAAAACAACTATGCCACTTCTGAACTGATGCTGAATACGGAGCCACATTCGTTCAACCAGACCGTCTTTTCTTCCAATAAAAAGAACCTTGACCTGAATGCTTGCCGACGCACAATAAATTGTGCAGCGTGAGTTCGTGAGCAAATCGGCAAAGGCCTTGGCAAAGATTCTGGATCCGGCGCAGGTCAGGAATGTGCTGATCAAACCATGAAATATCTGACAAAAATCTACTGGAGCGAGGAAGACGAGGCCTATGTGGCGGAGGTTCCCGCGCTGCGCGGATGCGTTGCGCACGGCAGGACGTATGCGAAGGCGGCGGCTGCCATTGAGGTGGCCATGGAGCTTTGGGTGCAGAGCGCAAAGCGTCATGGGGATCCGGTGCCCGAGGAAGATCTCGCGCGGGAGGAGATCGCCCGGTTGGCACCATTGTTGAATATCGCCAAGTTGGCGCGGTTGACCGGAATCAACCCGCACACGTTGGCAAGCAAACTGCGGCGGGGGAGTCGGTTCACATCCCAGGAAGCCGGGAGAATTCTCGTCGGGATTCGGGCGGTCGGATAAAAAATGGGCTGAAGGATGATCCCCGTGAACGCCCGGAGGAGAGCTTGCTGACATGCGAAACGAACTTAAAATTGCGTTGGGCCCCCGGACACGAATTGACCAGATCCCAACCAAACTGAAACGCAGCCGAATTGCTGAGGCCAGGAAACCCATCAGAAGCCCGTGACACGCCGCCTGACAAAACGAGCGCAATTAGGACTTGGATCGTCATGCGTGTCGGGTAGCTTACTTGGGAGAACGCCATCCACCCGCCCGTGCAGGCAACTCGCGGACGAGCAAACCGCAAATGCGGAAGAGATCGGAGAATCTTATGAAGCAAATAAATCCTGCTGTTCAAACCTTCCTTCGCGGTGTGCCGGTTTTTCTGTGCGTCCTGGCGTCCGGGTGCCGGCCTCAGGCCCCGGCCGCTCGCGATGTCGTCCCCCCGGTCAAGACCCTGGTCGTCTCAGTCGGGGCAGACTCGACGGTGCGGACATTTCCGGGAAAAGTCGAAGCCTCGAAGCAGGTCGAACTCACGTTTCAAGTGCCGGGACTGCTTGTCAGCCTGCCGGTTCGCGAGGGCCAAAAGGTGGCGCAGAACGACATGATCGCGCAGCTCCGGCAGGAGGATTTTCAAGCGCGTCTTGCGGCTCTGCGCGGCCAGCTCGACCGGGCGCACGCCGACCTCCAGGCGTCGCGGGCAGGAGTCCGGCCCGAGGAGAGGCAGCGGCTGGAAGCGCAGGTGCGTTCGGCCGAGGCCTCGCTCGTCAACGCCCGCGCGGAATACGGTCGCGCGACGCAGTTGCTGCGATCCCGGACGATCTCGCGCGTGGAATTCGACCGTTCGGAAACCACCTACCGGGTCGCCCAGGAAAATCTTGAAGCCGCGCGCCAGACGCTCGATCAGAGCGCTGTTGGCCGTGAGGAGGACATCCTGGCCAGAGAAGCCGAGGTCCGCGGGCTCGAAGGCCGGGTGGTCGAGGCGAGCCTCCAGCTTGCGGATTCCACGCTGCGCGCGCCATACGACGGAGTGATTGCGCAGCGGTTCGTCGAGCAGGGGCAGAACGTCCGCGCGAAGCAGCCGGTGGTCAAATTTCAGGATATCGCCGAGATCGACATTGCCGCCGACATCCCGGAGAGCGTCATGGCCGACATCCGCTCGGCCGATATTGTCGGGCTCGTGGCGGAGTTCAGCGCCTTGCCCGGCCGGCGGTTTCCGGTGCATATCAAAGAGGTCGCGCAGCGGGCGGATCCGGTGACCCAGACGTTCGCGATCCGAGTGGCCATGCTGGTACCTGAAGGGGTGAACCTTTTGCCGGGCATGTCGGCGACGGTTGCCATGACCTACCGGCGCGCCAGCATTCTGGGCGGACGGATTCTCGTGCCGATCGCCGCGATTTTCGAAGCAGGTCCTGCGCAGCAAGCGGTCTGGGTTCTCGGGCCGGACCAAACGGTTGCACGCCGCCCGGTAAAAACCGGCGAGGCGACTGGCGGCCGGATTGAAATCGTGGACGGGCTGCAACCGGGCGACCGCATCGCGGTGGCGGGCGTGACCTTTCTGCGCGAAGGGATGAAGGTCCGGGATCTCGGCGATGCTCTCGGGGGCAGCCAGCCATGAACCCCGGCGAATTCTCGGTCAAGAACAACCGGGTGGTCCTGGTCGCCATGGCCATGGCGATCATCGGCGGCGTTGTCGCGTACCTGAATATCGGCAGGCTCGAAGATCCGGAGTTCACGATCAAGCAGGCGCTGGTCATCACTCCTTACCCGGGGGCCAGCGCCGAGGAGGTGGCCCAGGAGGTCACCAATCCGATCGATATCGCCTGCCAGCAGATGGGCCAGCTCGATTACGTCAAGTCCGAGTCCTCGCGCGGCCGCTCGGTCGTCTCCGTGAACATCAAGGACCGCTACGACAAGCACCGCATCCCGCAGGTCTGGGACGAGCTCCGCCGCAAGATCGCGGATGTCCAGGCACAACTGCCGCCCGCCGTGCGCGGGCAGTCGATGGTGATCGACGACTTCGGCGACGTGTATGGCATCTTCCTGGCGGTGACCGGCGAGGGGTATTCGTTTCCCGAACAGCGCCGGTACGTCGAGTTCCTGCGCCGCGAACTTCTCGAGGTGCCCGGCGTCAAGAGCATCGCGCTCTTCGGCGAACAACAGGAAGTCGTCTTCCTGGAAATCTCGCGCCAGCGCCTCGCCCAGTTGGGCCTCAACGAGGAGCTGATCTACGGCAAGCTCCAGGAGAGGAATATCGCCGCAGACGGCGGGCGCATCCGTGTCGGCGACCAGCACGTCGCGCTGGATCCGACCGGGGCGTTCGCCTCGGCCGATGAGATGCTCGACCTCGTGATCGGCTCGGACAGCACCGGCCGCCAGCTCCGCCTCCGGGATATTGCGACGCTCGAGCGCGGCGACCAGGACCCGCCGCGGCGGTTGCTCCGCTACGACGGCAAGCTGGCCATCGGCTTGGGCATCTCGACCGTGCAGGGCGGCAACGTCGTGAAGATGGGTGAGGCGATCCGGAAAATGCTCGCGGATTTAAAATCGAACCAGCCGGTCGGCATGGAGATCGGCGAGATCAACTTCCAGCCCGAAGCGGTTTCGCAGGCGACCAGCGAGTTCATGTTCAACCTCGGCAAGGCGGTCGCGATCGTCTTCATCGTTTTGATTTTTGCCATGGGCCGCAAGACCGGGCTGATCATCGGTCTGGTCCTGTTTCTCACAATCATGGCGACGTTCCTCGTCATGTATATGAAGGGCGACCTGCTGATGGAGCGCATCTCGCTCGGCGCGCTCATCATCGCGCTGTGCATGCTCACGGACAACGCGATCATCGTCATCGAGGGGATCAAGGTCGGGATCGAAGCGGGCAGGAACAAGCTCGAGGTCGTCCGCGAGGTGGTCGCGGAGAACCAGTGGCCGCTCTTCGGGGCGACCGCCATCGGCATCATCGCCTTCGCTGCGATTGGCCTCTCGGAGGACCGCACCGGCGAATATACCAACTCGCTCTTCTGGGTGATCCTCATCGCCCTGAGCCTGAGCTGGGTGTCGTCGGTCACCGCCACGCCGCTGCTGAGCTACCTTTTGTTCAAGCCAAATGCTGCCGGCGGGACGTCTGAAACCCGCGACCCCTACGCGGGGCCACTGTTTCAGTTCTACCGGAAACTCCTCGTTCTGGCGCTCCGCTTCCGCTGGGCGGTGGTCGTCGTGTGCGTCCTCGCCTTCGTCGTGGCGGGGTTCGGCTTTCGGGAGGTCGATCAAAGCTTTTTCCCGCCCGCGACCCGCCCGCAATTTATGGTGGATGCCTTCCTGCCGGCCGGCACACATATCCGCGAGACGGAAGCGTTCGCCGGCGAGGTCCAACGATATGTCCAGGGCCTGCCCGGCGTCACCCACGTCACCTCGTTCATCGGCGGCGGCGGCCTGCGCTTCCTGCTCGTCTATTCCCCCGAAAACGAGAACCGGGCCTATGTGCAATTTCTGGTCGATGTGAAGGACCCCGGGAAAATCAAGGGGCTGATGGCCGATATCCAGAAGCGGCTGGACGAAAATTATCCGAACGCCAACGCGATCGCGAAACAATTCCTCCTGGGGCCGGGCGATGGCGGGCGCGTTCAAGTGCGCTTCTGCGGTCCCGATTCCGCCAAGCTGCGCGAACTCGGCGATCAGGCAATAAAGGTTCTTGAAGACGACGGCGGCGCATTGTGCGTGCGCGGCGACTGGCGCGAGCGGGTGAACGTGATCCGCCCGGGGTTGCTTGAATTCCAAGCGCGCCGGAACGGGATCACCCGCGTCGAGGTTGCCCGTGCGCTGGGGAGCAGTTTTGAAGGCCGTGCGGTCGGCTTCTACCGCGAGCCCGGCTCCGCAGGCACCGGCATCTTCCCTCAGGAGACCCGGCTGCTGCCGATTGTCGCCCGCCCACCTTTGGCCGAGCGTGGGGATATCGGCGCGCTCAACAGCCTGCAGATCTGGAGCCCGGTCGCTGGGCGGATGATCCCGTTGAACCAGGTCACCGCTGGAGCCGAGGTCGTCTGGGAAGATCCGGTCGTGGTGCGACGGGATCGCTTCCCGACTCTCACCGTCCATGCGGATCCGCGTTCCGGCTTGCCCAGCCAGTTGCGCGACCGGGTCAAGACGCAGATCGAGCAGATCGCTTTGCCTCCGGGCTACGCGCTCGAATGGGGAGGCGAATACGAGGACTCCGCCCGCGCCCGCAGTGCCTTGGCCGAGCCGCTTCCCTACGTGCTGGCGCTGATGATTTTCATCGTCGTGTGCCTGTTCAATTCCATCCGCACCACGCTCCTGATCTGGCTGATCATCCCGCTGGCCATCATCGCCATCACAGCGGGACTGCTGCTCACACGAATGCCGTTCGGATTCATGGCCATGCTGGGCGTGCTCGCGCTCGGTGGCGAGCTGATCAAAAACCAGATCGTCGTCCTCAGCAAAATCCTCACCCTAATCAGTAAAGGAATGCCGCCATATCAGGCGATCCTTGACGGAGGAACCAGCAAGATGCGACCGGTGTGCATGGTCGTGCTGACAACCGTCCTCGGGATGATCCCGCTGCTCACCGACCCGTTCTTCGGATCCATGGCCGTGTGCATCATGTTCGGGCTCTCGTTCGCCGCCGTCCTCTCCCTGATCGTGACCCCCGTGCTCTACGCGATTTTCTTCGGGATCAGGGAAACTCCCGAAACCTCGCGGTAGCATTCCGCCTGTATTAAATCATTGTCGTTTCCCGGAGGGAATGAGAGAACCGCTGGACTATGAGCAACGACACTTCCCTTACATCTGCCGCCACGGATCTCTCGAAAAGCCGGGGTTGGCTCATCGCAGGCGGGATCCTCTCGATCTTTGTCGGCTTCTCGGCCATCGGCTCTCCTCTGGTCTTCTCACTGGTGATCGCGCAATTTCTTGGAGTGGTAGCCCTGGTGAGCGGGGCCATCGCGCTGGGGCTTGCCATCTTCGGAAAACACACGGGCCACCGCGTGATGGAGGCGCTCTCGGGCCTCATTCGTATTGCGGCGGGCATCGCGCTGCTGAATTGCCTCGTCACCAGCGTGGTGATGATCACGCTGATCTTTGCGTTCTTCCTCATCATCGAGGGCGTTTTTGTCTCCGCCACCGCGCTCACCCTGCGAACCACCCCCGGCTGGGTCTGGATGCTCGTCAGCGGCTTGGCTTCGCTCGCTCTGGGCGTGATGGTTTACAACCGCTGGCCCTCCGACAGCGCCGCGATATTAGGGCTCTTTTTCGGCATCAGCCTCCTCTTCAACGGCAGCTCCCTGCTCGCACTCGGGCTCTCCGCACGCAAGCCTGCGGTAGCCTGAGATTTTAACTCCATGAAGCGTCTTCTTCCGCTTTCCTGCTGCATCGCGCTCGTTTTTCTTCTTGCAGGATGCCTGTTCCGCCCGATGGAAAAATCCGGCGCGACCGGATCCACAACAATTCGGAACACGACCCCGGAGGCCATCCGCCGTGCGGCCGTTCCGGTCTTTGCCCGGCATGGATACACGGAAGGCCGAAGCCATTTTCCGCAGTCGCTGACTTTTGAGAGGCCGGCAGGCAAGTTTGGCGAATTTATGTTCGGCAGCTTCAGCCAGACGACGACATTTCGCGTGGTCCTCCAGTTGGCTCCCCTGGCGGGATCCCGGGACTTCCGGATCATTCCCGGCATTTCCCGTGTCAGTAGCGCGGGGGTCGCCGGTTTCGAAAGCGATACCCGGATGCTCGGAATGTGGTCGAGCCAACTCCGCCCGATCCTTCGCGAAATCGACGAGCGCGCCAACGGGGCGGCTCTTAGCAACCATCCAGCCCACTGATCCCATCGCATCTCTTATGATCAAACTCCATCCCATGACACGATCCCTTTTCCTTCTCCCTTTGGCCGTCATTTTGTCCGCATGCCAAACCCATCCGAAAAACCCGGCGGACTGGGATGTCCCACTGACGCTGAGGACCGTCGGCCCCGCCTATGCGGACTATGTGATTGAGAAGGCCGATGCAAACAAGGACGGCAAAGTGACCGTTGTGGAATGGACCAAAGCCGGCGGCTCGCAAAAGTGCTTCCTGCTGGTTGACCAGAACAAGGACGGGGCCGTCACACGCACGGAGCTGATCCGGTTCGGATCCAACAAGAAGTTTCTCGACTTCACCCGCCGCTACACCGATTTCCACCAGGACAACAAACTGACGCCGCGCGATTTCCGCACGCCGTCCGGCGTCCGGGTTCTGCGGATCGAGTTTTAAGGATCCGGGCGATCGGGTGATAACACGGTCCAAACAATGATCCCCGTGAGCACCAGTAGGAGAACTTGCTGAGATGCGGAACGAGCTTGAAAATGCGCTGGGATCCCGTGGGCTTCGCGGGCTCCAAGCGGCGGGTTGGATGGTCGTGATCGCGATATCGTTCGTTCTGATCCGGGCGGGCAAGGATCTTTTCATCCCGCTGGTGATCGCGCTCATCGGGGTTTACCTCATCAAGATCCTGGAGCACTGGATCGGCTACGCGAAAATTTTCGGGCGCGCCCTTCCTTCGCCGGCGGCGCTGGCGCTGGCTTTTGTGGCGGTGATCGCGATGGGCTTTGTCCTGTTTTCGATTGTTGCGGAGAACGCCACGAAGGTGGCCGAGGTTGCCCCCCGCTACCAGAGCCGGTTCCTGGCCATCCAGGCGGATCTTTTCCTTGCCCTCGGGTTCGAGCAACCTCCCGCGATCCGTGAGTTTCTGGGCGGCTTTGATATTCCGGGAACCGTGACCCTTGTGGCCACGAACCTTGCCACCCTGCTGAAAAACGCGGTCCTGATCCTGATCTTCGGAGTCTTCCTGCTGCTGGAGTCGCGGTTCATTCCCGCAAAAATTGCCGCGCTCTTTCCCAGCGAGGAGCGTCGTGTTCGCGTGCAGGGAATCCTGAGGCGCGTGGATCGGGATATTCAGACCTACTTCGGCGTGAAGACGGCTGTCAGCCTCGTCACGGCGGTCCTGAGTTATGCGGTGATGAAATTCGTCGGCCTCGACTTCGCCGCGTTCTGGGCGCTCCTGGTTTTTATCCTGAACTTCATTCCGACGATCGGCTCGATTTTTTCCACCGCCCTGCCCGGGCTTCTCGCGCTGGTCCAGTTTGAGGAGTGGAGGCCAGTGGTGACCCTCGTGGTCGGGATCACGGTCATCCAGCAGGTTCTGGGAAATATCGTCGAGCCGAACCTGATGGGCATCACGCTCAACCTCAGCCCGCTCGTCGTCGTGATGTCGCTCCTCCTGTGGGGCATGCTCTGGGGGGTGGTCGGCATGTTCCTCTGCGTGCCCATCACGGTGATCCTGCTCATCATTCTCGCCAACTTCCCCAGCACGAAATGGGTCGCGCTCCTTCTCTCAAAAGATGGCACGATCCGGCTGTAGCTCGCGCAAAATCCGCCGCATCTCGGCGATGGCGGCCGGATGCCGGAATGAGCCGTGGTCCGAGGGGACGATGAGTTCCGACTCCGCGGTCGCGAGGTGGGCGCTGGAGTAGGGGACGACGCCATCGGAGCTGTTCGGGGAATTTCTGCGGCCGCGGTCGCCGAGGATCGTGTGGTGGGGGATCTCGATCGGACGCACGTTCAATGCGCGGAGGAATGGGGAGCGTGGCGAAAGCCCGGCGATGCTCGTGGGCGGACGATGGAGATCCATCGTGGTTACCACATCGGCAACCTCCTCGACCGCACCGACGATGTTGTTCGGAAGGCGTATGAGCGAGGCGAAGAATCCGGCGGGCCCGGCCAGCGCGATGTTGCTGCCCCGATGCGGGACGCACACGAAGACGACGCGGCGCACATTTTTGTCGCGTTCGAAGACCAGCGAATCGCGCAAAAGCGGCGCATTCTGCAGGCGCTTGGCGACATACGGGGCATCGGCTCCGAAGACTCCGTTGAAAAGGGCGCTGCCGCCGGAACTCGATACCTGTGCGCGCGAAATGATGCCGCCCATGCTGTGACCGACCAGCACCATGCCATGAGGAAGCGGATACCGTGCCTCGGCAGCACGAAGGTCGTTGCGCAGATCGAGCGCGGAAACCGGAATCGGCTGGCCGGTCGGATAGAAAAACGCCCAGAACTGGAAATTTTTCCGGATCAGCGGGTCCGACTGCAACCCGTTCACCACCTCGGCCCACATGACCGGCGTGGAGAGCAGCCCATGCACGAGAACCACAGGGATCCGCTTCGGATCGTAAGGCTGCATGAAGATGAGGTTCGTGGGATAGGAAAAGCGGTCCACCTGGAACAGCCACCGCAGGCTGAGGACGAGCGGGTTTCCCCGACGAAATGTCGCGAGGTTCGGCGCGTAAAGGTCGCCCGCGACCGGCCGTTGTTTTCCCGCGATGGAAACGGATTTTGTGACATTGGGGTTGAGAAACCGGATCGTCGTCTCACACACTCCGCCGCGCGTGTGCATGTCGGCGACCAGCGTGACGGGCAGACGGTATCCCTGGCGTGGAGCGAACGGCTGGGCCGCGCGGTCCGGCCGGCTCACCCCGATCACCGGCACACCCCAGCCCGCCCATTGCAGAGGCGCGGATGCACGCGTCCGCGTTGGGCGGATGGGTTCGAAACCATTCAGAAGCGACGCCGGCCAGTCGCCGGGTTTCGTGGCAATCCCGACACGGTAAACGACGCCGTCGGGTCCGGAAAATTCGGTTTCGAGCAGGCTCGCTCCATAGAAGTTCGATTCCACGAATCGTCCGAGCGCGATATTTGCAATGTCGCGGGCCTGCGGAGAATTTTCCGCAAGCGACGCGCGCAGGGAGGCGAGGCATTTTTCCGAGACTGCCTTTTCATCCAAGCTCCGCCGGGCGGAAGCCGCCCATTGGCCAGCCTGCGCGAGCGCGCCTTCCCGCACACGCGGAGGTGCCGGATACTTCGAGATCGGCGCGCATCCTGAAACGGCAGCGATCACGATGAGAGCGATCACTCGAAGCGCACGAATCTTCATATAATGGGCTTTCCGGGTGTCCGACTCTCTGGCATGGAACAAGCCTGATGGTTTTGCGAAAAATGGCACGGCAGATTTTGCGATGGGCGCTGTCCAGCATCGGAGCGCTTCTCGCATTGCTAGTGGTTTCCGCCCTGCTCCCCATGCGGATCGCCTTTCCTGTTCCCAAGCCCGGGTCGGCTGCGGATTACGCTGTGGCGAGGGCGGAGATCGAAGGCAAGATCGCCGGAGCTCCCCCCGCGCTCTCCGAGGCCGGACGTCCGAGGGCTTTTCTCCACGATCAGCAGACGGAAAATGTCTTTGTCCTCCTGCACGGACTCACCAACTCCCCGGAGCAATTCGACAAGCTCGGACGCTTGCTTTTCGAGCGCGGGCACAACGTCGTGCTCCCCGTCACACCCGGACATGGAAAAGCCAATGTGATGACCGACCAGCTCAGGAATTTTACGACGGAGGCGATGCTGGGCGCGGCCAACCGGGCCGTCACCCTCTCGCGCGGACTCGGCTGCCGGATCACGGTGGTGGGGCTTTCGATCAATGGAGCCAGCGCGGCCTGGATGGCACAGAACCGTGCCGATGTGGATCGCGCCGTTTTGCTCGCGCCGTTCCTCTCGCCACATGGGCTTCCCCAATGGGCCAACGCACCGTTGAGCCGCCTGCTCGTGCGGATGCCGAATATTTTTCTGTGGTGGGATCCGGTGCACAAAGCGGACTTGGCGGGACCGTCTGATGCGTATCCCCGCTTTTCCACGCGCAGCATCGGGGCGACAATGCTGCTCGGCGTTGATGTCCTGGAAGCGTCCGGAAAATCCGCCCCGGCCTGCGGATCAATCCTGATCGTGACGTCCGCCTCCGACGTCGCCGCCAACCATGCCGCCACGGCGCGCCTGGCCGCGAACTGGCGGGAGCGTCGCCCGGGCGCTGTCGCAACCTACGAATTTCCAAAGGCCGATGACGTTCCCCACGATTTCATCGATCCGAAGCAGCCCGACCAGCGCGTGGATCTCGTTTATCCCCGCCTCATCGAAATGCTCGAAACCGGAAAGCCTCCGGGCGGGCAGAGTTTCTGAAAAACGCCCTGTGAATCTGATTTTCAGATTTGCAAACTTGCAACGTCAGGGCATGCACTCCGCCGTGCGGCAGCGATTCGGGTTGCCCGTCAGGGGTCGGCCGTCTAAGAAGATCCGCATGGAACGCGCTTCAGGATTGCTCGTCGCGGCCGGGGCAAGCCGCCGGATGGGGTTTGATAAAATCACGACGCTTCTCGGCGGACGTCCGCTTCTGGCCTGGTCGCTTGCGGCCTTCGAAGCCTGCGAGGAGATCGGGCCGAGCGCGCTCGTCTGCCCGGAGTCGCGCCGGGAGGAGTTCGAGGCAATCGCCGCGCCGTTCCCAAAATTCCGGCGGGTGGTTTCCGGCGGTGCCGAGCGCGCGGAATCCGTTCTCAACGGGCTTGCGGCGCTCGAGGAATTTTCTCCGGCCATCGTGGCCGTGCATGATGCCGCGCGTCCGCTCGTGACACCCGCGCTCATTTCCGCGGTTGTCGCAGCCGCTTTGGAATGCGGGGCGTCCGCCGCCGCGGCGCCGGTGAGCGACACGCTTCATCGCGCCGGGCCCGGAGGGCATCTCTCGGAAACGGTTTCCCGCGATCACCTCTGGGCGATGCAGACCCCGCAGGCAGCCGGATACTCCGCCCTTCGCGATGCCATCCAATCCGAAAGATCCGCAGGCAGAACGCTTACCGATGAAGTCTCCGCACTGATCTGTGCCGGGCTCCGCCCGCATCCCGTCGGTGATGGCGGACTGAATTTCAAAGTCACCTATCCCCGTGACATTGCACTCGCGGAGGCGGTGCTTGCGCTCCGAAGTTCAGACATCCTGACCTGAGTGGAAATTTTCGGGATCTGGGCTTGTCGGCCGGGCTTGCGGTGCCGCGCATTTCCGTGCATATACGGACGCGCATGAATAACAGCCCGTCCCGTCCACACATCCGCTGGTTGCCAGCGGTGGTGATCCTTTGCCTCGGCGTGCTCGCGCTGCTCATCGTGGGCCTCGTGCCGACCGCAGAACTCCAGGTGCGCAATATCATCCTGGTCGTGATCGGCCTGAGCACGCTGTTCCTGCTCATCCTGTGGTGGATGTTTGCCTCGCGGAGTTCGTGGCGGCTGAGGCTCGGCATTTTTGCGATCCTCCTCGTGCTTGCCGGATCGTTCGCCTCGGCATTCCGGTTCCGCGGCGTCACGGGCGATTTTCTTCCCATCCTCGAAGCGCGATGGAGCCGACCCGCTGCATCGGCGTTCGAAAAGGGCGTGGATAACCCCGCGCTCGATCACAGTGGACGCGCTGACTTTCCCCAATATCTCGGGCCGGATCGCAATGCCGTGATTGCAGACGACACGGAGCTGGCGCGCGATTGGGAGAAAGAGCCCCCGCAAGTTCTCTGGCGCCAACCGATCGGTCCCGCCTGGTCGGGATTTGCGATCATGGGAAATCGCGCTGTGACCTTCGAGCAACGGGGCGACAGCGAGGTCGTCGTCTGCCTCGATATCCTCACCGGCAAATTGCTCTGGGAGCACGCGGACACGGCGCGCTTCGCATCGTCGCTCGGCGACGTGGGACCCCGGTCCACGCCGACCATCTCCGGAGGCCGCGTCTTCACGTTCGGTGCCACGGGGATCACCAACTGCCTCGACCTGGCGACCGGTCGGCTCATCTGGCAGCGGGCCATGTCGAAGGACGCACCCAAGGGCCGCCCGGAATGGGGATATGCCTGCTCGCCGCTCATCCTCGACGACAAGGTCATCGTCAGCGGAGGCCAGTCGCACGAGAAGTCGGTCTTCGCCTATCACGTGACCGACGGCGGGCTCGCGTGGCGCAACGGTTCCCAGCCTGCGGAGTATGCTTCGCCCGCGTTCCTCACGCTTGCCGGTGTGCCGCAGATTGTCAGCTTCAACATGATCTTCATCACCGCGCACGATCCGGCCACAGGCAAAATTCTTTGGGAATATCCGTGGGGGAGACGCCAGCCGTGCTGCGCCCAGCCCGTGCCGGTCGGACCGAACCGCGTTGTTTTTTCCAGCGGCTATGGAGTCGGCTGCGAGCTGCTTGAAATCCAGCGCGATGCGGCGGGCAAACTCAGCGTCCAGCCCATTTGGAAAACGCTTAACCTGAAAGCCAAGATGGCCGCCTTCGTTCATCGCGACGGCTACCTCTACGGCCTCGACGACGGCACCCTCACCTGCATCGATCTGCGCGACGGTAGCCGAAAATGGAAAGCGGGACGCTACGGTCACGGGCAGCTTCTGTTCGTCGGAGATGTCCTGCTCGTCACCGCCGAAAGCGGGGAAATTGTCCTGCTCGCGCCCACGCCCGACGCGCCGAACGAACTCACACGCTTCCGCGTCTTCAACGCGAAAACCTGGAACCCGCCCGCCCTCAGCGGCGACCTGCTCCTCATGCGGACGGATCAGGAGGTCGCGTGCATCCGGCTGCCCGCCTCTAAAAAGCCGCAGGCGGTTTCCGGATCATCGCCGACCCCCGCCCCGTAAGTTTCAAAAATCAGACGTCTCACGCACGCCGGTTCCGGAACTTTTCATGCGTCAGTGTTTCCGCAGGGATTTGACCGCGAGGGTGAGAAAAAAGAAACCCATCGCGACGAGGACGATCGTGGCCCCGGTCGCCGTGTCGGCATAATAGGAAATCAGGAGCCCGCTGATCCCCGAGGCGAGGGCGATCGCCATGGAAAACAAGACATACTGCCGGGTGTTGCCGGCAATGTTGCGCGCAGCGGCGGCGGGAAGAATCAGCAGCGAATTGATGATCAGGATGCCGACCCAACTCAGGTTCATGGTGACCACCATCACGAGCGCGGCCACAAAAAGCACCTGGATCCACCAGGAGTTCAGCCCGCGGCTGCGGGCGAGCGAATCGTTGATTCCGATGAGAAGAATCCGGTTGTAAAAAACCAGAAGCCCGCCGCCGACGACCAGCACCGTCACGCCCAGCCAGGCGATCTCCTCCGGGGTGATGCTCAGCAGATCCCCGATGAGGTATTGGCTGAACCGGTTGAAGTTTCCTCCCCGCGAAAGCAGCACCACCCCGAGCGCAATGCTGAATGACATGCTCAGGGAAATGATCGTGTCCATCGCGGAGCGCGTGACGCGATGCAGGACAAGAATGCCGAGGCCGAGGAGCAGCGCGAACCCGACGAGCGCCAGCAACGGGTCAGCCAGTCCGAGAAGGACGCCCAGCCCGAGCCCGGTCAGCGAAGCATGCCCGATGGCGTCGGAAAAAAATGCCATCCGGTTGTTCACGACAAGCGTCCCCAGCAGCGCAAAAAGCGGGGAGACCAGTACCACGGCGACCAGCGCGTTGCGCATGAATTCATACCGCGCCCATTCAAAGGGAAGGGCGGAGAAAAAATCCATCGGGCAACTCATGTCGCGTATTTCCCCGGACTTATTTGCCCCCGCCGTTCTGTTCGCTCAACTTCCGTGTATAAAAGACAACGCCGACGCGCTGGATGTGCTCACGCAGATCAGCTTGGTCAAGCCGGGCATAAATCGAAAGGTCGATGGTGAAGGGAAGGAGAAGCTCGTCGAGTTCGTCGATCAGATTCATCAGTTCACCATCATTGAGCCCCTCACCAAAGAGTGTGAGGTCGATGTCTGAACCGTTCTGATAGTTCCCCTTGGCGCGTGAGCCATAAAGCACGGCTTTTTCTACTGCCGGGTGACGGGCAAAGACACCGTGGATGGCGGCGACCGTTTCAGCGGATAAGCCATGTTTCATTTCGCCCCCGCCTCCTGGGAGGCCAACTCATCAAAACGCGCCGCCATTGCGACAAATGCGTGAAAAAATCGGGTGAGGATATCTTTGACGATCACCTCGGCGACCTCCGTATCATAGGTGTGGGAGGTCAGATTGCGTGCTTTGATCATATCCATCCATGTCTGACCATCCTCGATCAACGCATTTTTGAATGCTTCGCGTGAAGCATTTTTCGAGCCGATGATGCCGACGTATCCCTGTTCCTCCAAATAATCCTTGAGCACGTTCCAGGCGAGTTCGTGGGTGAATTCAAACGCTTGAATGAGTCCTTGTTGTTCCAGTTCAGAAAGCGGGCGCCGCTCGGCCAACGCCACCGCATTGCGAAGCGCCTGAAGTGCTTTGGTGAAGTTCTGGAAACGCTGCTTCCAGCGAATGTCTTGTGGCTCGTTCATTGTCTGCTATTCGGCGAATCGTCCCCCAGGAGGCTGTGATTCTCACTATTCAGGTCGTTTGACCTGCCCGGCATGGTGCCAGAGGCCGGCCGGGGGTGCAAACGGATTGTTTGAGCCGTCCACTCCATAAATAACGGCTCGGGCATCGCCCATTCGCCCACACCTCTGCACAATCCTGAATCCGTGCGAATTCCTCGGGATCGTTCCTCGTAATATTTCCACAAACAGTGGCCTGTCATCGCATCGCCCAGCAGTTTTTGAAAAAGCCCACCGGGGGCACAGGATCGCACAAAACGACCCGTTCGCCATGATGCGGGATGAGAGCTTGTGTTATTAATATAAGTTTCCCAATAATACGCGGCTCATGCACCAACCGCCTTCTTCACACGTTACAGAAACCAAGATTGTTCTCTCCGATCCAACTGCCCTCGGGGTATTCGGCTTGGCGATGGTGACCTTCGTCGCCTCATCTCAGAAGATGGGGTGGACGACTGGGGTCACCTACCTGATTCCCTGGGCGCTTTTTCTTGGATCCATCGCACAGATCTGGGCTTCCACGATTGACTTCCGGAAGAACAACTACTTCGGGGCCATCGTGCTGGGTGTTTATGGGCTCTTCTGGGTGGCAGTCGCCATGCACTGGGCAACGAGCCTCGGATGGTTTGGAAGCTTGGGCGATCACGCCGACCCGAGGCAGTTTGCCTTCGCCTGCATCGGCTACGGAATCTTTTCGCTCTTTATCATGGTCGCCTCGTTTGAAGCCAACAAGGTCTTCGCCTTGATCCTGGTCCTTATCAACATTCTTTTTCCCTCACTGGCTATCAGTCTTTTGAAGAAAGGAACGCCGCTCGGCGAGGCCGCGCACATGGCGGCGGCCTGGTCGGAATTGCTGATCTCCCTGCTGGGATTCTACGCCGCAGGGGCCGTTTTTCTCAACAGCTACTTCGGGCGCGCCCTGCTGCCTCTCGGGAGTCCGATGGGCTGGATTCGCAAAGGCCCGCCCACTGCCTGAAGAGAGCGCTTGCTCCGTGCCAGGCGGAGAGCTCCTTTGCTTGAGCGACAGGTCGCTCTAGGGCGATTCAAAGTGCACCAGGGAAGCGACCAGGCGGAGAGGTCATCGAGTTCGATCATGGGAAAAACAAACCATCTGCCGGGCCCCCGAGCTACCGGTCCTCGAGATCGAGGCCGAACGCGTGCCGGAAATCCGGATGGGCGAGAACATCGGCGGGAGAGCCGGCGCAAATGACGCGGCGGTCGAGAAAAACGATGCGGTCGGAAACCGCCATGACCCCGGCGAGATCATGCGATACCATCAGAATCGAGAGATCAAACCGGTGCCGGAGATCCGAGACAGTGCGATAGAAAAGTTCGCGACCCGGAAGATCGATCCCTGAGACCGGCTCGTCGAGAAAAAGGAGATTCGGAAGCGGCGTCAGCGACAGCGCCAGCAGGACGCGTTGGAGCTCCCCGCCGCTCAGCTTTCCCAGATTGCGGTCGAGAAGCCCTCCGGCCTCGACGCTCTCCAGTGCGGAATGAGCGGCCTGACGCACTCCCCCGCGGCACCCGAGGGGAACAGGATACCGCGAGGTGGATGCGGCAAAAAGATCGCAGACACTGAAGGGGGAAAACCGGTCGAAATCCAAGCTCTGCGGGACATACCCGATCGCCGGCGCATCGTCGCGCTCCGGGCCGAACACGGGAAGAAAATGGATGCTCCCCGTGTGCGGGACTTCTCCGAGCAGCGCGCGCAGCAACGTGGATTTCCCCGCGCCGTTCGGCCCGACCACCGTGGTCAGCTCCCCGCAATGAAGATGGAGCGAAACATCTTCGATGATCCGGTGCCGCTCGAGCGTGACGCCGATCCTGTCAATCTTCGTGCAGCACTGGCCGCACTGGTGGGCGGCAATTCCCTTGTGGTGATCGGGTGGCATTTACGTCACTCAGACAGTGCCGCCCGGAGGACGTCGAGGTTTTTCCGCATGGCGGCGAGATACGCGTCCCGGGCCTTGTCGGGCTCACGCGGGCCGGTGACGGCCGGATCGAGGATGCTCATGCGAACGCCGGTCTCGCGCTCGATGACCCTGGCGCTTTTGGTCGGGTATTGGGGCTCGGCGAAAAGCGCGCGGACCTGCCGCCCGCGCACGATCTGCACGATCCCGGCCAGTTCCTTCGCCCCCGGCTCGGATCCGGGCTCGCGCTCGATCACCCCGACGATGTTCAATTGAAACTCGCCGGCAAAATACGGAAACGCCTCGTGGAACGTGACGATGTCGCGGTTCTTCAATCCATCCAGCGCCGCGTGCATCTCGCTGCGGAGCGCCTCGAGCTTCGCGATGTAGGCGTCCGCATTTTTTCGATACCGCTCCGCATGGGAGGGATCCGCCGCCGCCAGCCCGCGCGCGATATTTTTCACCTGGCGGATCGCGCCGGAGATGCCGACCCAGATGTGCGGGTTCCCCCCGAAGGCGGGCGGGATCCCCTCGCTGGCATCAACCAGCTTGAGCGACGGGGATTGCTTCAATGCCTTGTCGAGGAACGTCTCCATGCCGGCCCCGTTCGCGACAAAGATGTCCGCCCGGGCGATCCTCTTCATGTCACCGGGCGTCAGTTGATAATCGTGCAGGCAGCCCACAAACCGCTCGGCGAGGCAGGAAACCTCCACGCCCGGCGCGTCGCCGACGACGTTGAGCACGCTCACATACATCGGGTAAAATGACGTGAGAATTTCCAGCGGCTTCGCCTGCGCGCCGCAAAGGGGAAGCAGGAAAAGGGCGGCGAGAGCGGCCGCGTGTTTCAGGTGTGGTGTCGTCATGGTTTTGATCGGATGTGACCGCGAATGAAAAATGCGCCTCCCTCCCGCGCTGGTGCATTCCATAAATGAAATCTGATTGTCATTGATTTTTTTGAATTTGGCGACTTCTTCGCGACGCATCTTCGCGAGCCCGGCCGCCGCGATGCTCACCCTTCCGCCGTCACGCCCATCGGCACGCCGGAATGGATGGCAGAGGGAAGCGGTTCATGGACCGCTTTGACTCGTCGGATCAGCCAGATGCTGAGCAGGCTGACCGCCACGGCCAGCCATCCGAGCCAGTTCACATGCAGAAGGGCATCGGGGGTTCGAAGCACCACACGACCGGCCATGATCGCTGCCAATCCCGTGCAAAAATCGCGGGTGCAGGCCGTGAGGCTCATGAAGGCACCCCGGCGAGACGAGGAAACGGCGGAAGCGAGCACCGCCTGGGCCGGCACATACCGCCCGCTGGCAAAAACAAAAAACAGCCCGGTCATGAGAAGCGTCACCGGAACCGGGAGCGGACCCGCATGTGTCAGAAGACCAATGATCACAGCCGCCACGCAGACCAGGACGGTGAAGACTTTTGCCCGCCCGAGACGATCCGTGAGCCGACCGATGTAGGGCGCGGTGATGATGGTCAGCAAACCTCCGAGCACATAGACCAACGCGAGATCTCTCTCCGGCAGCTTGAGGTTGAAGACAAGATGCGGCGAAAGAAACGGGATGATCGTGAAATGCCCGAACACCAGCGACACCATCAGCAGGAGCGCCCGCCAGGCGTTTCCGTCCGCAAGCAGGGAACAAAAGTTTTTCCATGATTCCGGCGGCCCCCCCGCCAAGTGCCCGCGCACATGAGGGAGCGAAACCAGCAGAAGCACCTCAACCGTCAACGCGATCCCCACCAGGAAAAAGAACGGGGTTTCCCAGCGGAACCGCTGCGCGAGAAACAATCCGAATGGCACGCCGAATGCCGCTGCGGCGGAAAAGGAGGTCATGATAATCCCCATGGCCGCCCCGCGACGCTCCGCCGGGACACGATCGCCAACAATGGCAAGGATCGTGGCATTCGATACCCCGCCAAACGCGCCGCAGAGGGCACGCGCCACCAGCAGGGCGGTGACGGTTTCCGACGTCGCGCAGCAATAGGTTCCCGCGATGAATCCCGCGTAGGACACCACCAGAACCCCGCGCCGGTCGAAGCGGTCAATAAACGGGGCGACGAGCAGCCCGATGATTCCCGCCACCATCGTGTAAGCCGCGATGAGCACGCTGAATTGTGCGGGCGATATCGCAAGTTCGCGCATGAGCATAGGCCCCAGCGGCATCATGATCATGAAATCCATGATGTGGGTGAACTGAACGGCCGCCAGCAGGATCAACAGCGGACGCTCGGAAAGATGGAGCTTCGGAAAAAACGGCACAAGGGGGAGATTTCTAAAACTGTTGGGCAATCCCGGCAAACAAAGAAAATAATTTTCCGTCTCCAACGGGCGGGACGCCCAATGCCTGTGCTCTTAATCCTTGCCATTGCGTGCGCATCCCAATGGACTTTGCGGCATGGGAAAACGAGACAAGTTGCGGGAATGTCCGGCGGTGGGGAGGCTACTCAAGCCGATCAGATGACGGCCGAACCTCTCGAAGACACGCTGCGGCGCGCATTCGGGCATGCGGGGTTCCGCGAGGGACAGGAGCAGGTGATGCGGGCGCTGCTGGACGGGCATTCGGCGCTGGCGGTTTTTCCGACCGGCGGAGGAAAGTCCCTCTGCTACCAGCTCCCCGGGATTTTGTTCGACGGCCTCACGCTCGTCGTCTCACCGCTCATCGCGCTGATGAAAGATCAGGTGGATGTGCTGAAAGCTCGAGGCATCGCGGCGGCCCGTCTGGACTCGACGCTTTCCGCGGCGGAGGTCTTTGAAATCCTCGACGCGATCACTGCCGGGACGCTCAAGCTTCTCTACGTGGCGCCCGAGCGGTTCGTCAGCGAGACATTTGTCGCGCGCCTCAAGCGGGCGAAGATCAGCCTGCTGGCGATCGATGAGGCGCATTGCATTTCCGAGTGGGGTCACAACTTCCGGCCCGAATACCTGCGGCTCGCCGCGCTGGCGAAGAAGCTCCGCATCCCGCGCGTGCTGGCGCTCACCGCGACCGCGACGCCCTCGGTGTCCGACGATATCTGCCGGGAATTCCGGATCGCGGCTGCGAACCGCGTCCAGACGTCGTTTCACCGTCCGAACCTCGCGATCCACATCTCGCCGGTCGCGGCGGACGGACGGCCCGGCGTCCTCACCCGGAAGCTGCTCGAAGAAAAGCGGTTTCCCGCGATCGTGTATGTGACGCTGCAGCGCACCTCGGAAGCCATCGCGGCTCATTTGCAGAAAGCCGGAATCCTTGCGCGCGCCTACCACGCCGGGCTGGCGGACGACGTGCGGGCGGCGGCGCAGGACGATTTCATGGCCGGGCGCTGCGAGGTCATCGTGGCCACGATCGCTTTCGGCATGGGGATCGACAAGGCCGACATCCGGGCGGTCTATCACTACAATCTTCCGAAGACCCTGGAGAACTACCAGCAGGAGATCGGGCGCGCGGGGCGCGACGGTCTGCCCGCGCACTGCGAGATGCTGGCGTGCGCGGACGACCTGGTCGTGCTTCAAAACTTTACGCTCGGCGACACGCCGGACGAGCAGTCGCTCCGGCATCTCGTGGATCACCTCCTCCGGCAGGGAGACGAATTCGACATCAGCCGGTATGACCTCGCCCGCACGACCGACATCCGGCAGCTCGTGCTCGAAACCGTCATCACCTACCTCGAAAAGGAAAAGATCCTCGAGCCGGCCGGCGTGTTCTACTCGACATTCCAGATCGCGTTCCGGCATCCGGAGGATCGCGTGATCGCCGGGCACACGGCGGATCGCCAGCAGTTTTTGCGAAGGATTTTTTCGGCGGGGAAGCGCGGGCGCCGGTGGCTGACGATCGATGCGGACGCCGTGGCGGCGGTGATCGGGGAGTCGCGCGAGAGGATACTGAAAGCCCTCGCGTATCTGGAGGAATCCGGCGACATCGAGATGAAGCCGGCTGGCCTGCGGCACAGGTTCCGCCTGCTTCCGGGGGCCAAGGCCCGCACGCCGCGCGAGATCGCGACCTGGCTCCACGGGCTTTTTATGAGGCGCGAGAAAACCGACCTGGCCCGGCTGGATGGCATTGTGGATTTTGCCGAAGGTTCCGGATGCTCGACCGAGCGGCTTCTGGCCTATTTCGGTGAGTCCTTCCCCGCCCCGTGCGGCCACTGCGGATCCTGCGCCGCCTGCCCGCCCGCGCCGATGCCGCGCAGCCCGGAGCGGGAGATTTCTCTGGAGGATCTGCGGATCATCCGGAGCCTGCGCGCGGAAAAGCATGCGGCCCTGCGCGGATGCCGGCCGCTCGCTCGATTCCTCTGCGGGATCACCAGCCCGGCGACAACGCGCGACCGCCTGACCCGGCACGATGCGTTCGGCCTCCTCGAAGAGGCTCCGTTTCTCAAAGTCCTCGCGCAGATCCATACTTCTGATTGATCGTCGAGTCCGCCTGTGTGAAAAGCTGGAACAGACGGGAGAGAGCTTCTGAAGAAATTCCGCGGCCCGTGTCTTCGACGGAAAAATCCAGGAACTCCCCTCCGGAAGCTGTAGGTGGGCCTTCCTCTTCCAGGGAGATCGGGCGTCCCGCCGGTTTGGAGACTGAAAATCGTATCGGGGTGTTCATGACGCAGAAAAGCCGGGGCCTTGCGACCCCGGCTTTCCGGTTTGAGTTTATGTCTGTGCGTCCGGACTTAGTAGTCCATGCCGCCCATTCCGCCGCCGCCCGGAGGCATGGAGGGAGCTTTGTCCTTCTCGGGAAGCTCGGTGACGATGCATTCCGTGGTGAGGAGGAGTCCGCTGATGGAAGCGGCGTTCTGGAGCGCGCTGCGGGTGACCTTGGCGGGATCGACGACGCCGGCCTTGATGAGGTCGGTGTATTCGCCGGTCGCGACGTTGTAACCTTCGGGGCCCTTGCGCTTCTTGACTTCCTGCACGATGAGCGCGCCTTCCTGCCCGGCGTTGTCGGCCAGGGTACGGAGCGGCTGCTCGATCGCGCGGCGCACGATCTGGAGGCCGATCTCTTCATCCCCGGTGAGACCGAGGTTGTCGAGAACCTTCTGGGCGCGGATGAAGGCGACGCCTCCGCCGGCGACGATCCCTTCCTCGACGGCCGCACGGGTCGCGTGGAGGGCGTCTTCGACGCGGGCTTTCTTCTCCTTCATCTCGGTCTCGGTGGCTGCACCGACGTTGATGACGGCGACACCGCCTGCGAGCTTGGCGAGGCGCTCCTGGAGCTTCTCGCGGTCGTAATCGCTGGTGGTCTCCTCGATCTGGCGGCGGATCTGGCTGACCCGGCCCTGGATGTCCGAGCTCTTGCCTTCGCCTTCGATGATCGTGGTGTTCTCTTTGTCCACGGTGACGCGCTTGGCGCGGCCGAGGTCTTCGAGACCGACGTTTTCGAGCTTGATGCCGAGGTCTTCGCTGAGGAGCTTGCCGCCGGTGAGGACAGCAATGTCTTCGAGCATCGCCTTGCGGCGGTCACCGAAGCCCGGAGCCTTGACGGCTGCGACCTGGAGTGTGCCGCGGAGCTTGTTCACGACGAGGGTCGCGAGGGCTTCGCCCTCCACGTCCTCGGCGATGATCAGGAACGGCTTGCCGCTCTTGGCGATCTTCTCGAGGAGCGGGAGCAGATCCTTGAGGGAGCTGATCTTCTTCTCGTGAATGAGGATGTAGGCGTTGTCGAACGAGACCTCGAGGCTCTCGGTGTTCGTCACGAAGTAGGGCGAAAGATAGCCCTTGTCGAACTGCATGCCCTCCACCACGTCAAGCGTGGTTTCGATGCTCTTGGCTTCCTCGACGGTGATCGTGCCGTCCTTGCCGACCTTGTCCATCGCGTCGGCGATGATCTGGCCGATCGTGGTGTCCCAGTTGGCGGAGACGGTTGCAACCTGCGCGATTTCCGAGCTGTCCTTGACCTTCTTCGAGATCTTGGCGATCTCGTCGGTGATGGCCACGACGGCTTTGTTGATGCCGCGCTGGAGGCTGGTCGGGTTCGCGCCGGCGGTCACGTTCTTGAGGCCTTCGCGATAGATCGCTTCGGCGAGAACGGTCGCTGTGGTCGTGCCGTCGCCGGCGATGTCGCTGGTCTTGCTGGCGACTTCGCGGACGAGCTGGGCGCCCATGTTTTCATACGGGCATTCGAGCTCGATTTCCTTGGCGACGGTGACGCCGTCCTTGGTGATCGTCGGGCTGCCGAATTTTTTGTCGAGGATGACATTGCGTCCCGACGGCCCGAGGGTCGCCTTGACGGCTTTTGCCAGTTTCTCGACACCGCGGAGAAGTGACTGACGCGCCGCTTCGTCGAATTGGAGTTGTTTTGCTGCCATATATATTAAGTTTTCAGTATTTCAGTGTTCAGTTTTCAGTGATGCAGGGATCAGTCGATGATGCCGAGGATGTCGTCCTCGCGCATGATCAGGTAGGTTTCGCCGTCCACCTTGACTTCGGTTCCGCCGTATTTCGAGATGAGGACTTTGTCCCCTTTTTTGACGGTGAACGGGATGAGTTTTCCGTCCTCGTCACGCTTTCCCGTGCCGACGGCGACAATCTTCCCTTCCTGCGGTTTTTCTTTGGCGGTATCTGGAATGATGATTCCGCCCTTTTTGACTTCCTTCTCTTCGAGCGCCTGCACGAGCACGCGGTCTCCGAGAGGCTTGATGTTTACGTTGGCCATGTTGGCTGTTGCTCCTTGTGTTTTGGTTTGTTGGTTTTTAACAGACCCCGGGGCCGGCGTGGTGCCGGGCCGGGGCCGCTTGTTAAAGTGTGATTATTTTTTCTTGTCCTCGTCCACCATTTCGAACTCGGCGTCCACGACGTCCGCGTCCTTTTTGGCGGGCTCTCCGGCCGGCTGCGCCTCCGGGGCCGCCTTGGCGGAGGCCTGCTTGTAGAGCTCGGCGCTGATCTCCTGGAATTTTGCCTGGAGGTCGTCGTAGCCGGATTTGATGGCGTCGATGTCGGTGCCTTTGAGGGCTTCGCGAAGCTTCTCGATCGCGTCCTCGACGGATTTCTTTTTTGCGCCGTCGATTTTGTCGCCGAGCTCCTTGAGCTGCTTTTCGCACTGGTAGGCGAGGGTGTCGGCGTTGTTGCGGATCTCGATCCCTTCCTTCGCCTTCTTGTCCTCGTCGGCGTGGGCCTCGGCTTCCTTCTGCATCCGCTCGACCTCCTCCTTGCTGAGGCCGCTGGATCCGGTGATCGAGATTTTTTGCTCTTTCCCGGTGCCGAGGTCTTTGGCAGAGACGTTGAGAATCCCGTTGGCGTCGATGTCGAACGTGACCTCGATCTGCGGGACTCCGCGCGGGGCCGGCGGGATGCCGTCGAGGTGGAAGGTGCCGAGATTTTTGTTGTCCCGGCTGAGCGGTCGCTCGCCTTGGAGGACTTTGATTTCCACGCCCGGCTGGCTGTCGCTGTAGGTCGAGAAGACGTTGGATTTTTTGGTCGGGATCGTCGTGTTGCGCGGGATCATCGGGGTGGCGATGCCGCCGGCGGTCTCGATGGCGAGCGTGAGCGGGGTCACGTCGAGCAGGAGGACGTCCTTCACGTCTCCGCGGAGCACGCCGCCCTGAATGGCCGCGCCGACGGCAACGACCTCGTCCGGGTTCACTCCTTTGTGGGGCTCCTTCCCGATCATCTCGCGGGCGGTATCCACGACCTTCGGCATGCGGGTCATGCCGCCGACGAGGACGAGTTCGTCCACCGCGCTCTTCGGCCACTTCGCGTCATCGAGGCAGGATTTCACCGGCTGGATCGTGCGCTGGAAGAGATCGTCCGTGAGCTGTTCCAGCTTCGCGCGGGTCAGTTTTTTCTGAATGTGCTTCGGCCCGGTTGCGTCCGCCGTGACGAACGGCAGGTTGATGTCGTATTCCTGGGTGGAGGAGAGGGCGATCTTCGCCTTTTCGGCCTCCTCCTTGATGCGCTGGACGGCGTCCGCCTGCGTGGAAAGGTCGATGCCGGAGTCCTTTTTGAAATCGGCGATGATCCAATCCATGAGGCGGTTGTCCCAGTCGTCGCCACCGAGGTGGGTATCGCCATTCGTGGCCGACACGTGGAAAACCCCGTCGCCGATCTCGAGCGCCGAGATGTCAAACGTTCCGCCGCCGAGATCATACACCGCGATTTTTTCGTCCGCCTTTTTGTCGAGCCCGTAGGCCAGCGAGGCCGCCGTCGGCTCGTTGATGATGCGCTTCACGTCGAGCCCGGCGATCTTGCCGGCGTCCTTCGTCGCGTTCCGCTGCGAGTCGTTGAAATATGCGGGAACCGTGATGACCGCCTCGACGATCTTCTCGCCGAGTTTGGCCTCGGCATCCGCCTTGAGCTTCGCGAGGATCATCGCGGAGATCTCCGGCGGAGAAAACGTCTTTGGCTTGCCGTCAATCTCGACCTGGATGTGCGCGTCGCCGTTCGCCGCCTTGACGAGTTTGTAAGGCACGCGGTGTTCCTCCGCGCGGATCTCATCAAATTTGCGGCCCATGAACCGCTTCACGGAAAATACCGTGTTGGCGGGGTTCGTGATCGCCTGGCGCTTAGCCGACTGGCCGACAAGCCGCTCGCCCGACTTCGCGAAAGCCACCACCGAGGGCGTCGTGCGGGCCCCCTCGGAATTTTCCAAAACAACCGGCTCACCGCCCTCCATCACCGCCATACAGGAGTTCGTTGTGCCCAAATCAATGCCGAGAATTTTTGCCATATAGATATAAAATTTCTAGTTTCTTACCGAGCAATTCATGTGCCGAAGTGAACGGATATATATAAATTAAACATCCATAGAGAGATATAATATTATCTCCGCAAGAGAATATTTTTCAAACAGCGTCATGACGGCGCTCTTTTCAATTCCAGCTGCGCCAGAAATGCCATATTGGCGCACTTTTATTTTATCTCATGGTTTCGTCAACGAGCCCGTGAAGTTTCGGATACGAAGCGGCCCTCCGGGTTGAAGTGGATGGCCAGGAAAGCTGCGTGGGGATCCGAATCAAGTCGCGCTTGTCGGGGCGTCGGTGCTCGCAGTCACCGGCGCGGAGGCGCTGCATGCGGATCTCGGGCACTTTGGCCGGAAGCCGATCCTGCTCGCCGAACTCCTGTGCCTCGACCTTTCCCGCTTCGGGTCGTGCCTGACAAAAATTTTCGAGGGAGGTTTTGTTCCGGTGCTTCTGGCCGCCGGGGTGGGGGCGGTGATGATGACCTGGCATCGCGGCCGGCGGATCATCCGGCAGACGATGCGGTTCGGAACGGTGTCGCCGGACGAGCTCGGGCGGCAGTTGGCCGGCGGGGATTTCCAGCGCGTTTCCGGCACGCAGATTTTCGTGGTCCGCCGCCCGAATCCCGCCCACGCCGTCGCGTCGATTCTCGAACAGCACCGGCGCGTCAAAGTTCTCGGGAGCCGTCTTGTGATTCTCCTCATGGATCCCGAGTGGGAAAATCCCACGGAAAAAGTCGGGGCGGTTTCGGTCGCCGCCTGCGAGGGCGGGCTTTGTGTGGTCCGCGCCGCGCACAGCTGCATTGGTCGAGCCCGATGCACCGGGCCATGATGCGGAAAGCCGGAGAGCAGTGCGGCGGAAAACTCCACTTGGATCCGGAGGACGCGATCTACGTGGTCGCGCGGGAACTGGTCATCTCCTGCCCGGAGAAGAGGATGCCCGCCTGGCAGCGCCACCTCTTCGCGTTCATGAGCCGGAACGTCGTCCCCGGATCGCATTACCTCGGCACCCCGCCCGACCACCCGCTCGTCTACACATGGCTGCTGCGGCTTTGAACCGCGCCCGTCCCGAAAACTTTTTTCCAAGAAAAAACGGCTCCGCGAAAATCATCAACATGCGGTTGACATCCGGCGCGCGGGAATATAGAAAACAATTTTTATCATGAAGATAGCGGTCACCAAAGAAGCACTCCTTGAAGGTTTGCAGCGAATCCAAAACGTGGTCAGCAATCGCGCGACTCTCCCCGTTCTCTCCAACGCGCTCCTCGAAGCCACCGACTCCGGTCTTCGGCTCACGACGACGGATCTTGAAGTGAGCATCCGTTGCACGATCGAGGCCAAGGTCGAGCGCGCGGGGGCCACGACGCTTCCCGCAAGGCGGCTCGCCGCGATTGTCCGAGAGCTTCCGAGCTCGGAGGTTGTGATCGATGTGGACGCGAAGCACGCGGCGACGATCCGCTGCGGGGCGAGCTTCTTTAAGATCTACGGGCTGCCGCAGGAGGAGTTCCCCGCGTTTCCGACATTCGGCGAGGCGAAATCATTCACACTCAAGCAAAGCGAGCTCAAGGACGGACTCCGCAAGACCTCGTATGCGATCTCCTCGGACGAGACGCGCTACGTGCTCAACGGGATTTTATTTTCTCTCGCGGATAACAAGATGACGCTCGTGGCGACCGACGGGCGACGCCTCGCGCTCTTCGACAGCGACATCGAATTCCCCAAGAGCCACGAGCGCGATTTCATCCTGCCCACCAAGGCGGTGACCGAGCTGCAGCGGTTGCTCGGCGAGACGGGAGAGGTGACGATTTCCACATCGGAAAATCTCGCCTCCTACGAGCTCAACGGTGCCCAGGTCGTGTCCAAACTCGTCGAGGGAAACTACCCGAATTACCGGCAGGTGATTCCCGGCGAGGCCAAGGAGCGGATCGCCCTCGAGCGCGAGGCTCTGCTGAACTGCGTGCGCCGCGTCTCGCTGCTCAGCAGCGACAAGACGAGCTCGGTCCGCCTGAGCTTCACAAAAAACAATCTCGACATCGCGGCGAATACGCCCGAGGTCGGCGAGGCGAAGGAATCCATGGCCATCAACTACCGCGGCAAGGATCTCTCGATCGCGTTCAATCCGGAATTCCTGATGGATCCGCTCCGCAACCTTCCCAACGACGAGGTCTTTCTGGAGCTGATTGATGAGATGAGCCCCGGCGTGGTGAAGATCCAGTCGCCGTTCCTCTACGTCATCATGCCAATGCGAGTTTCCGTGTGAAACGGTTGGTTTTTTGGAAGCGGTTTGGCGACTGCCCGCGAGTCTTCTGGAGCAAGGAAAACCGATGAAAAAAAAGCCGCGTCTCGATGTATCCGGATCGCGGGCGGAGCTGCAGGCCCCTTTCGCAGGTCTCGATATCCCCGGTCTGCCCGCCGGCCCGCCGGATCCCCCGCCATCCGCCGATCCCGCAAAGCGGATCCCGACCGGGAAGCTTCAGTTCCGCAAAGAAAAATCCCACCGCAGCGGGAAATCTGTCGTTGTTGTCTTCGGGTTCGATCCCGGGTTTTCTCAGAGCGCGATCGAGGAGCTGGCGCGCGAGGTTCGGATTCAATGCGGCTGCGGAGGAACCGTCCGCGAGCGCGAGATCGAATTTCAAGGGGAAGCCCCCGAACGGTTCATACGTATCTTCCGGGATCTGCTATGAGGTTGCTCAGCGCGCCTCTAGCGGGACGTAATCCCTGATCGTCGGGCCGGTGTAAATCTGCCGAGGGCGGTAGATGCGGGACTTCGGATCGTCCATCACTTCCTTGAAGTTGGCGATCCAGCCGGGCATGCGTCCGATGGCAAACATGACGGTGAACATTTCGGTCGGGATGCCCAAAGCGCGCATGATGATCCCGCTGTAGAAGTCCACGTTCGGGTAGAGCTTGCGTTCGAGGAAATATGAATCCTTGAGCGCGGTCTCCTCGAGCTTGAGGGCGATGTCGAGGAGGGGATCGCTTTTCTTGAGGCGCTCGAGAAGCTTGTCGCAGCTGGCTTTGATGATCTTCGCGCGCGGGTCGTAGTTTTTGTAAACCCGGTGGCCGAACCCCATGAGCCGATGGCCGCCCTCCTTGGATTTCACGCTTTCGAGGAACTTCGATCCGTCGTCGCCCTCGTGGCGGATATGGGCCAGCATTTCGAGGACGGCCTGGTTCGCTCCGCCGTGGAGCGGGCCCCAAAGCGCGCAGACCCCGGCTGCCGCGCTGGCGAAAATGTTTGCGCGGCTGGACGCGACCATGCGGACGGTTGATGTTGAACAATTCTGCTCGTGGTCGGCGTGCAGGAGGAAAATCTGATCCAGTGCCGCGACGGCCTCCGGCTTGAGCTCGGCATCGCCGTAAGGCATCGAGAACATCATGTGCAGGAAGTTCGCGGTGTATTTGTACTCCGGTTTGGGATACACGATCGGGAGGCCGAGCGACTTGCGGTAGGCGAACGCCGCGATCGTGCGCACCTGCGAGATCAGGCGCGCGGTGTGCCGGTTGAATTTCGAAGGGTCGTAGGGGCCGGTCAGCTCGCGGGTGAAACATCCCGACGCATTGATCATCGAGGAAAGAATCGCCATCGGATGCGCGTTCGGCGGAAATCCTTCGAAGTGGTGCTTCATGTCCTCGTGCAAAACCTGATACTCTGTGAGCGTGTCGGAAAATTTTCTCAGTTCGCTGCGGGTCGGAAGGTTGCCGTGGATGAGAAGCCACGCGACCTCGATGAACGTGCTCTTCGCAGCAAGCTGCTCGATCGGATACCCGCGGTAGCGAAGGATCCCTTTTTCCCCGTCAATAAAGGTGATGTCGCTCGAGCAGGATCCCGTGTTGCTGAACCCGTCGTCGTATGTGATCAACCCGGTTTGATCGCGCAGCCGGGCGATGTCCACCCCGTGCTCGTTCTCGCTGCCCACGATCACCGGCAGATCCGTGGAGGTTCCGTTATAGTTCAATGTGGCTTTTGCGCTCATGGATAAATTCTGATTTTTTGTTGTGCGACACCGATGCTGGAAAGCTATCCTATCCGATTGGCCTGTCGATTTCCACCTGTAACAAATGTTTTTCGATCAGCGGATGAGCCCCCAGCGGTTGGAGAACGGCCAGTAAACAAATAGCCCGCGTCCAGCCACGTTTCGCTCCGGCACGCTCCCCCACACCCGACTGTCGCTCGAGTGGTAGCTGTTGTCTCCCAGTGCGAAGTAGGCGTGAGGTGGCACCGAGAAGGTTGCCTCGGGCGTGGCAAGAAACGAAAAGCTGCCGCCCCCCTCGGGCCCGTTCGAGTATCCGTGGTAGCCGTCCTGCATACCCATGACCCTCTGGAAAGGAAATGCGGCGGCCAGCGCTCCGTTGACGAAAAGCTTCGGCGGCGCAATCCGCAGGGTTTGCCCGGGCATCCCCGCCAGACGCTTGATGTAGTGCTGGGAGCCCAGCGCCGGATCCAGTCCGTCCTCGATTTTCCTGATCCCGGTCGTCTTGAACACGAAGACGTCCCCCGCGGCGGGCTTCACGAAATTGTAGCTCACCTTGTCCACAAAAACCTGGTCGCCGGTGTCCATGTGCCCGCAGGCGATCGTTTCGCCCGCCTGATATTCGCGGCCCGGCCGAACCCGGAAGTGTTCGGCCAGCGGCTTGCTCGGTGCAAAAAGCCGGTAGGTCGACTCCCTGCCGGCCCGATTCCGGCACAGAATATCGGTAAACGTGAAAAAATTCGCATACGTGTGTTCGTGGAGCCCGGTCACCATCACTGCTTCCTGCGCCTTCAAGTCGAAAGAATGCCGGCCGAGCCAGACAAACTCGAACGCCCGCACCAGAATGTTCGGGGGAGGGGAGTCGGTCGGAGTGCCCACAATCCCGTAAAGCGTCGGCTGCATCGAACCGGTCGGAATCCGGAACGGCTGCAAAAGATATGCCTTGATCCCGGCCGCAATCACGATCGCCACCAAAAACACCTCCACGTTCTCCCTCCACCCGGCATCCTTCGGGGGAGGGGAGATCCTGCCGATCAGCGCGTCCAACTCCCCAATGGCCGATCCCACGGCTTTCCGGCTCCGCTGCCTCATCGCCGCCTTTAACCTTCCAATTTTTTCTTCGACTTTCGCCAAATCCTCGGACGGTAAGATATCGCGTTTGTAATCCAAAAACTTCTTCGCTCCATGTGCGTAGTGTTTGGCTTCTTTAATGTATCTTGGTGTTATTAAAAACATGATTGCTATGTTGTTATATATTATTTTTACTAACTAAGTGTATAAATATTTATTCAGACGAAATATTCAACAGATTTCGCAGAAACTGCGAAAAACGCAAATTTCGCGTGGTTTGTAAAATATTTAGTCACCCAGTCTTCAAAACCTCAATAAACGCTTCTTGTGGAATATTCACAGTTCCAATGGCTTTCATTCGTTTTTTACCTTCTTTTTGTTTTTCCAGAAGTTTCCGCTTTCTTGTGATATCCCCACCGTAACATTTTGCCGTGACATTCTTTCTTAAGGCACTGACATTTTCCCGGGCGACAATTTTCCCCCCCACGGCCGCTTGGATGGAGACCTGATAGAGTTGGGTGGGGATGACTTCTTTTAGTTTTGCCGCGAGGGCGCGTCCGCGAGCCTCGGCTTTGTCGCGGTGGACGATGCTGCTGAAGGCGTCCACCGGGTCGCCATTGACGAGCATGTCGAGTTTGACGAGTTTTCCGGCGCGGTAGCCGGCGTGCTCGTAATCCATGGATCCATAGCCTCGGGTGAGGGATTTCATTTTGTCCACAAAATCCACAAGGATTTCATTGAGAGGGAGCTCTGCCGTCAGCATGACACGCTTTGTGTCGAGGGACTCGGTGTGCTTGATCTCCCCGCGCTTGTCCATGATGAGCTGCATCATGGAGGAGATGTATTCATTCGGGAGCATGATATAGCAGGCAACGATCGGTTCGCGGATTTCCTCGATGACGCTGGGGTCGGGGAGTTGATCCGGGTTATCGACCCTGAGCACTTCGCCATTGGTGCGAAGGATTTCGTAAATAACGGACGGGTAGGTGGCGATGATATCCATATCGAACTCCCGGCGGAGGCGTTCGAGGATGATTTCCATGTGGAGGAGTCCGAGGAAACCGCAGCGGAATCCGAATCCGAGGGCGACACTGGATTCCGGCATGTAGTGGAAGGCGGCGTCATTGAGCTGGAGTTTGCCCATGGCGGCCTTGAGCTTTTCAAAGTCCGCCGTGTTGATCGGGTAAATCCCGCTGAAAACCATTGGCTGGACCACCTGGAAACCGGGGAGGGGAGAGGCGGCGGGGGTTTTGGCGCTGGTGAGGGTATCGCCGACTTTGACTTCCGAGCTGGTCTTGATATTGGCGATCACATAGCCGATGTCACCGGCCACGAGCTTTTCGCGGACGAAAAACTTCGGATGCTGCGGCTTGAAGACCCCGACTTCTTTGACATCGTAAGTGGCATTGGTCGCCATCAGTTTCACGGAATCACCGGCCTTGACGGTTCCCTCCATGACCCGCGTATAAATCACAACCCCGCGGTAGGTGTCGAAAGTGGAGTCGAAAGTGAGCGCCCGAAGGCGGGCGTCTGGCCTTCCGGAAGGATAGGGGATCCGCTCGATGATGGCCTCGAGGATTTCCTCGATGCCGATCCCTGCCTTCGCGCTGGCAAGAATCGCCTCCTCGGCCGGGATGGCCAGGATGTCTTCGAGCTGCTTCAGGGCGGACTCGACATCCGCATTCGGCAGGTCGATTTTATTGATGACCGGGATCAGCTTCAGTCCCTGCTTTTCGGCGAGGTGAACGTTGGCGACCGTCTGTGCCTCGACGCCTTGGGCGGCATCAATGATGAGCAGAGCACCCTCGCAGGCGGCCAGAGAACGCGAAACCTCGTAGGAGAAATCCACGTGCCCGGGAGTGTCGGAAAGGTTCAGCTTGTAGCGGTGCCCGTCCTTCGCCCGGTAATCCATCGCGATCGGATGGGCTTTGATCGTGATCCCGCGTTCGCGCTCGAGATCCATTGCGTCGAGGAGCTGCTCCTGGGACTCCCGCTTCTGGATCGTTCCGGTGAACTCCAGAAGACGGTCGGACAAAGTGGTCTTGCCATGGTCGATGTGGGCGATGATGCAGAAATTGCGTGTGGTTTTGGTGGACATCAGCAGGGTCGGGAATATCGGGCACGCGGGGGGAACGGTCAATCCCGCGTTCTCCGTTCTTGCGAAAAACGGAACGGTGCGGCATTCTGCAAAATCACATTGAACCCGCAGCACACACCTTTCCGACTGAACCCGCAGGCCGTCCGGATGCTCGCGGTGGTGGTGGTCGCGCTGGCGGTTCCGTTGGCGGTCTTGCTTCTCGGGATCAGAGGATTTTCCCCCAAGCCCGCCGCGTCGGCCCCCGAGGCACCCGGACTTCGCGCAGCCGTCGAACTGGCCGCCTCGAAAAACCTGCCCCCGCCCGCACCGCTCGGCACCGACACCCGTCAGTTCGTCCTGCTGCCGGGGCAGGGGAACCCGCTCGAGCGCTGGAGGGAGATCGAGAAGAGCGCCGACATGCTCGGAGGGACAACCCTCTTGGTCGGGCAGCCTGATGGCGGATCGCGCCTGCTCGTCCAGATTCCTGCGGCGGCAGCCGCCTCTTTCGAAGAGCGCGCTTTGGCGGGGCTGAACTCCTCCGCCGCGCCGGATCCGGCGGAGGGCCCCACCCGGCTTTACGAAATCCTTTTCCCGCCGCCATGATCGCGATCACCTTCGCCCTCGAATTTGAAAGCGCCGGCTTCCGGGCAATCCAGCAGAACAGGATGTGCGTTTCCGTGTGGACACTCGGAGTCATGGGATATCGCTCCGCTGCCGCTCTCGACAAACTCATCCTGAAAAACCGCCCCGATGTGTTGGTCTCGACCGGGTTTTCCGGCGCGCTCCAACCGGATCTCCCGGTCGGAACGGTTCTGCTTGGAGAAAATTTCACCGACTGCGAACTCGCCAGGTCCCTGCCGATCCCCGGGAATTTCCGCGTCGGCCGGATCGTAACTTCCGACGAAATCCTCGAGAGCGCCGCGCAAAAATCTGCCATGGGCCGCGAAACGGGTGCCTTGGCGGTGGATTTGGAATCCTCGCACCTCCATGGCGTTTGCTCACGAAACGGAGTCCGCATGGTTTCCCTCCGCTGCATCACCGATACACTGGAGCAGGATCTTCCGATCCCGGGCCATGTGCTCATGGATCCGGAAACCGGAAGATCCGATCCGGGCACCATATTCCGCTATCTCTTCCGCCATCCCGCCAAAGCACCCCAGTTTGCCCGACTCGTGCGCGATGCCCGCCTGGCCCAGCAGTCCCTCGCCAGTGCGCTCAACGAAAAAGTCCTCCCAGCTTTGCTCAGACGCCCCCTCAGCCGACAGGTGCCGGAATCGTGAAACGTCCAGCATGGGTCCAACCGGGAAGTTTTCTCGGTGGGCCGCGCCAGTTCGCCCCACACTGAGCCCGCGTGACTTCGACGTCTGCTGCGCGCCGGGCTGGGGTGGATTTTTGACCGTGGAGGACAGTGGATAAGGAGCCCTCGCTTGGCAGCTATACACTACATATATTATCTGATGTTATAGATATCCTGCTTGGGGTGAGCGGAATATCCGGGTGTGAACAACCTGTGAAAGAAGTTTCACTGCGATTTCGCACAGAACGCGCGGGCGTGATTATTCACACACGCGTGCTTTAGAGTCCGCCGTGTTTCCAGATGGAGAACACGAGGCGGAGGCACATGTAAGTGCCAAAGAGAAGACCAGTCGCGCCCGGGACGCTGACATGGCCGACATGGGGCGGGATCGATGCGAGCAGGACGATGCTGGAGCAGATGAGCACGGCGGCCGTGAGGATGGCGTTGGTGAGGCGGTTGGCAATCGAGTCGAGGGTCGTGCGCAGGGGTTCGAAGCCCTTGGGATCGATTTTATGTTCGAGCGGGATGTTGATCTTTCCGCGGCGGATGCTCTGGTAGAGCTGGCGGAAGTCACCGGGAAAGTCGCGGAGGAAGTCGAGGGCTTCGAGGGCGACGCCCTTGAGGATGCCCCCCACCCTGCCGGCACCGAATTTTCCGAGGAGGACGCGCGACGCGTAGGGGTCGCCGAGCTGGATGAAGTTGAGGCCGGGATCGAGTTCGCGCCCGATCGCCTCGACCTGTGCGAGAGCTTTGATGCCGAGATAGAAGGCCGGCCGCATCCGGAGGCGGTTGTCGCGGAGGAGATCGAGCAGGCTGTTGAGGACGGCTCCGAGGCTGATCTCGCGAAGCGGGCGGCTCAGGTTTTGCTCCGCGAACTTTTCGACTTCCGCCTGCAGCAGCATCTGATCCTTCGCAACTCCCTCCTCTGACAAATCGAGGATGGACCGGGTCGTCTGGGTGTGATTTTTTTCCGCGAGGCCACTGACGAGGAGGGCGATGCTCTCGCGCATCTGAGGGGTGAACTTGCCCATCATTCCATAATCGAACAGGACGATGACGGCGTCCGGCAGCACGGTCATATTGCCCGGATGCGGGTCGCCGTGAAAGAACCCGTGTGTGAAAATCTGCTCGTAAATGAGGCCGGTCATGGTCACGGCGAGTTTGCAGGTGTCGATGCCCTGCGCCACAAGGGATTCGTGATCCGTGATCGGGATGCCGGTGATGAAATCCATCGTGAGGACGCGCGCGTTCGAATGGTCGCGGTAAATTTTTGGGACCCGGATGTGCGGGTTTCCCTCGAACTGTTCGGCGAAGCGCTCGGCGTTCGACGCTTCATTTTCGAAGTCCAATTCCCTCTGCAGCGTCTCGGTGAACTCCTGGACGACCCCGATGGGGTTGAGGCCGGACGCCTCGGGCACATGCTTTTCGACGAAGTGTGCCAGGTCGTGAAGAATCGCCACGTCGAGGGCGATCGTTTTTTCGATATCCGGGCGCTGGACTTTGACCGCGACCGGCGTGCCGTCCGGCAGCGTGGCCTTGTGGACCTGGGCGATGCTGGCGCTGCCGATCGGGATTTTGCTGAAGTGGGAAAAAAGCCGGTGCAGCGGGTGGCCGAGTTCGCGTTCCACGATGGCCTTGGCTTCGGAGACCGGGAACGGAGGGACGCTGTTCTGGAGCTTGGTGAGCTCGACAAAGTAGTCGTTCGTGATCAAATCCCGGCGGCTGCTCAGGATCTGGCCGAACTTGACAAACGTCGGCCCGAGTTCCTCCAGTGCGAGGCGGAGCCGCTCCGGAAGGGGTTTTGACAGGATCGCGTCGTCCGGGTGAATCCGGATCGTGGCCTCTTCGATCCGCAGGATGCGCTGGAGGGCGACGAGCCGCAGGACGTCCGCAAATCCATATTTGAAGAGGATCGCAAGGATTTCGCGGTATCGCGGGAGGTGGGTGTACAGATCCATCGCGGATCGGAGCGTGTCGAGAATCACGGGATCAAGTGCCGCGTGCGGCTTTCAGCACCTCGCAGGATTTCTGAAGGACGGCAACCATCTCCGGTCTTCGGATCGGCTTGCTGAGGTAATGATTCATTCCTGCAGCCAGGCAGCGCTGACGGTCGCCGAACATGGCATCTGCCGTGAGGGCGATAATGTAGGCCGAGGGAATTTCCGGCCGGGAGGCCTCGAATTTCCGGATCCGGTCCGTCGCCTCCAATCCGTCCAACACCGGCATCTGCAGGTCCATGAATATGATATCGTATGGGGTTCGCTCGTGGGCTTCGACCCCGGCGAGGCCGTTGGGCTGGGAGTCGCTTGCGACGCCCATCGAAGCGAGCAACCGCTGGGTGAGCAGGCTGTTGACGGGATTATCCTCCACGACGAGCACACGCCATGCCGCGTCCACAACGAATTTCCGAGAGTCCTCCGGAGCGGCATCTTCCATCGAGGAATCGGTGGAAACCGGCACGGTCACGAGAGGCAATTCAAGAGCGAACACGCTCCCCGTCGGCGAAGATTTCCGCAGGCACACATCCCCTCCCAAAAGTTCGGCCAGGCGCTTGCAGATGATCAACCCGAGGCCGGTGCCGCCAAACCGCCTTGTCGTCGAGGAGTCCGCCTGCGAAAAGGCCTGAAACAACCGGCCGATCCGATCCGGTGAAATGCCGATTCCGGAGTCCGCAATTTCCACAAGAAGAGGAAACCGGCCGTCGTTGGGATCGACGTCGCCTTTCCTTGCCGTGATCACCACCTCCCCGGCCGGAGTGAACTTCACGGCGTTGCCGATGAGATTCAGAAGAATCTGGCGGAGCCGCCCCGGATCCGTGCAAAGCGCATTCGGAACGGCCGCATCCACCTCCAGCCGGACATCCACCCCTTTCGCCTTGGCTGTGGCGGTGTAGAGATCCGCAACATCTCTCAAACACTTGCGGATCTCGACCGATGTCGGCTGGAGCGGCATTTTTCCGGATTCAATCCGGGAGAAATCCAAAATGTCATTCAAGAGAACGAGCAAGGCATCCCCGCTGCGGCGGATCATATCCACCTGCTCTTTTTGCGCGGCATCCAGCTTCGTCTCCGTGAGAAGATCGGCAAACCCCAAAACGCTGTTCAGAGGTGTCCGGATTTCGTGGCTCATCACAGCCAGGAATTCGCTCTTCGCCCGGTTGGCGGCCTGCGCGGATTCCTTTTCGCGGATCAGTTCCTGCTCGGCGGATTTCCGGGCGGTGATATCGAGCCCTGCGCCGCGGTAGCCGGTGATCTGGCCGGTCATGTTGCTGACGGGCACGCCGTTGAGGCTGAGCCAGATGATTTTTCCGTCGCCGCGGATCATGCGGTGCTCGAAGTCGCGGAAAATTTTCTGCTCCGCGCCGATCTCGCGCAATTTCTCGCGGACATATTCGATGTCCTCAGGCGGCACCAAGGAAAGCGGGTGATGTCCGATGAGTTTTTCGATCGGGGAGCCGAGCACATCGGTCACGCGCTCGGAGAGGTAAGTGTAATGCCCGTTGGCATCGACCTCCCAGATAAATTCGCCCGCGGCATCGACCACGTCGCGAAGCCTGCGCTCCGTCTCGCGCAGCGGGGTGATATTCAAAAGCGTGCCGATCGCCACTGTTCGATGGTGTTGGGTCTCGATGTGCTGGCCGCGATCCAGCAGCCAGTTCAGACGGCCGTCTTTCCCGAAAATTCTGTATTCGACACTCCACTTGGTGCCGTCCGATCCCGTCCAGGCTGCCCGGCACTTCCCGACATCGTCCGGATGGACGAACGACAGCCACTGGGTGCGGCTGGTCGGCGCGTCGTTTTTTTCCGGCCAACCCAGATCGGGGAGGTTCCCCTGCCAAGTGAGGGAGTCCGATGTCGGATCAAACCGATAGATCGCCTCGCCAATCGCACCGATCAGCGCGCTTTCCGCCCGCGTGGCACTGGCGAGTAAATTGGCGTCAGCCAGATTCCGTCGGCGGTAGGAATAAACAGCCAGAGCCACGGTCAGCGAGACGACAGCCCCGATAATGACGGATGACATGGCGGCGGACTTGAGGGAGGCGAGCGTCGGTTGAAGGCGGTCGGCCGTGGACTCGACAACCAGCACGCCCGAGGGGGTTCCCGGACTGGAAAAAATCGGTACCATGGCCACAACGAATGAATTCAAAGAGCCGGGATAGGCGATCTCACCGACCCAGCCTTTTCCGGTTTTTAGAACCGAGAGGGCGCAGAAGTAGAGGGTTTCCTTGGTGAAGTCCCCGCTTTTTCCCGGCTGAAGCGGGAGCCGTTCCCATGTCCTGGCCGGGAAGCCGTCGCTGTCGAGAACCATGCGCGGAACGTCATTGTCAAATGTGACGGTATAAATCCGTGAGAGAATCGCCTCGGCCAGCTTGGAGTCCCGCACGGTTTTCTGCATCTTCTGAGAATCGGCCGCGGCGGTTTTTTCCGGGGGGGTTTCCGCGAGGCGCGCGTGATCTGCCGGGTTGATCAGGGTGGTCGTCCGCCAAGCGATGGCCTCGAGCCGCAGGCGGTTGTGGATGTTGTTCCGCGCGCTGGCCTGGTTGTAAATGAAATAGGCAGACGCAATGAAACACAGGAGAACGGAAAGCCCGACGTAAAAGGCATCCCGCAAGGGGGTGCTCGGGGTGCTCAGTGTGAATTTTACTGCCACGGTATGTTCAAGAGGAAACCGCGATTTTCAAGGATCCGGCTCGGCCAGGGGACGGACACGCGGAGAAAACTGAAGCGGCGGGTTGGAACTGGGTCACATTTATTCAGGCGGGTTTGAACTTCTGCCCCTGCAGCAGGTGCAGGGAGTCTTTCTGGGCGCGGGTCAGGATGCCCAGAATTCTTGCGGACTGCTTGGTGCGCCATGCGCGAAGGGTTTCGAGGCGTTCGTGGAGCCCGATTTTTCCTTCCTCGAACGCGAGGTTCACCTTGTCGGCGAAGGCCTCCCCTTCCCCGCGGAACTTTTTCAGGTCGGAGATCTGCCCTGGGGTGAGCTGCAGTTTTTCCTGGATGCGCGGCACGAAAAGCATCAGCCCGCCGAGAGTTTGGTGTCCGATCTGATCCAGGCGCTGACGCTGGGCGGGCGTGAGGACACTCAGGGCGGCGGCATTGTGGCGGGCGTTGAGTTGGCGGAGGGTCTCGTTCGCCGCTTTTCGCGCGGTCGCATTTTCGGGAGATTTGGCGGTGACCGCCCGAGCGTCGGATTTATATTCCGCCCGGAGCCGGTCGAGGCTGGCGCACTGGGATTTCGTGAGGGCGAGATCGTTTCGCAAGGACTGGTTGGAAAGGAGCACCGGAACGGAACCCGGAAACTCCGCGTCGCCCGCATGGAGCGAAACCGCGCCGAGCGCGATCAGAAAAAAATGGGCGGCGGCGGCGAGGCAGGTGGTTTTCATAGGTTTTTTTTGATGATCTCCTCAAGTTTGACGATGTCTTCGGCGAACTTCCGGATCCCTTCGGCCAGCTTGTCGGTAGCCATCGGGTCTTCGTTGAGCATCCAACGAAAAGATTTTTCATCAAGCGAGATTTTGCTGATCTCCGCAGCCGCGGCGCGGGCGGGATCGAGTTTCCGGGCCAGCGGTGCCTGCGAGCTCTGGAGTTCCTCGAGGAGTTCCGGGCTGATCGTCAGCAGGTCGCAGCCCGCCAGCTCGGTGATCTGCCCGGTGTTCCGGAAGCTGGCTCCCATCACCTGGGTCGCATAGCCGAACTTCTTATAGTAGGTGTAAATCCGGCCGACCGACTGGACGCCCGGATCCTCGGCCCCGGCATAATCCCTGCCGTTCGCGGCTTTGTAATAGTCGTAAATCCGTCCAACAAAAGGCGAGATCAACCGCGCCCCAGCCTCGGCGCAGGCGATCGCCTGGGGCAGGGAAAACAGGAGGGTGAGATTGCAGCGGATGCCCTCCTTCTCGCAGATTTCCGCAGCCTGCGCGCCCTCCCAGGTCGAGGCGATTTTGATGAGGACGCGTTCCCGTGGCGTGCCGGATTTTTCGTAGAGCGCGATCAAATACCGCGCCTTTTCGACGGTGGCTGCGGTATCGAAGGAGAGCCTGGCATCCACCTCGGTGCTGACCCGTCCGGGAACGATCGCCAGGATTTCCCGCCCGAACGCGATCAGAAGATCGTCGATGATTTTTCTCAGGAGCGCGTTGCCGGTTAGTGAAGCACTGCGGTTTTCCGCGATCACCTTGTCGAGAAGATGACGGTACTCCGGGCGTTGAACCGCCTTGTAGATCAGCGTCGGGTTCGTGGTGGCGTCCTGCGGGGTGTATTTCCGGATGGATTCGAAATCGCCCGTGTCCGCAACAACGGTTGTGAATGACTTGAGTTGCTCGAGGGTGCTGGCTGGTTGGTGCATCAAAAAAGCGGTGTCGGTTGGGGATATTTGCTCCCGATGGCCGACAAAAGCAACAGGGAAATCGCCGCCCGAATCGGCTTGAATCGTTTTGTTGGAATCCTTTTGCTTGATGACCGCGCAAGAAAAACGGAGAAATCACATGATGAGCGAATCCACAACGCGCCAGACAGACCACGTGACGCCCGCCTTTTTGGCGGAGGCCGATGAAATTGTGAGCCGCTATCCGGTTTCCCGGCGCAGCGCCTCGCTTCCGCTTCTCCATCTTTGGCAGAACCGTTTCGGATCCGTGGACGACACCGGGATCGAGTGGATCGCAGACAGGCTAGGCCTCACTCCGGTCAACATCCTCGAACTGGTGACGTTCTATCCTTGGTTCCGACGCGAGCCCGCCGGCAGGACGGTGATCCGTGTCTGCCGGACGCTGGCGTGCGCGATGGCCGGCAGCCACGAGGTAAAGGAAAAATTCTGCGAGGCGGCCGGCGTGGATCCGCACGCCGGGCACCACGGATACGGATGCGCGCCCCCCACGAGTGCGGACGGGAAGTTCAGCGTGGAATTTGTCGAGTGCCTCGCGAGCTGCGCCAGCGCGCCCGTCGCGCTGATCAACGACGACCTCGTGGAAAATATCAAACCTTCCGACGTCGCATCGATCGTCGAAAAACTCAAATCGCCATGACCCCATTCCTTTCCCCGCCCCATCCGAAAGAGCGGCGCATCATTTTCGAGCACCTCGTCAAGCCGGGCTACGCGCCGGATCTGGAAACCTATCTGGCGCACGGCGGATACGCGTCGCTGAAAAATGCGCTGGCCATGAAGCCGTCGGAGATCGTGGATGCCGTCAAGGCCGCGAACCTGCGCGGCCGCGGCGGGGCGGGTTTCCCATGCGGCACGAAGTGGGGCTTCATCAACCGGGAGGACGGCAAGCCGCACTACATTGTCGTCAATGGCGACGAGTCGGAGCCCGGCACGTTCAAGGATCGCCACATCCTGCACCGGGATCCCCACCAGCTCCTCGAAGGCCTCGCGATCTCCGCGTTCGCAACCAGCACCCGCCTCGCCTATATCTACATCCGCTGCGAGTTCCCGCACGCCGCGCGCATCGTCGAAAATGCGATCCGCGAGGCCCGTGCAAATGGGTTCCTCGGAAAAAACATCCTCGGCACCGGGTTCGACCTCGACGTCCACGTCCACCAGGGCGCGGGCGCCTACATCTGCGGCGAGGAAACCAGCCTGCTGGAATCGCTCGAGGGCAAACGCCCCTACCCCCGCATCAAGCCACCCTACTTCCCCGCCGTCCTCGGCCTCTACATGAAGCCGACGATCGTCAACAACGTCGAGACGATCTGCCACGTCAAACACATCATCCGCCTCGGCGCAGCCGAATACGCGAGGATGGGCACGCCCGGAGACGGTGGCACCCGCACGATGTGCGTCAGCGGCGACGTCGCACGCCCGGGAATTTTCGAGATCCCCTGCGGCGCGGTCACATTCCGCGAGCTCATCTTCGACGTCTGCGGCGGCCTCAAACCCGGACGCACGCTCAAAGCGGTCATCCCCGGAGGCAGCTCGGCAAAGGTCATGCGGGCGGACGAAATCTATAAAATCCGGGTCAAGGGTTCGGACGGCGCGATGGTGGAGAAGGATCTCCCGATGCTCGATATCGTGATGGACGCCTCGACTCTGCAGTCGGTCGGCACGATGGTCGGCAGCGGGGGGGTTATCGTGATGGACGACTCGCGCGACATGGTCTGGGCGCTCAACAACCTGAACCAATTTTACGCCAACGAGAGCTGCGGCCAGTGCACGCCCTGCCGCGAGGGCAGCCTCTGGATGTCCAAGATGACGGCCCGCATGCTCGCCGGCGGCGGGCGGGCGGAGGATCCCGAAAACCTCCGGAGCATCGCCGACAACATCGCCGGCCGTACGATCTGCGCGTTCGGTGAGGCCTGCTCGTGGCCGACGCAAAGCTTCCTCGCAAAATTTCCGGAGGAGTTTGACAAGGCGGCGGGGAAGGCGGAGACAACCTGAGAAGCCGAAATGCATATTCCACACAACGCATTCCGGTCCGGCGTTTCTTCCGCTGTGAGCAAGGGTGCCAAGCTCCGCATTACCCCCCGCAAGGACGCCTGCGCGCCGGCCGCGCTGCGCGCCGACGGCGAGGACGGGTGGGAGGCAACCGCTCCTGAGCCGCCCGCCGGCTTGGGAAGCCGGGTCCATCCGACCGAACCCAAAGTCCCCTTCGCGCATCCGCTGAAGACTGCTGTGGCGGACGGACCGGGCGAGCCGCTGGAAATGCCCAAAGGATCATCCCGCCGGTTCCGCGGGTTCTTTAAAAGCCGCCGCCTCGGCCGCCACCGGATCGTCATATTTATCGTTCTTCCCCTCGCCTTCCTGCTGACCGCCGCATTCGTTTACTTGCTCCTCAAAATTCATTGATCCCATCTTGACATTGCCGTCCGAGCGGCTACTGTGAATGTTTTGTTGCCATGTTCATCTTATTGCCCGTCCTCATTACCGTTCACGTCCTGATTTGCCTCCTGATCGTTTTGGTTGTCCTGATGCAGCGTCCCCGAAGCGAGGGGCTCGGGGCGGCATTCGGCGGCGGGATGACGGAAAACATGTTTGGCGCGCAAACCACGAACGTGCTCGTGAAGTTTACGTCCTGGCTGGCGGTGTTGTTTTTTGCGATCACGCTCCTTCTTTCCATCATCACCGCCAAAAACGCGGGCGGAAAGACGGCGATCCAGGAAAGCCTGCTCAATGCTCCCATCCCGCAGGCGAGCCCTGCGGCATCCGGCACTCCCGCAGCCGCTCCGGTGAGCGCTCCAGCCGCTTCGCCGGCATCCTCTCCTCGCTGACACTCTCTAAAAATATGGCTGAGCCATTCCCTGATCTTGCGGCGAGGCATTGTGCCAAAACATAAAATGAAGGTGGCGAAAACGGTTGCGTCATTTCGAGTCTGGAGGAAGCGCCTGCCTGGACGCGTGGTCTTCGTGCCGACGATGGGGGCGCTCCACTGCGGCCATGCGGAGCTCATCCGATCGGCCCGTGCCGTGGCCGGGCGCACCGGCTCGGTCGTTGTTTCACTGTTCGTCAACCCGTCCCAGTTCGGCCCGAAGGAAGATTTTTCCGCATACCCTCGACCATGGCGCAAGGACTTGGCCGTCTGCCGGACGGCCGGCACCGACGCGGTCTTCATGCCCGCTGCGGAAGAAATGTATTTCCCCGACCGCTCGACAACCGTCGGGGAATCGCTCCTGTCGGACTCCCTCTGCGGGCGCTCGCGGCCGGGACATTTTTGCGGCGTCTGCACGGTCGTCGCCAAGCTATTCCATGTCGTCCAGCCGACCCACGCGGTCTTCGGGGAAAAAGACTGGCAGCAGCTTGCCATCATCCGCCGGATGGTCCGCGACCTGAATTTTCCGGTCGAGGTTCTCGGCCATCCCACCGTCCGCGAGCCGGATGGCCTGGCCGCCAGTTCGCGGAATGCCTGCCTGAGCACCGCCGAGCGCGCCGCGGCTCCGCGGCTGTATGCCGCTCTGAAGCAGGCCGCCGCCGCAAACGCTTCCCCGTCCATGATCGTGGCGCGCGCAAAAAAATTCCTCGGGAAGATTCCGCTGGCACGCGTGGATTATGTCGAGGCCGTGGATGCGGAATCCCTCCGCCCGCTGCAAAACCACAAGACGTCGGGCCGCCTGGCGGCGGCGGTTTTTTTCGGCCGCACGCGGCTCATTGACAACATCCCCCTCCCCCGCCACGCATGAGAGAATTTGATTTTGTTGTTATTGGCAGCGGCATCGCGGGCCTCAGCTTCGCGCTGAAGGCCGCTGCAA
>Ga0194063_10000068_pt1 | contig 74799 bp, 85 predicted proteins | sample SepL3720m_MetaG_FD_155459 | JGI IMG/M metagenome (GOLD analysis project Ga0194063, IMG submission 155459) | Anoxic zone freshwater microbial communities from boreal shield lake in IISD Experimental Lakes Area, Ontario, Canada - Sep2016-L373-20m | ecosystem: Environmental > Aquatic > Freshwater... | reverse complement strand
TACATAATAACTAGCATAATTATAAAAACTTACCATTGGTTGATAAAAAAGAGTGTTAAACCTCGATTACTGAGACCATTTATACTAAGATACGAAGCCATCGATCAAACAATGAATCCAAATATTTTAGCACAAATCGTCTGTATCATTAAAAAAATATCATGATCAAACAATTTCCTAGAATACGACATTCACTAATAATGATATATAGTATAATTACAAGATTTCAAGCGTTACTTACGGAGCGAGATAGAAGAGAAAACTATTACCGACAAATAGAGAACATAAAAAAAGAAAAAAAGATCATAGTCGATATATCTTTTGGCGGTATTGGTGATAGTTTGATTTGGAGCACACTTCCCCAATTACTAAAGGAAACATTCGATATCGACTTCTATTTATCGGATGAGAGTAGGTCTGTATTTCGTAATCCAGACACACTTAACCTTTGCTTTGAAAAGAACCCTTTTTTTAGAGGTTTCGAACAGGCTGATAAATATTTCAAATTAGATGTCTTTGAATCAGAAAAAAACATCATAAATTTTATATTTGATAAGGGAGGTCTAAATGCTATAGAGAGGCTAGAAAAACAATTCGATGTAACCGGTACTGGCTTACCTAGGCTATACTATAAACCAAGAATATTGGATGATTTTACTAAAGTGATATTGATCGACAAAAATATGATCAGTGGAAAAAAATTTGGTTGGCTATATAAAAAGAATGCTTTTGAAAAAGAAGCTAAAAAATATTTAGATTCGACTTCTCAGATTCAATACGTCGATACCTTAAAACAAGATTTATTCAAATACGTCGATATGATATATTCATGCAAGAGATTCATTGGAACATTTTCCGGTGGTTCAGCTATCGCCGCCTGTTTCGACAAACCTTTCTCTGTCATATGGCCCTACAATGCTATCGACGGCAGCAATTACCAATTCCGATTCGCGAAGTCTAGGGGTGATTATGTAAAATAGTAAACTTTACCAATGAAAGCATTTATCAAGAAACTTATAAGAATATTATTCTCCCCTTTTATCCTAAAGGACTATTTTTCCTATAAAAAACTGGATAGCATATCTGGTGATAGATTTGCCGTGCGTTTCAGAGATTTCTATCCTCAAATTAGAGACAAAACTATCCAGACAGGTTTTGATCGTCATTATATATATCATACAGCATGGGCTGCGAGAATACTGGCTATCACAAAACCTGCAAAACATATTGATATCTCTTCGAGCCTATATTTTAGTGCGATAACTTCTGCTTTTATACCGATAGATTTCTACGATTACCGACCAGCTAACTTGAAGCTTGATAACCTGACAACCAAAAAGGCCGATCTCATGTCGCTCCCCTTTGTTGAAAACAGTATTAATTCTATATCATGCATGCACACTATTGAACATGTTGGCTTGGGGCGTTATGGCGATCCGATCGATCCAAATGGTGACATCAAGGCAATCAGCGAACTAAAACGAGTTCTTGCCATAAATGGTTCCCTACTGTTCGTCACGCCTATTGGAAAAGTTCCAAAGATAGAGTTTAATGCTCATCGCATATACTCGCATGAGCAGGTACTATCAATATTCAATGATTTAGAACTAAGAGAGTTTGCCCTGATCAAGGAACACGATGGTAGTATAATCAGAAACGCATCATCTGAAGATATCGGTGAGGAATCATATGCTTGCGGATGTTTTTGGTTTATAAAGAAAATTTAATAACATGACAAATATAATTTACAAATCGATGAGGACTGTTTATAAGACTATTCAGCGCATTACTGGAAAGAAAACCCGAATAGGTAATTTTGTCTTGTCGGTTGATCCAGAAAATAGTCAACCTTACATTATAAAAAAATTCCCTGATCATGGCACAGCCCTCATTCGTATCGCAAACATAGTCGACACAAAATACAAAAACTTATCTATTATCGACGTCGGAGCGAATTTTGGTGATACAGCTGCGATGCTTCTTACGGACAATGGTAATTACAACATATATTGCATTGAGGGAGACGTCGAAGCATTTAAACTACTAAGTAGAAATTTTGCAAGCAATAAACAGACACATCTATACAAAGTATTCCTGAGTGATAAAAATGAGTCACTTTCCATCAATTTTGACAAGAACAATGGTAGTCTCAGGCTAGAAACTGGCCATAATCTGAATAGAAACAATGATATCAATTTTATCAGTCTTGATTCGCTTATAATGGACAACCCAAATGTTGGAAGATCAAAACTTTTGAAGATTGATACAGATGGATATGATTTTCGAATAATGCGAGGATCTTATAGGTTTTTACAGCAGATAAAACCAATCATTTTCTTCGAATACGACAACGTCTACCTAGACAAAACAGGTGAAAGACCAACGGATATCTTTAAATATTTGAAATCTTTAGGATATTCAATGTTAGCATTTTATGACAACTACGGACGATTCCTAATCTCAACAAAAACAAATGAAGAAAGAATATTGAAACAACTAGATCGATATATTACCAACAGAAAAGGTACATGCCCATATTATGACGTTGCTGCCTTTCATGAATCAGATGCTGAAATAGCAGATAGCTTCGTGGCAAACGAAGAAAACAGATCATGAATATACTTCTAATTATTTTTAATAGGCCAGTTAATACGAGAAAAGTATTTGCACGAATACGCGAAGTTCGTCCTGAAAAATTGTTTATTGCCGCTGATGGCCCCAGAACAACTCGCGTTGGTGAAGATATGCTCTGTGAAGAAACTAGGGGCATTATAAGAGATGTTGACTGGCCATGTGAAGTGACTACTAGATTTCAAGATCATAATATGGGTTGCAAACTGCATGAATCCTATGCAATGTCCTGGTTCTTCAATCAGGTAGCCGAGGGCATCGTCCTAGAAGATGACTGTTTACCAAACATATCTTTTTTTTCATTTTGCACAAAAATGTTAGAACGGTACAGGGACAATCCGGAAATATTGGCTATAAATGGCACAGACTTCCTTTTGCCAGAAGAAATTTCAGATCCTACATCTACCTACCGATTCTCTAGGTGTGTAATGGGGTGGGGCTGGGCCAGCTGGAATAGAGCATGGAGACTTTACGATGTCGACATGAAAAATATCGATAAATTGTCAAACAATTTGAATACGTATGGTGCATTATTTACAAAGGAAAAATACCTCCGATATTTTATAAGACATTTCAAACACATCGAAAGTCATTCTGTAGATACGTGGGATGCACAATGGCAATATAGTATTCTCCTAAATCAAGGAATAGTAATAAGCCCTAACTTTAATTTAGTTGACAATATCGGCTTTGGAAAAGATGCTACTCACACGACAGACAACAACCCCCATCGTTGTCCAACACATGAGATAGAGGGTGTGATCAAACACCCATCTTCAGTAATAGTAGACCGAGAAGCTGATGCTATTCTTATTGAAAAAATATTTATGACATCTTTATACAACAGAATCAAATATTTTCTAAATAATCTTAATCGATTGATACAATGAAAATATCAAATCTAGATATTATACGTAGTACGCTGCGCGCTTACAGAGCAAGCATTTTGCTACCTTCCCTTACTAGCAAAATCGGTCTAATCCTCAGACCATTTGATGCTGTTAGATACATTGAAGTTTCATACCTGCTGAAATTCCTGAGAACTAATAACCTATATAACTTAAATGTGCTCGACGTATCATCACCCCACATTATTTCATATATTCTATCTGCCGAAAATATAGTATTAAAGACTAACCTTGACGAGTCAGAAAAAAGATTTATTAAAGAAAACCACAATTTGTCCTTTGCCATCGAAGACGCAACTCACCTAACCATACCTAACAATACCTTCGACCTAACATGTTCTGTCAGTGTCATCGAACACATTTATAGGTCTTATGAAATGGCTATCATTGAAATGCTACGCGTCACCAAACCAGGCGGATATGTCTACATTACATTCCCCGTATCAAAGAAATATACGGAAGAATGGTCCGAGGATACATTCTATACGAATCAATTTACAGATGGTGAAAAAACATTTTTCCAATACCGATTTGATCATAAATATGTGTCTAGAATTATTGACACATCACTACAAAATAGTGCAACACTAATAAATGTCGATATTTTTTGGGAAAAAAAAGAGGGTACGTATAACAAAATGATTTCTTCTCTACAGTCCAATACTTTGCCCATCATAGCTATGATAAAGAATATTTTATTAAATTTTTACTACGGTATAACTCTATTTAACAGGACTGGCGAACATAACTTTTCCAAAGCCAAAGAGTTTGGTAACATTCAGATAATATTTAAGAAAAATGCTTAAATCGATAGCCAAAATCATTGTAAATTCTTTGATCAATATTTCTAGCTTATTCGTATCGGCACAAATCAAGTCAGTTGATCAAAAGGAACGAGTTCTGATCATCCGCAAGGACGGACTGGGCGATTGTATTCTATTTTATCCAACCCTAAAGGCATATCGTGATCATTACAAGGATGCTGAAATCACGCTGATATTCCCAAAGTATTTCAATTCCCTTATGCCCCTTCTTGGAAATAATTTGGTAGACAAGATTATATGGTTTGATCACAGATCGTTCTCTTGTGATTTCAAATACCGTTGTAATTTCATGCTAGACCTGAAGCGCACAGGATACGATTTCGCTCTATACCCTGTATACTCGAGAGAAACGATTGGCGACAAGATGATAAAGATGACAGGTGCGAAGGAGAGAATAGGTTTCAATGGTGATCCCAGCGTGCAAGGGTTAAAGGCTAAAATTAGAGGCAATAATATTTATACAAAATTGATCTCGCCTCCAGCAAACATAACACTCGAACTTGACCGAGATGTCTATTTTGCAAATGAGGTCTCTGGTACAAAATTCGAACCATCTTTCCCGACCATAAACACGGATATGCTTTCATCTATTCATGCGGATCAATTACTCAACTCAAACAACCTTAGAAATGTAAAATTCGCAATCATCTTCCCTAGTTCAGGTGCTACATATAAGATTTGGCAACCGGAAAAATGGGCCGAGCTTATAAGATATTTAGAAGGTAGGGATATTGTGCCAGTCATGTGCGGAGGGCCCAAAGATGCCGGTTTTATAAATACAGTAATCCAGCTTTCAATTGGTAGTAAAAATATTATAAATCTGGTAAACCAGACGGATCTAGCGACATTAGCACATCTATTGAGGAAATCATGCTTCTATTTCGGTAGCGATACAGGAATACTACACCTTGCGATTGCGGTGGGCACACCGACAGTTGCTATAGTCGGTAGCGGTGGATTATCGAGATTTTTCCCCTATGGTAACCGGGAGAAAAATATTGCCGTTTATAATAAATCCTGGCGCGGTCAGCTAGGAACATGGGAGAATGCTAGAGGTCTGAAAACCGACGGTATCCATCCATCCATCGGCTCAATATCAATAGGTGATGCAATAGCTGGTATAGATAAGATACTAAGTGTGGTAATATAACTTACCAATCATGATCATAATCAAAATAAAAGCTGGCCTAGGCAATCAGATGTTTCAGTATGCTTGTGGACGTGCACTATCGTTGCGTAACAACGACGTTCTGGAACTTGATCTAGCACAGTGGGCAGATAGGCAAGTGACAGATAGACCATATGGTCTGAACAATTTTAAGATTGTCGAAAACATAGCAAAAGACTCAGATATCAAATCGCTAAAATACCCATTAGGAATCATGATGGGCAAATTATTGAATAAAATGAAGACACTAATGAGAATCGACAATATAAAATTTATACCATCTATAATACGAAAAAAGGGTAACATCTATCTAGATGGTTATTGGCAGAGTGAGAAATATTTTGCCGATTTTGCCGAGCAGATCAGAAAAGATTTTCAACCAAGAGGCCAACTATCACATGCATCAAAAGAAATATTAAAAAATATTGATACGCGTAGAGAATTCAAACTGAACCACTTCAACCTCGAAACTGCGACACGATTCTCCAACTTCGCACACCCATTAAAAGATCACCTAAATAGATTCCTAGTAAAGCTCGGAATAAAAGAAAAAGGCTACTGGCAGAATGAGAAATATTTTAAAAGCATTGAAAACAACATCAAAAAAGAATTCACACTAATAAATCCATTACGATCGGCAGCCAAAAAGTTCGCCATTGAGATAGGATCATTGATTAATAGTATTTCAATTCACATCCGCCGCGGCGACTACGTTTCTGACCAAAAAACTAACAAATATCACGGCACATGCGGTCCTGAATATTATTCCAAAGCTATCAAATACATAACTTCAAAAATTGGTTCGAATATCCACGTTTTCGTTTTTTCAGACGACATAGAATGGGTCAAACAGAATATGCCGCTCAAATACCCCGTTACCTATGTCTCATCCCCAGAAATCCCGGACTATGAAGAACTCATCCTCATGTCTCAGTGCAAACACAACATCATCGCCAACTCCACTTTCAGTTGGTGGGGCGCTTGGTTAAATGAAAACCCAGACAAAATAGTCATCGCACCAAAGCGCTGGACACTAAAAGGAGAAAAGAACTTCAAAGATATTTGTCCCCCCTCCTGGACCCGCATTTGATTTACACCTCGATAAGCCCTAGAATATGAATATGAGTACAGAACCACGAGTCTCCGTCATCATGCCGGCATTCAACCGCGAGAAATTCATCGCGGAAAGTATTCGAAGTGTATTGAACCAATCATTCACAGACTTTGAATTGATAATCATCGACGATGGCTCAAAGGACAAGACCGTCGCGGTCGCATCGGAATTCCTGTCAGATGAACGTGTGAAAATAGTGAAAAACCAAACAAACCTCGGAATCCCAAAGACGCGTAACAAAGCCCTCTCTATCGCCCGTGGTCGCTATATCGCTCCTCTCGATTCTGACGATATCTGGCTAGACCGAGAAAAACTCCGCAAACAAGTAGAATTTCTCGATGAGAACTCAGACTACGCTATGCTCGGTGGTGGCATCATGCATATCGATGTCGATTCAAAACCGATAAAGAAAGTACTATTCCCGATCTACGACTCACTCATCAGGAACATCGTCCTTCAATACAATCCTTTCGCACAGTCTTCCCTTCTCTACCGAAAATCTGCCGCCCTCGAATGTGGTGGTTATTCAACCGAGTACAAGATATGCGATGACTACGATCTCTGGCTCAAAATCGGTACAAAGCACAAATTTACTAACATTCCTCAGGTCTTGACTGGGTACAGGATTCACGGTGAGAACATTACGAAAACGAAACGTCTGACTGCTGCCAGAGAAATTCTGGAAATTGTGCGCAACAACTCCAAACTATATCCTAGGTCATACCTAGGAACCATCAAAGCATACTTACGTATACTACTTTCATATGTAAGAACATAGGATTGCTTATATTATATCTGCCGGAATCAATACGAGCTATAATTCCAATATATCAATTCCCCTCCAACACCTTTTTCAGTACATCCTCTGGTACCTCTTTCACATCCGCCTTCTTCAACACCCCAGCCAATGCATTCTTGAGATCGCTCACATTCTGCTTCGTCGCAACCTTTGGATCGACTTTCAGATGACGTCTATCCTCACTGACCTTTGGCGACAATTTCGACAAACTTACCGTTGCTGTCTTTTTTGATTGCGCTGCTTCATTTATCGGAGTTGGCGCAACTTTTTCTCCATTATCATTTTTTGCCATCACTCTGGCTAATAGATCAGAAAATGGTTTATGTGTCTTGTCCCCCTTCTCATTCTTTTCCGGCTGTACATTCGCATTATCCTTTACCACCGCCACCTGACCCTCACCTTTGTGACTATGAGGCAATACATGCGTTATCTCCGTCTTTATCTTGGAAACTTCAGTTTTGATGCCGGACAATATAGCACCAGCAACTACTGCCGGTTTATGGGCTATTTTCGATAATTCGGTCACTGGGCTAATTGATGGAGTAGATGGTGCCTTTACATTTACTGGATTCTTCACCGCCACCACTGGATTGTGGAACAATACAACCGCCGCTTCCACCTCTGCTCTCGGCCTCGAGAATTGTTCACGTGAAGCCGCGATGATCTCCTTTACATATGACACATCTGGATGTGCTATAGGTGGCAAAGTCGTAGCTGAGAATGGTACAGAAGATAGCCCATCGATCATTAACTTTAAATATATTTGTGTAAAACCTAGATTGACCAAGTCCTCTATGACGAATTGTGGAGCAAACTCCTTCTCCAACAATTCTGCGTCCGTCGCTCCTACTCGGAAAGAGATCATCGTTCCAACGTTACCGAAAACTGCCGGCCTAACTATTTCATCCATCTGTTCAACATATTGGTGCGCTATCGTTAGATTGAGTTTGTACTTTCTAGCTTCTGACAAAATATCTGCAAATGAAGCGTTAGCAAAGTTCTGGAATTCGTCCACATATAAATAGAAATTTGGCAGGACCTGCATCATTCGATCAGGAACATCAGCGCGTGACATCGCTGCTAGATATATCTTCGTGACGAGCAAACCTCCGAGGAGTTTCATATTCTCATCACCTATTCTACCCTTCGACAAGTTGATGATCACGATCTTTTTCTGATCTATCGCCTTTCTAAAATCAAATGACGAATTCGGCTGACCGATCATATTCCTGATCAAAGGATTTGCTGTGAATTGTCCCACCTTGTTCTGGATAGCAGGTACCGCTTCTGCCGCTTGGCGTTCTGTATAGTTCGCAAATTCCTTTTGCCAAAATGCTTTTACCGAAGGATCCTTGATATTATTGACCACCTCTTTTCTATAATCCTTGTCTGATAGCATTCTATTCACTCCAAGTAATGTTGCTCCTGGGTACTCGAGCAAAGCGAGCAACGTATTGGTCAGAATATATTCCATACGCGCCGACCATGCATCCTCCCAGATTTTCTTGAAAGTACTCATGAGTCCCGATGAAACTAGATGTCTCTTGTCTGGATCCACATGTTCTAACACATTGAATGATATCGGGTGTTCTATATCGAACGGTGCTATGTATATGACGTCTCTTATACGCTCTTTAGGCACGTATTCGAGCATGAGGTCAGCTGTTTTACCGTGTGGGTCTATGAAGCACATTCCTTCGCCATTTTGGATGTCCTGCGCAGCCATGTTCTCTAGCATAGTAGACTTTCCCATACCCGTCTTTCCTATCACGTATACGTGTCTCGTACGGTCTTTGGCTTTGATACCAAATTTAACCCGTTTGTTACGAGCATCCGTCTCAGCGAAATATGTGATTCGATTTTCGTCCATGAATGAGCTATGAGAATATTATAACATAAAGAAGCCCCCCTGCCCAAAGATTGGCAGGGGGGTGTGTCTTGTCGCACATGAAGTGCTGGATGCGTTACACAGGGACGCAACCTTTGCGAACCAACTGCATCGCAGTACCGAGAGCTATCTCCCGTTCAGCGGGAGCCTCGATGTTGAACTTCTCATCATTGCGGTTTCTGAAGAACATGAGTATCTTGTTCCCACGAACCACACCAGTATCAACAGCTCTCTTAGCTTTTGCTTCAGCTAGCTTTTGCAGAGGATCCTTCGGTATCACAACCGAACCATTTCCATAGGCCTTTTTTGCCATAACTGATTCCAATTTGCTATCTGTTTCATTGATCAGAGTACGACACAGTACTCTTATCCCATCAACGAATCAGGTCCACAAAAATCATAACACTATTATAGGATAATGCAAGGGGGTAAAAATCACGCGGTGTTCTATTCATTAATTATACTTTCGTAAGACATACGACAAGCATTTGTTCTTACGACTCGAGGACTGTTCCGTGGTGCGCCAATTTACGAGACGAATAATAGTTTCCTCATTCCGCAGAGGAGTAATGAGAAAAGCATACTGTATGTATCACCTCAAAACTAATTTAAATAAAAAGTAAACTACATTTATATAACAACCTATCTAGAGACAGAACTACTAGTAGTGGCTGACTTCGGAACCAGATCCTTTTTGTCATACCTGCTCGCAGCATCCCAGAGCATCCAACTAGTTAGACCGAGATCATTGGTAGCTTGTATCTGCGCACGAACCATAGCTGGTGTATAAGTTGCTCCCATATCGAATGCTTGCAACCATGGACGGAGTTTATCAGGTGAAGACGATGCTGCTATAGCACGATTGATCGCCGTATTCATAGCGAAATGTATAACGTCATAAGGATGCTCTGCCGGTTTATTGAAGCCGAGATAACCTTTGGAAAAATGAGATGGATAGACCATAGGCGATACATAGTCGAAATATGGCAACGCATCAGTCAAAACTTGACCGATACCGAGATCATCATTGGCACTCGTCGTGAGACCGAACAAGTCAGCAGAGATAGGTACCGGAGTTCCCGCTAACTGCTCACGGAGATACAGGAAAAAATCACGCATAACTTCTCGGCGCGTCCTGCCATTACTCCATGAATACGCGATGTCATCAAGATTGCCATCTGATGGATATCTTATGTAATCAAAATTCAATTCATCAAAACCATAAGCGTAGGCTTGCTTACCTATAGCGACCAAATAATCCCACACAGGTTGTGCACCAGCATCCAACCACTTCACACCTTTATAATCTTTCCAGATAGCACCACTTCCTGTCCTCACAGCCAACTCTGGACGAATATTTACCAAGAATGAATCTTGAAAAGAAGAAATGCGCCCGATGACATACACCCCCCTAGTATGAAGTTTCTCTATAAACTCCTTTATATCCGGAATACGTTTTTCAGCGGATCCGATTTTAATAAGGGCCGGATCATCAACTGGGAAACTGATTCTTCCGGAATAATCTTTTACGTCTATGACAACTGCATTTATCTCTGTTGTATCTACGAGGTCGAATAGTTCTGCTCTGAACTTGTCATTACCAGCAGCCCAACTCGTCATGTAAACCGCCTTTAGTGGAACTGGGGTCTTGAGATGAGTTACGGGTTTCACTACCTGAACTGTGTCGATCGTACTAGTTGCCGGAAGCTGTTGTTCTGCCTCCGAGTATGTCATCTTCCCAACAGGAACTGACCAGAAGATAACGAGTGTACAAACAAAAATGAAACACACGCCGAGTAATATTACTACGATGCGTGTGGCTCCATTGTCTTTCCAAGGTATCCTCATTTGCTTTCTCCGATATTATTTTGCCCACTCTTGTGTTCTTCGTATGGTAAAGCCTTGGCGTCTACGGGATTGATTTTCTTGGCCATATTATATGCAACTCCTATTATCAATATTCCAACGAAAACATAAAATATCTTGTTCCAACTACTGGGAAATCCTAGAAATTGAATGATGGAAACCAACAATCCTAGTATCATTATGATTTGTCTTTTGGACATAGTGTTGCCATTGTAACATCTAGTGATAACTTGTGGAAGTTATCACTCCTTGCGAATACGTCACATCATGGTAGGATGACCCCAGAAACACTAGAAAAATAAAATATGTTTACAGATAAATTTCGGAGTTCAGTCTACGATGATGGTAATGTTCTAAAGAAATTCACAGTCTGCCGACTCGTCCTACCACTGGGCGACTCACACGCTGGGAAAATATTCAGTTATCGTTTTGTCGGTCATACACTGACCTTGACGATCGCTCCATTTCTCACACTGAGAAAAGCCGACCACAAGGGAGAAGTGCACGAAATAGTGACGCATCGACATGAGAATTATACTTCGGTCTTTGACGAGTGCCGGCTCATCCACGAAGAGACAAAACTTCTCACAACAGTCTTCATGTCTGTGACTGGAGACAAAATCATTCTATCTAGAGACCCCGTAGAAGAGGAAAAGGTCGACCAACTCATAAACAACGGTCGCGTAAAAGAAACCAAGTAAAAGACACCGAACTTCATAGTGTCACACACCGAGACCATCTGGCCTCGGTATTTTTTTACAAAAATATTTTCATCGATTATCCAGACACGATAACGACAAACTCTCCCCTGACTTTATCTGGATGACTAGTAAAATATTGGAATACTTCCTCTGCACTACCGGCCACGACCTCTTCAAATATTTTCGTTAGTTCACGACATATGGTGATTTTCTTCTCTGCATTCACTTCAACTCTCAATGCTTCCAACGTCTTCATAATCCTATGTGGTGATTCATAAAATACAACGGTCCTTTCTGATTCAGCGATTTCTCTGAATAATGTTTGCCGACCTTTTTTATGTGGTAAGAAACCGAGGAATACAAAATCAGCACACGGAACACCGGCGATAGAGAGCGCGGCAGTGATAGCTGATGGCCCTGGTAACGCTTCGATTTTGACCGAGCCGGCCGCAATCTCAACCGACAATTCGCTCCTTATCCTACCTACGAGTTCCGATCCAGGATCAGATATACCAGGAGTTCCAGCATCTGATACTAGAATGACTCTGAAATTCTCTATATTTTCATTAATACAAGCCTCCCTCAAAATCCTGACTATCTCTTCAGTACGAGAAAGTTTACTGTGAACATGATAAGACATGGTCTTTATATGGATATCATACTTATCAAAAAGTTTTTTTGTCGTACGAGTATCCTCACATAATACGAGGTCTGCCGCCCGCAACGCATTCAAAGCCCGAAGTGTAATATCTTCGAGATTGCCTATCGGGGTTCCAAGTACGGAAAAAGTCACCATTTCCATACATTATCACATACTAGATATTGTGCACAGGTTCAGACTAGTCGCATGAAAGGATTCAACGAGTTGAGATTATCGCCAAACTATATTAGACTGCAAATATGAACACAAACACTACTATTATATATATCACCAGAGAAATCGAGAGGGCGCTAGGTACGAAGCCGAACGAACATTATATTATCGTTTCTAACAAAACTAGATACGGAGAAAGTGTGAAGCAACAATTTCCAGATTCAGTAATACTGATCGATGGTGGAGAAAAGGGTTTACTAGGAACCACTGACCTACTAGGACATGAGATAACGAAATCTTTGATATCTGATATCAAATCTCGCAGTGTAGATTCTTCGATCGCTCCTTCTATTCTAGTATTCAAGAATACCACTCGAGTAGAAACTTCCGCCAAACTATTGAATTGTAACCTACTCAATCCTGGAGCAATGCTCTCCGAAAGAGTAGAAAACAAGATCACTCAACTTCGATGGTTAGGTTCACTCGGCACGAAATATTTACCACCACATGCTGCAAAAATCACGAAGATGATCACATGGAAAGGAGAAAACCCTTTCATCATCCAATGGAATCATGGACACACCGGTGATGGAACGATGCTCATAAAGACATTCGACGATCTGCGCGCAGTCCAAGAAAAATTCCCTGAGAGAATCGCTAGAATATCCGCCTTTGTTACAGGACCATCATTCACCGTGAATGTTGTAGTTACTCCAACAAGGATCATTCTAGGGAATCTGAGCTACCAGATCACAGGTGTACCACCATTTACTGACGGCACATTCAGTACTGTTGGCAATGATTGGTCTCTAGCAAAGAAGCTTTTGACTTCAGAAGACACGAAGAGTATTGAAACAATGGCGAACGAGATAGGTATGAAACTCCAAACAGATGGCTGGAGAGGTCTATTTGGTATCGACCTCATCAAACATGAAAAGAGTGGCCGAATATTTTTGATCGAGATCAATGCTCGCCAACCAGCGTCAACAACATTTGAGTCTTCACTCCAGGAAAAGGCTCGCGAGAGCGGTGTTCGCGGCCTCACAACATTCGAGGCACACATTCGCGCTCTTTCAGGTCTACCTATTGATCAAGACATCATAAAGATAGATGGCGGTGCGCAAGTTGTTCAGAGAGTCACAAAAAATGTTCAAGCAATATTCGATGATGTCTCATCTTCCCTACAAAAACTTGGCTACAATGTCGTTGCCTATCAGAATACTGGATACAACGCTGACCTTCTACGCATCCAATATGACCAAGGTATTATGGAATCTCATGGATCATTGAATACCAAAGGTCATGAGATCGCAGAGGCTATAAAGAGTGCACATTTCAAAATTGAGATATAATCTACATAATGAATACAAAAACTCTTTCAAATCGAGCACTATCAGTTATTGACCAATACAACCACTTTACTGTCGGCACGTCAGTATGCAGAGTCCCCTATTATAATAATAAAGTCGCTAGATCTCGCGGCACTCTTCGTACCTATGTTGGTAAAGGCAGTCCAAAAGATATTTTCGAAGAAGTCGACTCAATAATGAATAAGAGTCACTTCCCAGTGGAACAACTTGCAGATGAAACTTTAAAAAAGATACTGGTAGATCATAACATCGGCATTGATTGTTCTGGATTCGCGTATTACGTATTGAATGCTGAATGTCTAGAATCGAATAAAGGATCGATAGATAAACACCTCAAGTTTGTGAACTGTTCTGGAATCATCTCCAAGATTCGATGTTCCCTGCGACCAGCTGAGAATTGTGATGTTGCAACATTCGCAGATGACAGAAACAGTCGGCTCGTAACATTGGGAGAAGTCACTCCTGGAGATATGATCACGATGACTGGCGATAACGATGACAGTGAGAGAGATCACATACTTGTCATTCATCAGATCGATTACCAAAACTTTTTCCCTACAAAGATTCATTACTCACATTCCGTTGCATACCCTGAAGACGGTGTCTCCAATACTGGTGTCAGACAAGGTTCGATAGAGATACTCGACCCACAAAAAGGCTTCCTAGAAGCTCGATGGATCGAAGATGGTAAAGAAGGTCCGACGAATCGACTTTTCATAAGAGCTCAAAAATCAAAAACTGAATTACGTAGATTGAAGTGGTTGTAGCTCAAATATTTTAAATTAATTGAATTGGGATATTTTAAGTAGCCCTGCATTCTTCAAATGGCGGGGACTTGCGAGCGCGACTGGCGCAAGCACGAGGAATTTTTCAGCAGAAAAATATCCGTGCCCCGCCATTTGAAGAATGCAGGGCTACTTAACAAACTACCAAACAACCTAATCCCCAATTGAACAGATCCCATATTTTATGGTATCTTAATAGGTATGATAACGATATTACAGGGCACAGCAGATCTGGCCTATATTATGAGTTTTGCCTTGGCTGGAGCCGTCGTGGCTATGTTATGGGCACCTTTTTTGTCGAAAGTACTCTATCGCCTCCATGTAATAAAGGGACCAAAAACTGAGCTCAGTAAACTCGGTTCCCATGCATACAAGAACAGTACACCAGTCATGGGAGGTCTATTGGTCATAGTCACAGTGGCAGTGATCACGATCTTATTCAATTGGTCACGCAATTTTACTTGGGTACCAATAGGTGTGATGCTACTCTCTGCTGGATTAGGTGCGATCGACGACTTCATGAATATCTATGGCAGAGAGAGGCATTCGAGAAAGTTAGGACATGTTCTCAAACTCATAAGAGTTCACAAGGACTTCAAGATGCGTCTATGGTACATGCTCACATTGCCTTGGACAGCATTCAAACGTATGTCGGTATGGTTCGGATCGAGACCTGGAAAAGGCATTTTTGTACATGAGAAATTGATCCTCCAGTTTATCGCTGGAACATTGACTGCGTGGTGGATTTATACGAAATTAGGCCCTGCGTGGCATTATATATATTTTCCATTCGACATAGCACTGAACGCTGGAATATTCATAATTCCAATCATCATTTTTATCGTCATGTTTACCGCTAACGCCGTGAACATTGCTGACGGTATGGACGGACTGGCTGGAGGAACACTCATCATCACGTTTAGCTCACTTACATTACTTTCCTGGATCAATGGATTCGGCGAGATCGCAATACTGAATGCTACAACTATAGGTGCACTGGTAGCGTACACATACTACAATATCAAACCCGCTAGATTCATGATGGGAGATGTCGGTAGTTTAGGACTTGGCGCACTACTAGCAGTGAACGCTATGGCTATCGGTGAAACCAGTTCCCTATTATTCCTCGGATTTATTTTCTACGTCGAGGCAATCTCGGTAGTTATCCAAGTCATGTCTCGATACTTCCTCGGCCGCAAGGTATTCCGCATGGCACCACTACATCACCATTTCGAACTCAAAGGTTGGAGTGAGGAGAAAACCGTCATGCGCTTCTGGGTTGTTCACTTCATATTCGTAGTATTTGGATTCTGGTTGGCACTACACTAAGAATCAAGTATGAAATACCTCAATTGGAATGAAAAAATATTAAACGATTTTTCCGAAGATAATATAGCCAACATGTATGAGAATGGCTATGTATTTACGCGTATAGCTAGAGGAGCGATGCAACAGACGAGATCAGTTAGGATCGATCTATCGAAATTCAACCTAACTAGCGAGAACAGGCGCATTCTGAAAAAGACCTCGGAAATATCTGGACCGAAAGTTGGAAACTTGCCTCTTCAGGATTATAACTTCAGTATCGGCAAACTGGCCAAAGATTTCTATGATACCAAATTCGAAACAGGTGTGATGAGTGCTCAAAAGGTAAAAGAAATGCTATCCGACAATGCAAAAAGCAATTTCAATACATTACTGACGTATTCTCTATCTTCTTCAACAAATACCTCGACAGATATTGGTTTCGTCATTTGCAATCAGACATCTTCACTATTACATTATTCATATCCATTCTATGACCTCACATTGGCACCGAAAGATATGGGTCTCGGAATGATGATTCGTGCTATAGAATATGCAAAATCTCTAAATTTGAAATACATATATCTAGGTTCCCTCCAACGTCCATCAGACACATACAAACTTCAGTTCGAAGGTCTCGAATGGTTCGATGGTAAAATCTGGAGTACAGATCTAGAAGAAGCAAAGAAGGTTCTTATAACAAAATAATGATTAATTTACCAAGAAAAATCCACGTAATCGGTATTTGCGGTGTCGCAACAAGTGCTATAGCTATAGCACTGAAAAATGCTGGCGCCGATGTAACAGGTAGTGACAAAGGTTTTTTTCCACCAGTCTCTACTGAACTAGAAAAGCACAATATCCCCTACTATGCTGGTTGGCACCCAGAAAAGATGATTGAGGGCGGCATTCCGGACGTTGTCATGATCGGTGCTGCATCTGGAAGTCAGAACCCTGAAACGATATACGCAAAGGAACATGGCATCCCTATGCTTTCATATCCAGAAATTCTAGGAAAATATTTTGTCAGGGACAATTCTATAGTTTGTTCAGGTACATGGGGTAAAACATCTTCTTCAGCATTACTTTCATTTATCTTGGAAAAAGCCCAATTAAACCCCAGCTATATGTTTGGCGGTGTTTCTCTATCACATGAGTCTTCGGCGATGGTTACCGACTCTCCATGGAATGTATTTGAAGGAGATGAATACAAGAGTTCACCAACAGATGATCGTGCCAAGTTTTTCCATTACAAACCTACCCATCTATTACTTTCGGCTGTATCCTGGGATCATGCTGATCTATACCCTACAGAAGAGAGCTACTTTGAAGCCTTCAGGAAATTGCTTCGAGAAGTACCCGAGAACGGACGATTGGTAACGAGATGCGATCAGCCTGGAATAAACAAGATTATAGAAAACTTCACTGGGAAAATAATTACATACGGAACACAGAATACTGCAGACTTTATATACTCTGACGTTATCCAATCTCAGTTGGGGCTTGATTTCAAAATCACTCACGATAACAAACATTACAGATTACAATCACCGATGCTCGGATCATATCAAGCCGAGAACATAACAGGATGTTTCGCAATGGCTATATCTATTGGCATAGATGCAGAAACGGTCATACGAGCCATCTCAGAATTTAATGGCTTGAAAAGACGCATGGAAAAGAGGCTTGATGGATCCAAATCTACGAAAGGTATATCGGTCATCGATGACATCGCACACTCCCCAGAAAAGGCCTCATCTGTATTATCAACACTCAAAGACATTTATGGAAGTTCTAGTAGTGAGAGTAAAGGTGGCAAAGTTATCGTAATATTCGAGCCGAACAGTGGTGGCAGAGAACGTCAGTCAGCTCACAAATATGACAATGCTTTCAGAGATGCCGATACTGTCATCATCCCACGACTGACGAAGCTCAAAGTTGCTACGGATGATCCAAACGTACCAATCGAAGGTCAGGAATTAGCTGAGATAATCGGAAAGACACAGAAAAACACTATTCATATAGATGACGATGAAAAACTAGTCTCGTATATATTATCGATTGCAAAAAAGGGAGACGTGATCGCCTTTTTGGGATCACATGGATTCAGAGGAATGATTGAAGAGACAATAAAAAATATAACGATAATTTAATATAATCAGAATATTAATAGAAAGTTGACGAAACTGATCCAACTTCTATTTACCTTCATCAACAATATCAGTTTTGACATTACCAGTAGATTCGATCTCTTTTACAAGCAAAGTCATACCACAATGATTGCACTCAATAACCATACCCGGTGCAACGTTCGGATAACGAGCGAGGTCTACTGAATTTTTACATTCTGGACAAATGAGTAGAGTATTCATGGCTTTAAAATTTTGTTGAAACATTATTGATATTCGCCCGATCGAGCGTTCTTCCAATAATAATGGAAAAAGTGTAGGATTACAAGGTAACCAATATGATAACACCAATAGAGAAATACCCCGAACTCGCAAAAGTAATAGGCCTAACCAGCCTATCTCTCAAGCGTGAGGACTTACATCCATACGGATCTCATAAAGGCCGTTCTATTCCTGTAATGATCGATCACTATATGAGTACTGGTGCAAAGGAATTTGTCATATCTTCTTCTGGTAATGCAGCACTAGCTGCGGCCATGCATATCAAATTTCTGAACGATCCGTCATACAATCTGGATATATTCGTAGGTAATCACATAGCACCGCATAAACTCGACAAACTCAAAGCCTTTGAAAATGACAACATCCGTGTCTTGATCAAGGAAAGACCCCTGCAAGCAGCAACACTGGCAGCCCAAGAAGGAGCCACTAGTCTACGCCAATCAACGGATGATGAAGCACTCGTAGGTTACGAGTCTCTAGCGCGAGAATTGAGCCAAATAGAGGGTGTTGGGGCTATATTTATAGGCACATCATCAGGCACAACGGCTCAAGCTTTGGCCTCATATTTCATAGCAAATAGACTACCTATTCAGGTCCATATCGTTCAGACATCTAGTTGTCACCCTATCGCTGATGGTATTGAAACTTATGATGGTGAAAATGACGATTCTATAGCTGACGCAATAGTTGATCGCACTGCCATGCGCAAAAATACACTAGTACCAATGATCGAGAAAACTGGCGGCAACGCTTGGGTTGCCACGAACGAAGAAATCGAGACTGCCATAGATCTGGTCAAAGATAATACAGGGCTAGACATTTCCACGAATAGTGCCCTATCAGTTGTTGGCGCCATGCAATCTATCTACAGAGGTTGGGAAATTGGTGGCGAAGTTGTTTGTATTATCTGCGGAGATTGAGTGTTTATCTCTGAGAACTGTACGTGCTGAAAATGGAATATAGGGGACTTGCGAGCGCGACTGGCGCGAGCACGAGGAATTTTTCAGCAGAAAAATATCCGTGCCCCTATATTCCATTTCCAGCACGTACAGTAGATAGCAAAATACCTAACCTACAACCCTCGGACAGCCTTGACGAATCTCTCACCTCTCTCTCTTCTGGACCCATCGATACCATAGGCTTCAAAACCTGGACTAAAGAGGACCTTGTCACCTTTCTTTGAATTTTCCAAAGCTAGAGTCGCCGCTTCTTCGATAGAAGGTGCAGAGACGATATTGACGTCTTTCAAATCACGCAAGTATGCCCTCTCTTTCATCGTTCCACTACCAGGAACGAGGATTATTGAATGGACAAACTGTGGCAATATTGAAAATAGATGCGTATAATCACATGCGCTTTCAGCACCACCCAAGACCAATACAATATTTCTGTTTTTTGATAACGATTCCAGAGCGATCTCCGTGGAACACGACACAACAGAAGCTGTATCATTATAGAACTCCACATTCTTTACTTTCTTTACAAATTCGATGCGACCTTTTAGAGGTTTCCATAAGGATAGGAACCTCTGTGCATCATCATCTTCAACTTTGAACAAACGAGCTGCTTGCAGAGCTAGAGACGCATTGTCCTTATCATGCGAGCCCCTACCTTCAAATCCCCATGATTCAGGAACGACATTGGACTTTGTTCGGAGCATTTTGGCTTTTGGCTGTATCTTGAGAGCATGGATGAGATCTATGACAGCATCATTACTAACGATAAAATTGTTATACGTCTGATATTCGAGTAGTTCGAAAGCCGCATCAGAGTACGTTCCCTTGTTTGGCAGAGTTGTGAATATCGCCACATGCGGACTCATACGCATAGCATGCAGTTCAACAGCCATATCCTCAGTCACTCGCATCAGTACGATGTCACCACTTTTTATCTTCTTTAGATGAGATATCACTCCTTCACCAGACTCTGGGTCGATACAGAACAGCTTTTGATCACCGAATAGAGCACAAGCATGTTCCAGCATAGGAGCCAACATCGAGACTACTGTAGATTTACCACACATTCCCATAACTCCAACAACATTGACCGGTGGAGCTTGCCTGAAAAAGATAGTCTCCGGATATTCGATCGGAATTTTTTTTGATTTTACACCAGCCAAGAAAGATGAATTCCTCGGATATTCATGAGATAAGATGACGATATCCATATCGAGTAAATCATCTACTGGAATAGATCCACAAACATAGTTCGCTAACCCTATAGAACGCAAGAATACCAGGTAACTCTTCAGTCTCGCCTCACTACGGAGATCGTATATCGCGACCAAGGCGCCAGCCTTGATGAGATACTTTACATCTTCAACCATTTCACCAAAGGGGCCAAGACCGATAACGGCCACCCTCTTACCATTGAAATATTCTCTAGAAGCCATGATAACTACAGTTTACAGCGAAAAACCAATCCCTGCAAAGAGAATTCCTCAGACTATTGTTATTCTTAATCCCAGACCAGAAGTAATTTTCTGAAGAAATGAGAGGGTCGGATTCGTACGACCTGATTCAAATCTCGCGAGTGCAGATTGTGCAATTCCAATTCTGTCAGCTAACTGCTTTTGAGTAAGTTTCTTCTGGATACGTTCCCTTACTAAGGCGCTATATATCATAAACTCAACATCTAGACTTTCATATGCCCTTATATTTTCAGGGTCTTTTAAGAACTCTTTGACATCTTGTTTGTGTGTTTTCATAATATTACCAATATAACATATATGTTATATTAATCAATTCCAATAATTATGTCTTGGATCTTTCTAGCATAACGAATATCCTGAATAGGTATTTTCCATGTTTTCTTTACAAAACCATGAATAATATATGCTCTATTATTATGATAAATATACAGAAGCCTTATCCTGATCTTACCTTGTATACGTAATTCAAATAGTCCTTTACCGAGACTTTTTGAATCAGGCATATCTAACAATGGCCCATGCTCCTCCAGTAAATTTACAGTTCTGATAACACGAGACGTGGTAATTCGGTCAAAATTATTTTTAAAGTTTCTCACTTTTTCACTCCAATAAACAATTTCCATCAGAATACTACTTCCCTATCACCCACCTCCTGACCTTTATCATCTCCTGCAACATGGCCTGAAGTTTGACACTATCGTCACTTTCAAAGCTAGATTCAACCAAGAAATATGACAACTTCTTCATGAAGACGCCATATAGATCGTAGAAATATTCTTGTAAAATCTTGAATTCTGATTCTGTTAACTCGGAGTTACTACCAATTTTCATTTTTGGTACCTGGCTTACAACTAGCTCCGTTGATTTTCCACTACCTGAGACCGCGGTCTTTTTGCCCTTTGCATCTGATTCCCTACCTTTTGAAGCTGGTCCGTCCAAGATCCTCAATATCTCCAATGGTCTTTTTATACCCTCATACAACAATGAATCATGGTTCAAAACACCCTCGAGTGAAGGAGACGCTATTTGATAATCACGCATAATAGATATGAATAATTGATAATCAATAGATCGACTCAAAATTATGATTCAATCCCTATCTTTGACTATTCAATTTTTCAGTTGTTAATAATACTTATGAATTTATCCTTCGTAATGATGACGTGATCGAGGACTGTGATGCCCAATATTTTCCCGGCCTGCACCAATTGATTGGTGATCTCTATATCCTCTGAACTCGGAGTAACCTCCCCAGAAGGATGATTGTGTGCGAGAACAACAGCTGCTGCATTACACTCGATTCCAGCTCGGAAAACTTCACGTGGGTGAATGATATTCGAATTGACTGTACCTATTGATATAACCTCATCTCTGATGATCCTACTGTGACTGTTTAGAAACAATCCTCGTAGATGTTCTTTTGGCAGGTTCCTCATATCTTGCAAATAATCGAATACATCTTGAGCATTACGGATGTTCACAAACCCCGCTTGACTCTTGTCAGTCTGGCGGCGAACGATCTCACCTACAGCAACGATAATACATGCCTTGCCTATAGGAATATCTAGATCACTAGATAAATGCTCTGGATCAGTTTCCGATAATATGGTCTTTTCCCCATATTCTTTCATGATCCTATTGGACATCTCGATAACATCCTCCTTCGTAGAACCAGTATTCAAGGCTACAGCCAATAACTCACGCATAGTGAGTGACTGTGGTCCTTGGCTCATGAGTTTCTGGCGAGGCTTTTCTTCACTCGGCAGATCATGAATCGTGAGTATATAGTCACGACTAAAGGAGCGATCCAGGAACATCGCATTGTCCAATATTTTGTATGCAGATTTTTGCATATATGAAGTATATACCAAAATACAAATTTTGCGAATTCTTTTGAATACGTCCAAACATTCTATTGCTAATTAGCTCCAGATACTGACGTCAGACCTGCATCCTTCCAGCTTTCGGGTATTGAAAATTCACCTGTTGAATCGACTAGCTTTTCACTAAATTGACTTACACGAAGAAGGCCTTTGCGTATCTGCTTAACACTAGTAGCCACAGCCTGCAGTTGAATATTATTCTTATCAAAAGGACTAATTACCGTAACTAGTAAGTTCAAATCTTTAGTAACCATACGTACTGGTGTCACGAGGTCGGAATCATTCGATACAACTACTGCTTTTTCGAAGCGTCTATTATGTGCATCATTGATCAGATGTGACGCAATATTAACATCAGTGCCCTTTTCCTCACTTTTAATAACCAGAGCATAACCATCTTTGTTGGCCAACTTCATGGAAACTTTATGACTCAAAAAAGTACCCTCAATAATCTCCAGATTCGTAATAGTCCGAAGTGCTCGAAGGTATATCTGTTGACGGCTGGGCTTATCTGGATCATCATCTTTTCTCACCTTTATTGGAGCAGTAAAGTATTTAACTCTAACTATTACATCATTAGGAAACAGTAGTTGAGACATTTTATTTACATCCAACCAAAGGAAAGGACTGTCTTTGAGACATCCGTAATATAAATTAAAACCATCTATATAAATATATAACTTCATTACAATGTATATTCCCTTATGCAGAAATCGCAACACAGGGTTGCGATTTCGCGTTCTGCCACCGAAGCAACAGAAGGTATGCTGTAATAATACTCCTTCAGAACCGTTTGTCAACCGTTTGATTCCTATAACGTCTCCACCACAATAAAGTTAGTCTCCCTAGAAACTCCCATAGGCATACCAGCAACAATGATGACTTTATCCCCTTTTTTCACTAGTTTATTATCCAATGTCATCTTACGGACGATATCCATGATCTCATCAGCGGAATTGAATGTTGGCGCGACCATAGGGAAACAGCCGAAGGTGAGCATGAGCTTATTGGCATTCTCTTTGGCATCAGAAAGAGCCAGGATAGCCTCAGCTGGCCTATAACGTGCGATCATCCTAGCAGTACGGCCAGAACGTGTTAGGGCCACTATCAGCTTGGCATTGACCGCATGAGCCATACGAACTGCAGACTGCGATACAACGTCAGTCACGCCGTGTGATTCATCATACTCGGCTATAGTATCCCGAGTATATACTTCCTTCTCAACCCTAGTCGCTACACGAGTCATTATCTCTACCGCTTCTATTGGGAATTTTCCTAGAGTAGTTTCCTCTGAAAGCATGATCGCATCAGTACCGTCGATGATAGCATTCGCTATATCAGAAACTTCTGCACGAGTAGGTACAGGACTTTCGAGCATTGACTCCAACATCTGAGTAGCGGTGATAACTGGCTTACCTACAGAGTTACATTTATGGATGATCATCTTCTGCACCAACGGAACTTCTTCAGCGGGAATCTCGATAGCGAGATCACCGCGAGCAACCATGATACCATCAGAAGCGTCCAATATATCGTCTATATTATGCAGAGCCTCCGGAGTTTCTATCTTGGCGATGATGTGAGCGTGAGATCCTGACTTCTCGAGCAATGCACGGAGCTCCTTGATATCATCAGCTCGGCGTACGAACGAGAGAGCTACATAATCAACTTTGTTCTTTATACCAAATTCTAGATCAGCACGATCTTTCTCCGTGAGAGAACTGATCGAGAGACTAGCTCCTGGAACATTCACGCCACGATGATCTCCTAGAGTGCCTCCAACTTTCACTGTAGTAATGATGTCATTTCCTTTTATTTCTATGATCTCCAACCTCTTCGTCCCATCTTGGAGCATGATCGTACCGCCGACTTTGACCTCTTTTGGTAGATTTGGATAATTGATGAATACCCTTGTCTCATCACCTATACAATCATCTGTCGTCAGTGTAAAAGTCTGATCTTTCTTCAATGTGATCTTGCCGTCCTTGAATTTACCGATACGGATCTTTGGTCCAGAAAGGTCTTGGAGTATTGCAACAGTCTTACCTGTATCCTGCATTATTTTCCTCATAGTATCTACTCGATCTTGGTGGTCTGGAAAATCACCGTGAGAAAAGTTGAGACGCATCACATTCATCCCTGCGTTCATGAGTTGTTCGAGCTTCTCTGCTGATTTGGTAGCTGGTCCTATGGTACAGACAATCTTGGTTTTTTTGCCTAAATTCATAAATATAATAAAAAGAATATTAAATATTAAATAGCTTTTCTACTGTACCAGATCGTGGGTAAAGTTTCGGATCGATCTTCTTTTCGAAACAATAGTATCCCGCTGGATGTTCCCAGCCATAATCTAGCCCATCATTATTCATAGCTTTTATCGGCTGAGTTTGAGAGCTTACAGCATTATTCTTGAAATTGCTAGCGAGATCGAAAGTCGCACACAAGCCGAATGACAATGGGTCCTTGTTCATAGAAACATATTCATATTGTTTTCCTGTCTCTGGATCTAGAGGTATTTGTAGACTTGAGATCGGATCACGGAGATCATATAGACTATCTGGCATATTACCTGCTCTCTGCCAATATGTAACGATCTGCCACTGGATATTCGAGAGGTCATTGACTCTCTGACTGTCAAAACGGAGTGATCTTTGAGTATTCGGAGACCCGACGATCATGAAGCCAGCGATGATCGCAGATAAAGTAACGACTATTCCAACTATTGCCAGTATTCTCTGCCAAAGCTTTTTTGATTTTACACCTGTTATCGACTCAACACTCGGATCACCGGCTACATTTTTTGCCAAAATATAATAAGCAAATATGACGGCAGAAATTATGAGAATGATGATAACTTTCCAGATGAACCTACTCGATATCTCACCATTTAAATATGTATTGATCAGAGTTATCACATCAACGGCGATAGTGACGCCTGACAGAAACAATGTGAGATATATCCTCCATCTCCTGATCCAGATATCTTTTTTCTCGGCAATCTTCCTGATATCTCGGTTGATGAGGTTTTCCAATGTATATAGAATAGGGACGAGGACAACTAGCATAGATATCGGCCATGCTATAGAACTAGAACTCCAATAATTGGAGAGTGTGTCTGGCAGCAGTCTATTCATTATCTCAAATGCCAGATTGATAATAGCGATAGCACTTGCATACAAGGCTACGGTTGCACCCAGGTGCAGAAAAAAGTCCTTGGGACTCATATATGTATTTGTATTCATGGGCTAATTTTACACCAAACTAGACCTTTCTCAAAATATTCAAATCTAGCGAATGTTCAGTAACAATGTACCTAGGTTACTCTGCTTTCTTCTTGCAAACATAGACGAATGCCGGTGGTACATTCCTAACTTCATAGCCTATCACCTTGGCGTCGAATACTCGACGAACATGCAGGAAGCTTGCCAATAGGTATTGAAATTGAACATAGATACCATCCTCTTTCATTCCTTCATTTATAGCATCGAATATTTTCTGTCGTTCGTGTCTCTTGAAATTCCCTATAGGTAATCCAGAAATAACATAATCTGCCAAAGGTAGACCGAGTCTATCGAGATGTGCTCTCAAGTTCGCTGCATCATCTTCTATCAAAATGACCTTACTATGAGATTTCGTGGCTTCTATATATGGTACTAAGTCATCACGCAACTTTTCCGCCAACACTTTGTTATTTTCAAAAACGAGAAATGTCGCACCATATCGCAACCTGGGAATCAATTCCTTGGTAATCGATCCTGTGCCTGCACCAAACTCTACTATTATCATGCCGGGTTTCATAACGATCGGCTTTATCATCATCTTACCCAACGCCGATGTACTCGGAAAAAGTGACCCTTGAGTTTTGAACTTTTTTAAAGCTTCTTTGGTGAATGATAGGGACATTATGGCTTGTGATCAAATTTAAATAGATTGACTGCCTTTTTCCTTAAGAGACTTATTCTTAAATGTCTCGAAATTGTCACTTGTCAAAATAGATTTTCCAATTTTCTGCTCGATTTGTTTTCTCGCATTGCCAGCAATACTTCCACCATCTTTTGCAACTTTTCTGCTCGGTTCAAATCCTCTTGGTGCTTCCTTCTTGGAAATCTCCGTTGTAGCGGTCTCTGCTAACATATTTAGTACCAATTCGAGGTTTGTCATATTGTCTCGTAGATTTTCTTTCTTTAAATTTTTTAAGCTTTTGTACTCTCTAGTTGTCATCCCTGTCCAAGCCTTTGATATCTCGTCTGTCAGTATAGCAAACTCAAACCCTTCTTTTACGCCACACTTTTCCCATTCATCTGTAAGTTCCTTGCGTATCTCAATGCTTTTCAAGCGTTGGTTTATCCAATTCAATGAATAACCTTTACTCAGGTATGTTTTTAGTGCACGTAATATGGCGAGTTCAGGATCTGCAGTCTCCTCAAGCCGTTCATAACCAACCTTTGCAAGCCAGAGTTTGAATGGTTCAGCATTTGGAGAAGGGATCGACTGGACAATACGGAGCATCACCTCGGTTTCAGCACAGTCAGTGTCACGCAATTTACCATCCTCGGCCACCATTTTCAACTGTCCGATTTTTGCGGACACTTCACTTCCTTCATCAAAAAGACGTCGCTTTAGATCATCCCAATATTTTCTTGGGCGCTCGCTACCTGATAACGCACCAACAACATCAACTACAGAAAAATACCACTTCTCCGAACCACCATCCCAGTGTCGGCGAATTTGTTTACCTTCAAATATTGCTAAATATTTTTTCTCTTTCTCCATGCTCCAATTTTCTCATTTGAAGAGAAAAAAGCAATATTGACATAATGGAAAATTCCGCTCTCATACATAAAACCTCAACTAAAAATCCGCATAAGCGGATTTACTCGGGTGCGCGCGCCAGGATTCGAACCTGGGACCCCGCCAGTATCAGTGGCGTGCTCTACCAACTGAGCTACGCGCGCATATAAACTCTATTTATCAACGAAACATTATTTGCCCGCCCGATGTCTTAGACCTACCAAGACAGCTACGCGCGCATTTACAGATCGGAGATATTTTGCTGAGAGAATAGATCAGAGCTGATACCTCAAACCAGTAGAATATAGACTAGCAAAATATGAGGAAAATAGCAAAAAAAAATGTGCCGGAGGGGGGACTTGAAGCTTACAGCTTCGGTACAGGTCTCGTATTTTCTCACGGCATAGCCGCTCGAAAATATACTCGACCTTTTCAAGTCCCCCGCCGCAAGCCAAATTATTGGCTTGCTTAGTGGTCTGCTGATTTTGGTGCCGGAGGGGGGACTTGAACCCCCAAGAGCGTGAGCTCACAGCGTTCTGAACGCTGCGTGTTTGCCAATTTCACCACTCCGACTTTGGAACAATTCCATGATAACTATAATGCAAAATCCAAAAGAATCAAAGAGAACAGACGATGGGGACAAGACAAAAGTCAAAAGGCCAAGGTCAATACAAACACTACCTCTCGAGGAGAGCAACCCGATAGCTGGAGCGCCAGTCATTGTCTCACCTGCGGGCATCCCGACTGAACTCAGAGCCAAGCCAATTCGCATAAGGCACCTCAGCATCGCCACCCGAGCGGCGGAGGATAGAGCCGAAACAAAAGTGATAGTTGCCATCCAGAAGTTCAGTTGGAGCATTGGCACCTTTTTCAATCATCCACTGCCAAAAGGAGATATCTGGGATGATATAGTCTTTGCTGTAGGTGTCAATAATGTATTTACCAATGGAGGCTATATCAGTTAGTTTGTTAGTTTTGATTTCTTTTTGGATATCTAGGACCTTGATTTTGGCAGTTTTGAAGTCTAGGCCGAGACATTCGGGGTTTAGGGTGTATTCACCGAATTTTGAAGGGTCAATATCGGATTTGAGGGAGGAAAAGTCTAACGATTGCGGGTCGACAAGAGATGGTCTTTGAGGAATATCGATCTTCTTTTGATCACCACTGTACCATTTACCAAAAGTTTCTCTGAGGAAAGGTTCGTGGGCGATCAATAGATCAATTATATTGACTGGTTTCTCCTTACCAAAAATTTTCTCCATTTTTTTATTCAAGCTTTTTAAAAATGGGTCTTTTTCGCTCTTTTCATCTCCCAAAAGTGCTTCTGCTTGTTTTTTCAATAATTCTGGCCTTTTATGGAACGGGTCGAGCTCCGCCACCTCCTTCAAGGTTAGATGTTTAACCGCACCAGACTCTTTTTGGAGTTCTTCTACGGCATCTTCCCCACGCATTGCTTTGATGGTATTCAACTGAAAAATATCTTCCGGTAAATCCAAATCTTTGACATTTAATGTCAACAAAAATCCTTTGGACGCTAAAATCTTAGCCACCAAGATTCTATCTTCTTTGGGGTATTCTTTGAAAGTCAGAGCTGTCATGAATCTTTCATCCAAAAATTCTGCGAAACTTCTCTCCTTCCTGCCCGTCTGTTTTTCTATCAAATATGAAGACAAAATTGCTTCCACTGAACCCTGTGTCATCACAAATTTTTTCAAGGAATAAACCTTACCGGAAGCATCCATTGCCCCTGCTCTTCTCGCCACCTCTTTATCAGTCTCGTTGGTATACGATTCCTGGATTTCTGTCATCACTTTACAAAGATTCGGCAGAGTGGTATTCAAATCATAAAAAGACATATCGATAGAACCGTCTCGATTCAGAAGCCTAGAAAGCATAATGTCGTAAGCTTCACCTTGGGGTGTATATTTGACCTCTAGGTTATTTTGTTCAAATTCTCGGGCAATTTCTGGCGGTAAATCCTGCCTCTCGGGATTTTTCTCAGATTTCAAGTTGGCGGTAAAAATCATTTGGAAACCGGGAGCAATTTCGACGATGCCATTGCCAACAATATTTATTCTATCCCCCACCTTGGCATTAAAAACACCTTTAATGAAAACCATTTGCTCTTTTGGCAAAGCGGTAAATTCATCAAAAATCACGGTCTTGCCGTCTATCATTGCTTTGGCGAGCGGGCCATAAATCTCCACAGTTTCTATCGCTCCGCCTCCCGCTGGCTTAATACCGGTCTTCCCCCAGACATTTGATTCCTTAGTCTGTGGATTACAAAAAACCATTTCCGGGTCATTGCCAGTAAAATGAGTAGCAGCGAATCTGGCTAGAGAAGTTTTTCCTGTACCTGTAGGACCATGTAGAAACATCGGCTTGCCAGTAAGCATTCTGTCGCCTATCGCCTCCAGATCTTTTTCTACACTAGGTGTGATGCAAATATGACCACTCTTGGCCAAATTTTCTTTGTATTCGATAAGCTCTGCCTGGCGTAAAACCAACGAGTCAGCCTCTTCTAATTTTTCTTCGTTTTCTCTGATTTCTTCTTTTACAGTTTTAAGCACAGCTTCGTTTCTCGTTTTAGCTGAAAGTGAAGTTTGCGGGCTTAAAAGCTCTAACATTCGACGCATCCTAAAATCCTTAAGATCGGCAATCTCTTCTGTTATCTTTTGCACTTCGCCCACTTCTGGCGCTACCTTCAAAATAGTTTCATAATCAATATGAGCCCTATCTTCAGAAAAATCTTCTTCGTATTTGGATTTTTGTTTTTTGAGAACTTTCTTGGCACCACTAATACCACCAAAATCTTCTATTTTGAATTTGCTCGCCTCCTCATCCGCCTCGGCTAGTGGTTTTTTATAGTGCTTTTCAAAAATAGGTCCCTTATCACCAAGTTCAGAAATAGCCCCTCGGAGTTCCTTCCTTTTTTCAGATATTTCATGAAAATTTGGTTCTTCTGGGATTCTTTCCACATCAATATATTAACATAATCTGAATAGTTTAGAAAATAATATATCATGACGTATAGAAAAAGACCTGCCTTTTGAGCAAGTCTTTTATGAATCACGTTATTAATCAGAAACCCATGAAATGGACAAGCCACCGTAGCGGCGCATCCACCCAACACTGGGTGAGTTTCATGCCGAAGGCGTATAAGACTGCTCTTACCGCACCTATGAGCACTATACCCCAAGCCGCGAAGTACAAGTACTGAAGCGACTCCATCTTGTCAATTGCGTGATCCACTCGGTTTTTCCTGCGATTCATTCTATTCCTTTTTTTGAGGTTTATTATGTTTCGCCGGATGAGGAACCTATTACAAGTATAGCATACGAGAACTAGGCTGTCAAGGGCCTAGTTTTCTCAATATATATTCACTTTTAGAGCCTACAAAACCTATTTCTTTATCTCCCCTTCCTTCTTTAGAGGCATGCCCAAGTATTCTAGAAACGCCAATGTCGATTTCTTGTTATCCGAAGTCGTCACGATAGTGATAGCGAAACCAAATACATCCTTGAGGTCTTCATCTGAAGTCTCAGCGAAGATAGTATGTTCCTTCACTCCGATCGTGTAGTTCCCCATCGCATCAACTGATGTTCGGGCTAGGCCGCGGAAGTCCTTTGTTCGAGGTAATGAAATGTGTATGAGTCTATCCAAGAATTCACACATCCTTTTACCACGAAGTGTGATCTGATAACCGATAGGGTCACCAACACGAGTCTTGAATGTTGCTATAGCTTTCTTTGTGACACGAACAGCAGGCTTCTGGCCAGTGATACGAGCCAGTCTGTCTGCCATGATCTCGATCTTCTTTTTATCCTTCACAGAACCGAAACCACTAGAAATGACTACCTTGACTAGGCGAGGTGTCTGCATTGGATTCTTGAGACCCAATGGTTCCTTCAATGTCTTGAATGAATCTTTATTTAATTCGTATACGGATTTGTAAGCCATGGTATTGATGTTAAATTTAAAAGTTAAAATGGAAAATTATGCAGTCTTTACTGCCTTTGAAGCATCGAATGGCATAGCGACTTCGACTGTCTGACCTTTCTGGCCTTCTTTGCGAGCTCGCTCATGCTTCTTTACAGTATTCACCTTCTCGACAATGATCTTGTTCGTTGCAGGAAAAGCCTTTACAACTTTGCCGGTTTTACCCTTGTCGTCGCCTGAAAGTATTTTGACTGTGTCTCCTTTTTTGATATGCATGGTAGTAAGTGGAAAATTTAAAAGTTAAAATGGAAAATTTCGCTACAATATTATACGATTTCAGCTGCCTTTGAAGCGATCGTCTTGAAGCCTGCCTCGGCGACTTCACGAGGTATAGGACCGAATATACGTCCTGCGATTGGTTCTTTCTTGTCCTTTTCGATGATAACGACTGCATTCTCATCAAAACGTATATATGAACCATCCTTACGTCGTGTAGGTTTGACTTGACGGACAACTACGGCATGCAAAACGTCTTTCTTCTTGATCGCCTTGCGAGGCTCTGCTTTCTGAACTGATAGAACGACAACCTCACCGATCTCTGCATAGCGCTTTCTCGTAGCACCAAGTACCTTGAAGATGCGTCCGATCTTTGCTCCGGAATTGTCTGCTATATTTACGATCGTTCTTGGTTGTATCATGGTATTATGCGATTATCTTGAATGCCTTTCTCTTGGATATTGGTCTGCATGCTTCAACCGTGGCCTTGTCTCCTATCTTCTTTGTATTACCTGGGTCATGAGCCAAGATCTTTGTCCTCTTTGTTGAAAACTTGTGATACTTTGCATGCTTGATGTATCTCTCTACGACAACTACGGTAGTATCCTTCATCTTGTCAGATACAACAACACCGGAAAATGTCTGGCGTTTTGGTGTATTTTCAGTTGTTTTGATTGTTGTCATGTGGGGTTTGATATTACTTGATTTATCTGTGTTTGTCTATAGTTAATGTAAAATTGAAATATTAAAATGGAAAATACAATTCCAGTCCATCATTTTCCATTTTCCATTTTTACTTTTACATTTGCTAGCTCCGTCATTATGCGTGCGATGTCCTTCCTGATACCTCGGCCTTCCTTGACGTTCTTTGTCTTTGAGCCAGCAGAACCAAATCTGAATGCTCTCAAAGCCTCTCTCTTCTCGGTGATGAGACGATTCAGGTCTGAATTATTCTTATTTACGATTTCTTTCATTTTCATGGTATTTGGTATTGATTACATTCTCGAGACTACTTTTGTCTTGACTGGCAACTTTGTTCCCGCCTTACGAAGTGCCTCTGCAGCAACGACTGCATCTACTCCGTCGATCTCGAACATGATGCGACCTGGCTTCACCTCGGCGATAAAGCCAACTGGATCACCTTTTCCTTTTCCCATTTTCACTTCTGCAGGTTTCTGTGTAAAAGGATGATCCGGGAAAATTCTGATCCAAACTTTTCCAGACTTTGTAGCATAGCGTGCCATGACCTTACGAGCAGCTTCGATCTGGTTAGATGTGATACGAGAATATTTCATAGCCTTCAATCCAAAAGAACCGAAAGCCAATTTTACTCCACGTGTATCAGCGTGCGACATTTCCTTGTCAGGATGAGTACGCATTGTGAACCACTTGCGATGTTTTACTTTTTTAGGAAATAACATGGTAGTTTGATGAAAATTGAAAAGTTAAAATGGAAATTACTTGGCTACGACTTGGTCCTTCTTGAATATCTCACCCTTATATATCCAAACCTTGATACCTATGTCTCCATAAGTCATGTGTGCCTTCTCACGAGCAAAGTCGATATCCGCACGCAATGTCTGAAGTGGAACTTGACCTTTCTTGAGCTCTTCTGAGCGTGCGATCTCCGCACCACCTAGACGACCTCCGAGACGGATACGGATACCCTTTACATCTCTATTGGCCATAACCTTCTCGATTGTCTGCTTCATAACACGTCGGAATGGTAGACGCTTCTCTAGTGACTCTGCAACCATCATAGCTGCTATAGCGGCATTCGATTCTGGACTGCGGATCTCTTCTATGTCGAGCTTGAGTTCAACACTCTTTAGCTCAACCTTGTTTTTGCGTAATAGCTTCAATATTTTCTCGCGAAGTTTGACGACTCCATCACCAGACTTGCCGATGAGCATACCTGGGCGAGAAGTCTTCACTATAACGCGTAGAACTTTCTGATTGCGCTCTATATCCAAACCACCAACGTAGTTCGCACGCAATTCTTTCTGTAGGAATTCTCGAATGATGAGGTCCCCTTTCAATGATGTTCGATATAGCTTATCAGAAGAAAACCATCGGCTCTTCCAGTCGCGTATGATTCCTAGTCTATGTGAATATGGATGTACGGTGTGTGACATTTTGGTAAATTTATTATTTCTTTGCAACCTTTGCTGCTTTTGCCTTGCTCTCTTCTCCTTGCTTCTTGTTCTTTCCTGCTTGCTTCTTTACCTTTGCTTCTATAGGAGCGAGTGTCAATGTGACATGACTCGTTCTCTTCTTTATAGGAAAAGCTGAACCTCGTGCCATAGGTTGGCTGCGCTTCAAAACATATCCCTGATCAACACGGATCTCCTTTACGAAAAGTGCATCTTTCTCAATCTTGAAATTATGAGATGCATTGGCTACTGCTGACGCCAATAGATCGCCGAGTGGGTTTGTTGCTTTCTTGACTGCACCAACCAAGATATTTTCAGCTTGGATAACACTCTTGCCTCGTATCATGTCTGCAACTAGACGGACTTTACGTGGTGCTATTCTGTAATTCTTTAATGAGGCGGTGATCATGGCAGTGTATTATTTTTTGGCAACTACGGCAGTAGCGGCTTCCTTAGCAGACTTGGCGGCTGTCATCTCAGCTTCCTTGGCTTTCATTTCGAGCTCCTTTTGCATCTTACCTCCATGGCGTACGAACTTACGTGTAGGCGAAAATTCACCGAGGCGGTGTCCTACCATATCCTCGGTTACAAATACATCAATATGTGCCTTGCCATTGTGTACACCAAAAGTAAAGCCAACCATTTCTGGTGAGATTTGAGAGCGGCGTGCCCATGTCTTTATAGTACCAGCTGTTGCAGGCTTTTTACCCAAGATCTTGCGTAGCAATCTCTCTTCGACGTATGGGCCTTTTTTAAGTGATCGTGACATAAAAATAGAATAAAATAAGCCCTTGTGGACTCATGAGCCATGTTAACAGAGCCGTGCTTTGAAGTCAAGGACTATATTATAAAATAATAACTATAGCCTATCTTCCAAGTATGAGGCGCATTATTAGTGTTACTGCACTTTTTCCCATCTTTACGAATAGTTTATACATTTACATAAGTATATACTAAATATCGCGTTTGAGAATACATTCTATCAACAATACCCACACATCAAAAAAACCGTTAGAATGTGTATCTAACGGTTTTTTTATGGTATCTATTATGAAGCGGCTGTCATATTCTTTCCTGGAACACGTCTCGAAACAACGAAAACGTTTGAATACTTCTTTGGACGACGAGTCTTTTGACCCTTACCTGCTGGCTTGCCCCATCGAGTTTTCAATCTGCGTAGACCGCGACCACTTCTCTGTTCTCCTCCACCATATGGATGGTCAACAGGGTTTTGAGCAGAACCACGAACTGTAGGACGGATACCCATCCAACGTGAACGACCGGCTTTACCAATATTGACTAGACGATTCTCTTCATTCGATACGGCACCGATAGAAGCCCATGCATCCTCGTGAATCTTACGAACTTCTGTTGAAGGCATCTTGATGTGAGTATATCCTGCGTCATTAGCAACTACCTGAGCGAATGATCCTGCAGAACGAACCAACTTTGCACCAGAACCAGGCTTGACCTCTATATTATAAATATATGTACCAACTGGAATCTTCTTTAGAGGTAAACGGTTACCTGTCTCGATAGGAGCATTCTCAGATACTATGAATGAATTACCAACTTTCATAGTCTTTGGAAGCAAGACATATCTCTTTGCTCCATCCTTGTAATTAACAATACCGATATATCCTGTTCGGAATGGATCGTATTCAACAGTCTTTACTGTAGCGATTATGTCCTTCTTGTCATATATGAAGTCGATCATACGATAGAGTTTCTTGTGACCTCCACCTTTGTGACGAACGGTGATACGACCAAATGCATTACGACCCATGTCGCGCTTGAAGCCTTGAGTTAGGGCCTTGTGTGGCTCACTCGCTGTAACATATTCCTTGAACGGCAAAACCGTCATATGTCGGCGTGATTTGGATGTTGGTCGGTATGTTTTCATGGTAGTTAATGTAAAATGGAAAAATTAAATGGAAATTATACGAAATCGATCTTGTCCCCTTTCTTTAGAGTCACAATAGCTTTCCTTATGCCTGCGACTGTTCCTTTGCGACCTTTTACGAATACATTCTTAGTTGGTGTATTGATAACTGTGACTTTAATAGGTCTGACTTTGTATAGGGCATTGACTGCGTCGGATATAGATTTCTTGTTTGAATCCTTTTGAACCTCGAATGTATAGCGGCCATCTTGACTGAGTAGTCCCGACTTCTCAGTTACTCGAGGTCTGATTATAGCACCAGAAACGTTAGTGAAACTACTAACAGGTACTACAACTGCCTTTGAAGGCTTGGTTATGAGAACCTTAGAATCAGCTTCCTTGACCACTTCTTTCTTGCCTCCCTCTTGTTTCTTTGGGACTACGACATGCTTCTTTGCAGTCTTTGCTGCAACATTCTTCGTCGCAACAGCTGACTGTTGTAGTTTCTCGTCTTTTCTTTTTTTGAATCCAAATATAGCCATGGTATTGATATTATTTTGCTGTCTTTGCTGTTAATGCTTTCAATGATTCGGCTGGATTCATTACTATCAAATATGTGTGATTCAATACTGAAACTGGATTGATATTGCGGAATTCCTCAACAGCTACGTTACCAAAGTTTTGAAAACTCTTTTCTATGTTCTTTGACTTCTTTTCCATAGCGATGATAGCTGTATTTGCCTTCTTTGTAGACAATTTCTCAAATCCTTTTATAGAAGCCAACGAACCGAGTATACTCTTTGCCTGAGAGGCCTTTGGTGCTACAAAATTGAATGAATCTACGAATAATATTTCACCTTCTTTGAATTTACGAGAAAGGATAGTGTACAAGGCCTTTGCACGAGCCTTCTTGTTGATCTTACGATCAAAATTCTTGTCATTTCTAGGACCGTGAGCAACTCCTCCACCAACCCAGATAGGAGAACGTGATGATCCGTGACGTGCGCGTCCTGTACCTTTCTGCTTCCAAGGTTTCTTTCCTCCACCACGGACTTCTCCGCGAGTCTTTGTATGAGCGATATTGGTCCTTGAATTGGAATTCATGAGACGAACAACTTCGTGTACTAGGTCTGCATTCCATGGCACACCAAAAATACTTTCTGGAAGATTGATGCTGCCTACCGGCTTACCTGTTTGATTGTATATTTTTGATTCCATGATAATTAATTTAAAATTGAAAGGTTAAAATTGAAAATTTTTGATTTTACCTTCTACATTTTACCTTCTGACACTATCTCCACTAATGTCCCTCTATGTCCTGGTATTGCTCCAGAAACATACATTACTGAGTCCTCTTGGTCAATATGGGCAACTGTTAGGTTCTTTACCGTAACCCTATCACTTCCCATTCTGCCGGCCATGCGCATACCTACTGGTACGTGTGTGCGTAGACCTCCACCGATAGAACCTGGCTCGCGTTCAGAGTGCTTCTGACCGTGAGTTCTAGGGCCTCCATGGAAACCATGTCTCTTGACTACACCTTGGAAACCTTTACCCTTGGAGATGGCACTGACTACGACACTATCACCGAGCTTGAATTGAGAAAGTTCCATCTTGTCGCCAACTTTGAGTGTTGGTGCATCCATTCGGAACTCACAAACTGATGCGAAAGAACCTAGGTCCTTGAAATGACCCTTCTGTGGTTTTGCGATGCGGCCAGGATTGCGTGTACCTTCACCTATCTGTACAGCTTCATAACCATCAGCTTCCTTTGTACGGACTTGAACTACAGTATTACCTCGAACCTGCACTGCTGTTACTGGAACAGCCTTGCCTGAGGCATCGTAGATCTGTGTCATATTGAGTTTTCTTCCTAATATAAATTTCATGGTATTTTCGTGAAAATAAAAGATGGAAAAGAATGTGAGGGGCACGGATATTTCCTTGCTAGGAAATTCCTCGTGTTCGCGCCGGTCGCGCTCACAAGTCCCCTTCAATCCCTTTTCATCATTTATTTCAATTGCTTACATCATCTTCACATCTATATTCACTCCGGACGGCAAACTCAAGTTGGTCAACGCTTCGATAACTTTCGGATTTGGGTTGATAATATCGATAAGTCTCTTGTGAACCCTCATCTCGAACTGTTCTCTAGAATTCTTGTCAATGAATGAGGAGCGGTTAACCGTGTACTTCTTGATCTCAGTCGGTAGTGGAACTGGACCATGTATCTCCGCATCATATCGAGCGGCGGTATCCATGATCTGTTTCAATGAAGCGTCCAAGATCTTGTGTTCATAAGCTCTCACTCGAATCCGGAGATGTGGTGCCTCACCTACAGCTTTGGATTTCTTTACGCGAGGGGCTCGCTTTACGGCAGACTTTGGGATTACTTCGTCTTTGATTGTATCTTTTGTTGACATGATATTAAGGCAAAAATGAAAATTCAAAATTTAAAATGTTCTAACACTTTTCTATTTTGATATTTACATTTTCAATCTCACTAAGCGACGATCTTTGTTACAACTCCTGCACCTACTGTCTTGCCACCTTCACGAACTGCGAAACGCTGCTTGTCCTCGAGGGCGACTGGAGCAACGAGTTTGACTTTGAATGTAACTGTATCACCTGGCATAACCATTTCTACCTTCTCTGGCAATGTTACCTCACCTGTTACGTCTGTTGTTCTGATATAGAACTGAGGCTTGTAACCTGTGAAGAATGGTGTGTGGCGACCTCCCTCTTCTTTCTTCAAAACGTAAACTTCAGCTTCGAATTCTGTATGAGGTTTGACTGATCCTGCCTTGGCCAAAACTTGACCGCGTGATACATCATCCTTGCCTGTACCGCGCAATAGTAGACCAGCATTATCTCCTGCCATACCTTCCTTCAAAGACTTATTGAACATCTCGATACCTGTGATGACTGTCTTTGATGTATCTTTGAAGCCAACGATCTCAACTTCCTCACCAACTTTGATGATACCGCGCTCGATACGACCTGTAACCACAGTTCCGCGTCCTTCGATAGAGAAAATGTCTTCGATAGGCATTAGGAATGGCTTGTCGATCTCACGAACTGGTGTTGGGATATATGTATCGAGAGCATTCATGAGCTCATCGATCTTCTTTGACCATTCAGCATCACCTGCTAGAGCATTCGAAGCTGAACCACGGATAACTGGAATATTCTTTCCATCGAACTTATTCTTTGTGAGAAGTTCACGCACCTCTTCCTCAACAAGGTCAATAAGGTCTGTTTCTGGTACTAGATCACACTTGTTCAAAAATACTACGATCTTTGGAACACCAACTTGGTAAGCCAATAGAACGTGTTCACGTGTCTGAGGCATAACACCGTCTGTAGCAGATACCACGAGGATAGCACCGTCCATTTGAGCGGCACCAGTAATCATGTTCTTGATAAAGTCAGCGTGTCCTGGACAGTCGATGTGAGCGTAGTGACGTGTAGGAGACTCATATTCTACGTGAGACAAAGAAATAGTAACTGTCTTTGTTGCATCACGAACTGTTCCTCCCTTTGTAATGTCTGCATAAGCCTTGACGTTTGCTAGACCTTTCTTGGCTTGAACTGCCAAAAGAGCGGCTGTCAAAGTAGACTTCCCGTGGTCAATGTGTCCGATTGTACCAACATTAACGTGCGGCTTTGTACGATTGAATTCTGTGGCCATATTATTGTTTTAGTGCTTTGGGTCCTATCGCATGCGCGTGATAGTAGCAAACGATGAGAACCAAAGATAAATTATTAATAGCTTATAAAACGCTTTGTAGGCGCGTGGGAGTAGCTTAACACAAGTCGAGTTTTTGCGCAAATTTTTTGCATAGGTCAGACCTCTACACTCGACGTTATGCTGCAGAGGTCAGACCTCTGCAACGTGTCGAGGCGTCTTAATCATTTCTTTATCGTTTCTTGAGACAAATTTCATCATTTCTTTATCATGTGTTTGATATTGTATGTTAATGCCAATGATATTCAAGTCTTCAAAGTCCAGACTTCCCGGTTCCAATGGAGCCGAAATATATCGTCATGCTAACGCTATTTATAAGAAAATTGCATCAAAAACAAAGAGGCGTCCCTATATTAGATCAAAATATTTCAATAAGGAAAAAATATTTCTCGATTACTTCTGGGGACATCTGGATTCAAAGAATTGGACCGACCGAATAAGAAGACTTTCATTATATAATTGTGCTATAGATCTATTAATATATACCACCTCAAAACCAGAGGTTGTAACAAACCCAAATCGAAAAGATGAAACATTCTATCGTTTTTATGGTGTGACAAGAGAAATGGAGAAGTTCGTCGTTCAAATCGTGGAAAAAACTCAAAAAAGAGAAAAGTCCCTCATTTCAGTGTATCCTATCTCTTAAACGAAAAAAGCTCCCCGCCAAGTGTGGTACGAAAACCACGGCCGAAAGCTCTCTTCATGCATGCAAGTTTATCAAATAGATTTACGTTGTCAACATTACCCAATATAGAGGTCAGACCTCTGCAACGTATCGAGGTTTCACCTAAAAAAAAGAGACCGCACTTCCCTATGGAAATGCGGCTCTCGCGAGCTCTATCAAAAGAGCAAAGAACTAATAATCCAGACTACGGCGCACTGAATGCAAGCCGAGTGGTCTGAAACGAAATACCGAACTTGGTATTATTTGTGTCGCCACTGGCTGGCTGCACAATAACAACAGCTTTGTCGATCGGCTCAGAGGCCGAATATGTGACCATACCTTCTTCATCGACCACCTTCTTGGTGGGGATTTCTGGCATTTCCCCGAATTCGACGGGCTTCTTGATCGTCACCGAACCATCTCCGAGATTAGTAACCCAGATCGTAAATGACTCTCTATTAACACCACTCAAACTATACACCTTGGCCGAAAGGGCTTTCCCTTCACGGTAGATGTGCCCATCAAACTGCTGACCGCCAAACCCTGTGTATGTTATGTTCTTGAGGTCAACCGGTGTCACTCCGCCGGCTTGAGTAACGCTAAAGACTGCTTCTTGATCACCCTCTTTACCAGCGAATGGATCGATGTAACTGCGAGCAACAGTTTCTCCGGTGCTACGATCTATGACTTCATAACGTGCATTGATCGAGAACGGTCCCGGCTGAATGATGAGCATGCCATTTTCGACACACCAACCCAACCAATCAGCACCATCCATCATGACGTCAATGTTTGTAATGCTGACCCAGTCATGAAGAGGAATCTCTATCAGTGGCATTTTCGGCTGGAGAACAACACTGATACGATCACCCACTCGTAGTCCTTTCGCATGATAATCCCCAGTAGATGCCAGTGACTCATTCTCGTCGTACGCTTCCAGCCTCAAGTCAAAGAAGTGATAGCCAGAAACAGGGACTGGAATCCCCGCCAACGGACGAACAAGCGGGATATTCTTCCCATTGATCACCAAGTTGGTGATCATCATATCCTTACCCATCCCGAACTGCATACAGATAGGTTGGGTGTACCCATTGTCGAGCTTCTGCTCGGTGTTCACGTTCCCACGGTAATGATCCGTGGTATGCCGGAGAAACGCCCGGGCCAGCATTTCTGAGTCCTGGAAGCCTCCGCCATTCGGGGGTCTCACAGAACTGATCTGCTGCGCCGACGCACTGATCCCGAGAAGGGACAGCAACATTACTACTGACACTGCGATCTTACTTTTTTTCATTATTATCCTTTTCGTTTTTTGGTTTTCTTTCTATCACCGAACCGACGACTTTGACTTTTTCAGGCGAACACTTGCACTCATCGGAACTACCGACTCTGAACTAAGTCCAAACTCTGCGAGTGCCAAATCAGTCACTGATTTCTCAGAGGCTAAAACCGTAGGCACAGAGACCGTGGTATCCGCAGAAGCCAAAACCGTACCCTTGACCGAAAGCCAAAGGCCGACGCTCATACCGATCGCCATTGTGAACATCACAACAGCGAGTAGCAGATACTTTCTTGAAGTATTATCAGATGTATTCTTCATTCATTCCTCCTAGTACCTATCCAAACACACGCCTCCACAAACATGTAGAAGCTACATTATGTGGTTTTCAAGGCACTATATAGAGCTTTACTAAGCCCCTTACTATGCCGCATATTATCACTCTTATCATCACTTGTCAATATTGCAGCAAAGGTGTAGATAACCTCTACACTCGACGTTATACTGCAGAGGTCAGACCTCTACAACGTGTCGAGGTTTCACCTAAAAAAAGAGACCGCACTTCCCTATGGAAATGCGGCTCTGTGATACTAAAGAACTAGGGCTAATTAACCCTTCCCATCAATCATGGTGGGCGTCGATTGCGGTACCTGAGGTTCAGGCTCCGCAAACTCAGTTTCGTTCCACACCGGAACGATGTAGAACACTCCAGGATTTAACGGTACCTGGCCTACCTTCGATGGAGCTACGACCGGGTAATAGACCCAGTCCGTATTGCCCATGAGGCGAACCTGGAAGCCGACCGGCACAGCACCCTCGTTCGAGAATACATTGAGAATTACCCAATTCTTCGTTGTCATGGTGACCTCAAATGCCGGATTCTGTCCGATACCATTCCAACTCCATGCCTGCCAATTGATCTCTGACGGATCCGTAAAACTATACAGACCGTCGATCATCGACTGGCTACCGGCGTACAGAACCCGTTGGACTGGTACCTGTTTACCTCCATTACGGAGGTCGTACTCAGTCTGATTTGCATTGTTGTCCCAGAGTTCCAGGATACCCTGCCCCGCCAGATCGCTCTGGAAGTCGAGGTAACCATTCTGAACCCTGAGGTTGATGGGCTCTCCGATCGTCCGGCCATCAGCACCTACGTGCCGAAAGCGAACTGATGTCACAGACCGATCAAGTTTGATCGGAATAACACTTTCCATGGAGAACCAGAACCACATCTGCGGCAGGACGTATCCACCTTTGACGAGTTCGGGCTTGGCCCATGATTCACCCCTGAACAAGGGGCGGCCATCGACGTTGCAGATCCGCGCCGTAGCGTGGACGTAATCCTCGATGTTCGCCATCGGGATTGTTATCTGCATCAGGTTGAACTCGTTGAGGACATCGGCCTCCTTGAGCGGAGACGGCCACGCTGTGCCAATACTCCATGACGGGTCTACCATTCCGGGAGACTGCAACTCCAGGAATGCACCCCTAGCGGACTCGATGGCGAAGGTGCGCAACGCAGCCTTCGACGTCAAGAACGGCATACTAGTCGGCATGTTCTTAGACACCGCCGTGGTGTCCGACGTAGTGTCAGACATGGTATCCACATTAGTGGGTAGCATGGGTAGCACTTGCGCGGCTACTATGTGACAGAACCCGACCGTGAGAACGGTCGCCAACACCAACTTTACGATATTTTTTTTCATTTCTATCCTTTTCTTTCTTTTTTTGGTTTTTTGTTTTCTACTTTTCTTTTTTCTTCTTTACAATTACCTATTTTTTACAATTACCTATTTAAAGCCCCCAGCAACTGTGCCGGTCACTACCGTCGCCTTTTGGGCGGCAGCAGCGGGAACTGACTGCGGAGCGGTTGCCTCTTGAGAGGTACTCACTTCACTTGCCACTTCCGACTTCACCTGAGGTATTCCACTATCACTAACCGACTTCCATATGGCAGTCGCCATACAGATAGCCATAGTGAACATCACGGATGCCAAAAGCAGGTATTTACGCTGTTTTTCGTTCATTCTCCAATTCCTTCTTTCGCACCTATCGAACCACATACGCCTTTGCAGCCATGCAAAAGCTTATGTTTCCTAACATATGTGGTTTTCAAGGCACTTTTATAGGGCTATATTCAGCCCTTCTACTGCCATATATACTAGCACCTTTCTCCTTTTTTGTCAATAGCCCCACTATTTACTCAGCCCCGTTAATCCTTGCAGCCGATATCTATAGGAGTACAATAAAAGTGTGCTAAATCCACTTACATGGATCTCTCGTAAGCGATTCCCTTACGAACCGCTGATTCGGCTTGAAATATCTAGGCATGCCATAATCAACAATCTCGATCAATTCCGCAAATTGGCACCTCATGGCACAGTTGCTCCAGTATTGAAAAGTTATGCCTATGGACATGGACTATTCGAAGTTGCCAATATATTGGAGAAATATAGACACAATTCAAAAGGTGCCCGAAATACTGATGGTATAGGTACTGTTCCATTTTTCGTCATTGATTCATATTTCGAAGCTGTGGCATTACGATCACAAGGTATCAAAACTCCCCTACTCGTCATAGGATACTGTCGCCCAGAAACTATACTCGCCTCGAGATTGAATAGTGTTGCTTTCACCATAGGTAGTATCGAGTCATTGCAAGAATTGGAAGATACGGAACATCCGATAGCCATACACTTGAAGATCGATACAGGAATGCATAGGCAAGGAATATTGATCGATGAAGTACCAAAGGCGATCGAACTCCTGGCCGAAAATCCTGAAATCGTCATTCAGGGATTGTGTTCACATTTGTCAGATGCGGACAATGATGACCCATCATTCACTGAAGGACAGATCAATACTTGGAATAGAGTCGTCAGCCATTTCAAAAATGAGTTCCCTTCATTAAAATATTTCCATCTCGGTGCAACCTACGGACATAGATTCACTCCGGATATTGATGCGAACGTCTCGAGATTGGGTTTAGGACTCTATGGACTGGTTGACGGATCGCAATTTCCAGAAAAAATGTCACTCATCCCCGCACTCAAGATGCAGACGATCATCACTTCATTAAAGAAGCTACACCGAGATGATAGTGTTGGTTACAGTGGAACATTCCGAGCTGAACGTGATATGACAGTTGCCATCATCCCCGTTGGTTACTATGAGGGTATAGACCGCCGACTTTCGAACTGCGGCTTTGTTCAAGTCGGACCAAATAATGTGACTTGCCCCATCATCGGCAATGTCAGTATGAATATGACTACTATCGACGTATCGCATGTTGACGATATCAAACAAGAAATGGAAGTTACGATTTTCAGTAATGATATGAATGATCGGAATTCTATCTCCTCTCTGGCTCGAGAAGGAAAACTCCTCCCCTACGAATTGGTAGTGCATATCCCGGCGGTTCTCAAAAGGACGGTGGTTGAATGATATTTGTAAATATTTGTTATATAATTGATCTTAATATGTACAGAATAACAACCTCAAAAGCCTTCACCCTAGTCGAACTCCTGGTTGTCATCTCTCTCGTCTCGATGCTGGCTAGCGTCGTCTTGGCGACCATCAATCCTATACGTACACAAGCCAAGGATTCGAAAAGATTGCAAGAGATTCATCAGATCGATTTGGCGATACAGAGTTATATTGCAGATAATAATGGAAGCCCACCAGAGTGGGCAAGCTGTAAATATCAGGTAGATACTTTGAATACCAGTTCTGTGTCAGGTTGTGTAGCTGTATCAACTGCAGGTGTTAATACTGATGGTACCCCTACTGCTGGTAAAGTTGCTTGGGATAAATTTACAGCAACGATCAGCAAATATATGCCTAATGTTCCGAATGATCCATGTATTGGCGGTAGTTGTGTTGCCACAGATGGTAAACCCCTTGGATATACATACATTCCACCAGCCGCTATGAAATACTATTGTTCACAATCTGGAATTAGTTGTGCTTCCGGTTCTAGTGGCTCAAGTAACTATCAAATAAGTGCAAGACTAGAAAGCGCCGGAACGGTGGGAGGAAGTACAGGTAGTCCTGTGGAAACAATAAGTGATATGCAATTACCAGCGAATTGGGGTATGAACGAAAATCCTATCCAACTATTCCCCTCGTTATAATTCCCGTAGAGGCATGCTCAGACTTTTCGTGCGTTAAGTATGGTTATTCGAATAGCAACTAATGAAAAAGCCAAATAATATTTATTTTGTACCAATATTTAGGCCCTGTTTCACTTCTGCCAACTTGACCTTGTCGGAAACTCTACTCTCTGACTGTTTGATCCTTTCGAGTCCTTCTATAACCTCCTTTAGAGAATCCCGATACTCCTCGTTGACTGCATTTACAACGTCCATATAAGTCGAAGCCATGTCTACCAACATTCCACCCTTCTCTTCTTCGGTCATCTCTGCTTTGACTATCTGGTCGATCACTTTCGTTGCTTCGGCAAAATTCTTTTCCTTTAGCAAAGATTGTAGCTTATTTATTTCTGTTTCCATATTATTATTGAATTAATTATTGCTAAACTTGAGCCTTGGCGAGAATTCTGGCCAATAAGAGTTTCTTGCCCTTGTCTTCTATACTATCCCCGAGATTACTCGATACTTCCTCAATGCTCTTTATTATGAACTCTTTTGTCTCATCATTGTCTAGTGACCCCAATTTTGTTTCAGCCAAGAATGGCTGCAATACCTTTTCCATCTTTGTAAGAGCATTATTACCTAAGGTAGCACTATTTACAGTTTCCATGATTTTCTCGGAAGCTTTTTTCTGTAAAGTGATGTCTATCGCTTCCTGCATTTTCTCGGCATCTTTTCCTTCAAATGGGTCGATCCCTGTCGTAGATCCTTCCTGCGCTGCCAATAACTTTTCAAACTTTGACTGAGCATTTTTCAATGAATCCACTGTTCCACCAGTAACCATCTCTTTCAATTGCTGCAGAGCCTTTGTTTGTACAACTTCATTTATCTCTTTTATATCAGATATGCCGCCGAACACTTTCTTCTTCAATTGGGTGAATGACTTTTCGACTGTTGCTTTCAACATTTCGAGGTTAGTAATCGCGTCCAGCATAGCTTCTGTCTCCTTGATATCGCTTTCTACACTAGACAAAACCGACTTGATCTTATTTTTGTCCATCGAACCTAGATTCTTTTCGACCGCCTTCATATCGATTTTTTCTTTCTTGAGAGTCTGGAGTTCAGTTACATATTCGAGATATTCCTGGCTAGGTTCAAAACCCGGATTGAATTTGATCTTCATTGTTTCTTTGAAATGAACCGCGCCTTTGAAAGCTAGCTTAAGATGTGCAAAGACATATTCTGACTTGCCCAATACACCTGAGTATTTATCCGCTACGCGGAATTGTTCTCGAGTTGCGAGTTTCTTCGATAGTACACCATTTAAATCCTCAAAATTACCCAAGGCCTTCAACTGTGACTCGTACTCTGCAATCTGTTTTGGTAATTCCTTCATCTTCTCGATCTTGTCCTTCAACTTTACTATCTCATTTGGCTTATCAATTGCCATACCATCGATATATGTATCTATTGAATCCAAATCTTTCGCTTCCAATTTGACCCCCATGTCGGCCTGGATCTCATTCTTGAATAGTTCTTTTATACCCTTCAACACTTCTTGTTTGACCTCGAACACTTCGAAGGTCTCCTCCATAACATTCTCTTTATTCACATCAACTGCCTTACGCTCCCCTTTCTTTGCCAAAAATTCCGCAAACCCCTTTGTATTCAATGCCTTATCTATATCAAAACCTTTTTCTACTTCAGGATTATTTGTTTCCTTTTTATTATTCTCTGCCATTGTATTTAAAATTATTAATAAGAAATAGCTATATACTGGGAATATTATAGCATTAAAAATAAGATAAGTTTTTTCATTTGATTAATTTACTTCTTCTAACTCTCCAATTTTCACTGGTAATAGCCAGCCTACCGGTTTCTTTCTCGATCTGCCTCCTCGCAGTTCCAGCGATGCTTCCGCCACGTTTTGCAATTTTTTTGCTCAGATCCAATCCCTTCGGTTCTTCTTTCCTAGATATCTCGGTCGTGGCCGTTTCTGCCAGCATATTGAGGACCAATTCCAGGTTCGACATATTGTCACGTAGATTTTCTTTCTTCAGATCTTTGAGATTCTTGTATTCTCGTGTGGTCATCCCTGTCCATGCTTTGGTGATTTCGTCTGTTAGAATGGCAAACTCGAAGCCATCATTAACTCCACTTCTCTCCCACTCGTCCGTAAGTTCCTTGCGAATCTCAATCGCTTTCAACCGCTGGTTGATCCAATTCAATGAGTAGCCTTTTGCTAGATACGTTTTGAGGGCACGAAGAATGGCGAGCTCTGGATCTGCTGTTTCTTCGAGTCGTTCATAGCCAACCCTAGCTAACCACAACTTAAATGGCTCGGCGTTCGGAGAGGGAATGGATTGGACTAATCGCAACATAACCTCAGTATCAGCCGCATCAGTTAAGCGCATTTTGCCATCAGGAGCTACCATTTTCAACCCGTTACATTTTGTAACGGTTTCAACTGAACCTTCATCAATAAGTCGCTTTTTCATGACACGCCAATACACTTGGGGATTTCCACTTCTAGTCAAAGCACTAATTACATCAACCACAGAAAAAAACCACTTCTCCGACCGATCATCCCAATGTCGGCGAATCTGCTTACCTTCGAAGATGGCTAAGTATATTCCTTTTTCTTTTTTGTGATCATCCATGCATCAATTTTCTCACTTCAAAATTAAAAAACAACTTCCGTGCATTCAAAAAATATGTCACCGTGTAATAACTCGACTTACTCTCTTACTAAATTTATTCTTCTGTGTGCCGTCTGGGACGTTATTAGAACAGAATTGGTAGAACTAGTAATTACAAAAATTTGAAAAATCTTGAAACTTCATGCTATCAAATGGAAATTCTTTCTCTTTGTTGTTAACTATTTTATAGGCTAAATATGCTCCAGATTGAGAAGTACCACGAGTATAACAAATAGTTGTGCCGTCATCAGAGAATTCTAGATCAGGAGCGGTGTATTTTTCCGAATATGGAAAGCTTTTGAATATATTTGCATCAATTACTAAGTAAGAACTATTCTTTTCATGACCAACATATACAAAATGCGACCCGTCTGGACTTACAGCGTATTTACCAACATCCGTATACAAAAGTTTATTCGGCATACCATCAATAACAATTGATTTAGTATTCGATTCAGATCTGTAGAGTATATAGGCTAATTTATTATTTTTACTGAATTTTAGATCTTCAACGCCTAAAGTACATACTGTGCTTTTACAATCCGCTTGAATATCATATCTTTTGATCATGACGCCATCTCGGTAGATATCTACGGCTATATATTTTTTGCTTGTTGGAAAAGCATAGATAATATAGGCAATATGTTGACTGTCCGGACTAAATACAATTTCTCTCATTGAAAAGCCAGCCATATTATATTCCTCACCATCAAAAATTGTCATAGAGTTAGGATACGTAAGCTCATACTCCACTCCATCAACTATCAAATAACTACCGATTTTTCCGTCCTTTCCCTTTATATGTCCTACATAGGCTATCTTTTTACCATCGGGACTAATTGTAATTTTATCAATAGTAGAATAAGTTTTTTGCTGAGCGCCGTTGATAGTCAGAAATTCGTGAATCGGATCCGTTTTGTTGCATTTAGTTTTTACAACTTTAGCCTGAGAAGCATTGCTAATGATTTCGGTGGTACAAGATAAATCCTGGGAAATTGATGGTGTTACTCGTGGTGCTTCTGAAGAGAAATTTTGTCCTCCATTTAAAGCTGCAGGCCTTACAATCCACGCGGTATAGGTACTTACTATAAAAATAAGGACACTTAGAATGATTGATGTAACTGATTTAATCCGTTCTCCAGAGGCAACCAGACTGTGAATACCCAGCCAGATACTTGTTGCTGAAGCTAGAATGAAGATTACGGCGAATAACGGTATTATCATGTACACTATTTTGTATAGTATAAATATACCAAGAATATCTAGTCCGCTAAGTACAGTGAAACCTAAGAAAAAAATAACAACACAAATAATTATGACAACAAGCATCCAACCAGATAAATCAAACGCCCATTGAGCTGACGACTTATTCCCTATGAAATTCTTTATCCACTCCATATATGAAACATTATACTGGACTTTTACTTCGGGCGCCATTTAGGCGTCCTCATGAATCATTGTACTGCCTTAGAGGGACTCGAAAATATACTCGACCTTTTCGAGTCCCCTCCGCAAAGCTAACGCTTTGCTTGGCGCCCACTCAAAAAACCGCTTACGCGGTTTTTTTTGTGCGCCGAGAGGGACTCGAATCTTACAGATTCGGTACAGGTATCGTATTTTCTCCTCCCTCGGCAAACTCGGGACTCGAAAATATACTCGACCTTTTCGAGTCCCCTCCGCAAAGCTAACGCTTTGCTTGGCGCCCACTCAAAAAACCGCTTACGCGGTTTTTTTTGTGCGCCGAGAGGGACTCGAACCCCCGATGCCCATTGGGCCGTGGATTTACAGTCCACTGGAATAGCCGCTATCCGATCGGCGCATGACTTGATCAACTTCACAGGCTCTATTAACCTGTGCAGCCATTCTAATACACTTCCCTCTTTATGGCAAAATTATTACAAAAATGTTAGTGTATATTTCGGACAGTCAGAAACAATGAAAGAAAATAGTTATGACACCATTCATACATGGAAGGCATGTTGTCTTGATCAACCAAGGCAACAATGGAAACGACAAACAGGCATGTGCTCGTATAGAGAGAATCAAGCGAGCATATATGGGGATACAACTCCCTGAGCGTCATCTAGAAATAGGTGACTCCAGTTACCACATTCTGAGCGTCATGGGGGATTTCATCATCCTGCCGGGCTCAGACTCGAAACGGGTACTTCCTTGGGAATACTATGGCGAGATCAGCGACAGGGCCATCAGTGTCAGAGATGTTGAATCCAGACATTGCATCGAATGTGACTGTAGGAGGGCGATCATCCTAGAACGATACCGGACACGCGGTCGTTGGCAAGGCAGACTCTGCCCTAGCGGCATTTGGCTCATGAGACGATACTTCATGTGTCCTCATTGTGCCATCATCGAGGAACTCAAACCGAGAACCAGATACCCTGTAGATTCACACGCCCGATAGATCTTTGGACATAAACTTTTTTGTGTGTGACACGGGTACAGCCGCAAACCAAGTATTGGTTTGCGGCTTTTGAATGAGCCGATTACTAGACTACTAGACTGGGCGGACTTCCCTATATTCAATTTGACTTGACCAAATCTTTCACAATGATCGGACTCTCACCTTTCCTCTTGTTTTTCACATCAAAAGTAAATCCTGGAGTATCTGAGTTTTGTGAAGCACCGACAACTATAACACCGCCCTTGGTCACTTTCTGAGCAATGAGTAAATTCGCGATAGGAGTGAGGATCAGATTCTGGATCAAACGCTTGAGAGGTCTCGCACCATACTGTGGATTGTAACCCTCCTTTGAAAGCTGCTCATACACTGATTGATTCAGTACGAGCTCTATACCCTTCTCATAGAGACGCTTCGTAACATGAGAAACTTGTATATCGACAATATCTCTGATCGCTTCTGGTGAGAGGATGTCAAAGATGATGATGTCATCTATACGATTCAGAAATTCTGGTCTGAAATAATCTTTGAGTGCACCGCTAATCCTATTTTTTGCTTCATTATAATTCTCCTTGTCTCTATTCACTGAATTCTTGGCAAAGCCCAATTTCTCCATACGTTCGATATGCTGTGCTCCGATATTGGAAGTCATGATGATCACCGTATTGCGGAAATTGACCACACGGCCTTTACTGTCTGTGAGGCGTCCGTTATCCAAAACCTGCAAGAGTACATTGAAAACTTCTGGATGAGCTTTCTCTATCTCATCGAACAATATTACCGAGTATGGCCTGTGACGAACAGTCTCAGTCAAACCTCCCGCTTCATCATAACCAACATATCCTGGAGGTGCACCGATCAGTTTGGAGACTGAGTGTTTCTCCATGAATTCAGACATATCTACTCGAATCAATGATTTCTCATCATCAAAGAGGAATTCAGCCAAAGCTTTCGTAAGCTCAGTCTTTCCAACTCCTGTTGGTCCGAGGAAGATGAATGAACCGATAGGTCTATTGGGGTCAGCGATACCTGCTCTAGAGCGACGTATAGTATCTGATATCTTCGTCACTGCTTCTTTTTGTCCCACGATACGCTTTTCTAGATCTGCTTCCATACGAGTGAGTTTGGTTGCTTCCGATTCCATCATTCTAGAAACTGGAATACCGGTCCAACGAGATACTACAGCTGCGATATCTTCTGCGTTGATCTCTTCTTTCAATATACGTCGAGATGCTTGGAGCTTCTTTAGACGCTTGTTCTTTGAATCCAATTCCTTCTCGAGCGCTGGCAGACTTCCATATCTGATCTCCGCTGCTTTGGATAGATCGGTACGAGCCTCAGCAGCTTCACCTTCGATACGCAATACCTCAAGTTCTTTCTTGATGCGTTTTATCTCCGAGATGGTTTCCTTCTCATTTTTCCACTTGAGTTCGAGCTCTGATGTACTCTCGCGTAGATCGGCAATATCCTTTTCGATCTTTTCTGTGCGCACTTTTGCTTCTTTGTTCTTTTCTTTCTTCAAAGCTTCGCGCTCTATCTCGAGCCGCATGATCTTCCTGCGAGTTTCTTCGAGTTGTGGAGGCATATTTTCTAGAGATATACGTAGTGAAGAAGCCGCCTCGTCTATGAGGTCGACTACTTTGTCTGGCAAGAATCTGTCAGTGATATATCGGCTAGCTAGAGTAACCGAGGCAACGATAGCGTCATCGGTTATACGGACACCGTGGAAGAGTTCATATTTTTCCTTGAGCCCCCTTAGAATAGCGATCGCGTCTTCTATTGATGGTTCAGATACGAAAACTGGCTGGAAGCGACGTGTCAGTGCTGGATCCCTCTCGATGTATTTCTGATATTCTTTGATCGTTGTTGCGCCGATAGCACGGAGCTCACCACGAGCGAGAGCAGGCTTCAACATATTCGATGCGTCCATCGATCCTTCGGATGCTCCTGCACCGACTAGAGTATGTATTTCATCGATGAACAGTATGATCTTGCCGTCAGAACGTTCGACTTCTTTCAGGATATTCTTTAGTCTCTCTTCAAATTCACCACGGTATTTTGTACCGGCTATGAGTGAACCCAAGTCTAGTGATACGAGTTCCTTGTCTTTCAATGACTCTGGGATATCACCCTGAGACATACGAAGTGCCAAACCTTCAACTATAGCGGTCTTACCGACTCCAGCTTCTCCGATCAATATAGGATTGTTCTTCGTGCGTCTGGAGAGTATCTGTATGATACGCATTATCTCAGAATCACGACCGATAACTGGATCGAGTTTGTTTTCCTTGGCAAGTTTCGTGAGTGAACGTGCGTATTTGAAAAGTACACGGAACTTCTTTGGTTCGTTGTCTTTGGATGCGGGATTGGCCTTGAGATCTGAGATGATCTTGATAACTGCTTCTTTCTCGATCTTGAATCGAGCCAAGATATCTTTGGCTACACAAGGTATATCGAAAATCGAGAGAAACAAATGTTCTGTTGAGATGAACTCGTCCTTGAGTGCACTCGCAACACGTATAGAATTGTCTAGGATCTGTGCCAAGTCTGGAGTCAGATATATCTGATATGAAGGAGAGAGAACGTTCGAACCTTCACTAGACTCGATCGCTTCCAATACAACATCAGTCAATACTGGACTATCTATCTCCAATCTATCTAGAATAGAAGCAACCATACTCTCTTCTTGTAATATGAGAGACGTCAATAGATGCACTGGATTTACATGATTCTGACCACGTTCAATAGCGAGCTCATGTGCTCTTTTCAATGCTTCCCGTGCTTTGGTTGTAAGTTTACTGAGTGGAGGCATGTTTTTATAGATTTATACTAATACAGAATATACTGAAAGTCAAATCTACTATTTTGCCACCTTGACCGCTTCCTCAAATTGAATAGAAAGGAGTCTAGAAGCCCCATCAGATCCCATAGTTACACCATATAATACTCCCGCACGTGACATAGTTTCCCTGTTATGAGTGATCAGAATGAGTTGTGAATGTTTCGACAGATCCTCTATCATGTCACCGTACTTGCGCGAATTTGCTTCGTCTAACGCCGCATCAGTTTCATCAAGTATGATGAATGGTGGTGGATTCACCTGAGAGATAGCAAAGAGAAGTGCTATGGAGGTCAGAGCCCTCTCGCCACCAGAGAGCATCATGAGGCCTTTGATCTTCTTCCTCGGCAGACTAACATTGACATCCAACCCTTCAGGTCCACTATCTTCTAACTCCATACTTTCTGAATCGATCTCATCACCGAGCAATCCGCCGAGTTCTCCTATGTCACTTTTCTTTTTTCGTTTCATTTCCTTTACAACCATGAGTTCCGCACGACCACCACCGAACATCAGAGTGAAATATTTATTGAATTCATCATTGATTTTCAATATGCCACTTCGGAACTCCATATCGATACGTGCATCCAGCTCCGCGATGAGCCTACGGAGTTCTTCACCAGCTTTCTTGAGGTCTTCCAATTCTTTCAATAGGAAGGCATCACGCTCTTCTGTCTCACGATACTCCTTCATAACCTCGGTGCCACCTGCACCACCAGAATCTTCTAGTCTGACTTTATTACGTTCGATCTTCTTGCGACGCTCTTCCTGCTCTTGTTTAGCTGATGCCGTTTGAGCCACGGAGGACTCCATGTCTTTCGAAGTCCAGTTAACTGCATCTCTACCAACCAAAATACCAGCCTCACCCAGATCCCTCTTGAACGACTCTTCTTCATGGAGTAAAGCAGATCTCGCACTATTCAGATTATTCACTATAGCTCTCACCTCATTCTGTCTAGCAATGATCTTGAATACATCCTTCTCTGCCTCGCGATTTGTATCTTTCTCCTTTTCGATTGAACTTTTCAGTGCATTATAATCAGCCGAGAACTTCATTTCTACTGATCCGATATCGATCAATGACTTTTCTAGATCAGCTTTCTTCTGATTTAGGCTCGCAATTTCTTTTTCTGCATCACCGACGAATGCTGAGTCATGGGATGTTTTGTTTTTCGACACAAAAGATCGCAATTTCGTCACTATATCGATGAAGATTCTCCTCGCTTCTTCGATCGAATTTACTACATCGAACTTGTTGGCTTCGATATCTCTCACGACTTCCTCTACATCCTTCAGATAGACTGTCTTCAATTCCTCATCCCTCATGCGTGACAATTCCTTTTCTATCGCTCTCCTGTTGGCAGCGATCTCCCCTTCTAGTCTACCGAGTTCGCGCGTCACTGTGTCCTTGTCCATCCTTGTACGCGCCAATTTTCCCTCGATCCGTATAACCTCATCACTTTTCTTGTCCTTACTTTTGCTGTCTGTGAGTATTCTCTTTGCATGCTCTAGGGCGTGATTGAGTTCGGTGAGTTCCTTCTCTGGACCGGACAAATCATTCTGTATACGACTCTTTTCGTTTTTCAGATATAATTCTTCATTAGCGAAATACTCCTTGTACAGCGAGATCAGCTCTCTGCGGAGTTCTTCTGCCTTCTCAACTTTCTCTACTTGTTTTTTTAGAAATTTAATATGGGGGGCGATTTCGCGTCGTAGTGACTCAACCTGTTTGATATTTTCTTCTGTCCTTTCCAATTTGCGAATACTCTCGAGTTTCTTCCATTGATATAGTTTGAGTCCGAGCGCGTCCTCTATCATCTCACGACGTTCACGAATCGATGCAGACAGGATGCGGTCAGCTTCGCCTTGAGAGATTATGTGGTGTCCCGATGCTCCGATATGGGCTGTCGCCAATAGCTCGATGACATCCTTCAATCTAACTTGGCTACCATTCAATAGGTATTCATTTACGTTATCACGATGTACGACGCGTTCGATAGAGACTTCATCAAAATCGATGGTCGGAAACATCTTTCTCGTATTGTCGAAGACGAGTTTAACACTAGCTCGGTTGCCCTTACCTCCACCGACGTCACCTCCACCATTCCAGATCATATCTTCACCACGTTTACCACGTAGAGACTTTATCGACTGTTCGCCGAGTACGAATCTGAAAGATTCTGCGACATTAGATTTTCCGGATCCATTCGGACCCACTATACCTGTTATCGGTGTATTAAATTGCAAATTCGCCTTTTTAGCGAATGATTTGAATCCGGATAGCTCCAGGGACTTGAGGTGCATTTATATATTGTAGCATAACTCACCACCCCTTCAATTTCAAAGCCTTTTCAGCCGCCTGTTGCTCAGCTTCCTGTTTGGACTGACCAGAACCAGTAGAAACTTGTATATCGCCTAGGAATACTCCCAGAGTGAAAACCTTGTTATGATCAGGACCAGTTTCTTTCAATGTCTTGTAGCTAGGGGTAACTCCAACCTTTTCCTGAGCTTTTTCTTGGAATTTACTTTTTGCATCGATCCATGTTTTCTTTGCGACGATTTCCTCGATATCGATAGTATTCAAGATACTTTCAGATATGAAGTTAGCGGCGGCATTGTATCCACCATCTAGGTATATTGCACCTATAACAGCTTCGACGGCATTGGCGAGAATAACAGACCTTGCACGGCCACTATCTTTGGCTTCACCTTTGGACATGAGCATGTAGTCATTGAGACCAACCTTTTCGGCGACTTTGGTCAAGCTAACCGTATTCACGATCGATGAACGAAAAGCTGTGAGCTCCCCTTCCTGTTTCTTTGAATATTTCCTGAATAGGAAACTAGTAACGACCAACTCCAAAACCGCATCTCCCAAGAATTCGAGACGCTCATTGTGTTCTAGGGCGGAGCCTTTATTTTCATTCAAATACGATCTGTGCGTACATGCTGTACGTAATAGAGAAATATCAGAAAATACTACCCCAATATGCTTTGATAATGCTTCAATGCTTTTCGTTTTCATAATACTTGGATTCCAACTAATAATACCTACTACTTTCCTTCACTGAGCAGTGTCACGGCTTTCGTCACTATCGGCAATATATCGTTATAAAAATTGAGTTCGAGAATATCTGACAATTTGAACCACTTTGCATCATCGAGACCTCCACTAGAACCGCGGACGATCTTATCAAACTTCGATTCTGCTAGAAAATAATGTACTTGCTTCCTTATCTTCCCTATCTCTGGGTCATTGGCGATATATTCATTCATACCTAGGTCAGACTTGATCGTGATGTCTAGACCCATCTCTTCCTTGATCTCACGTGCTGTACCAGTATTCACATCTTCATTCTCTTCAACTTTTCCCTTGGAGAGAGTCCAATGACCGAAAACATCATGCACGAAAGCCATGTATATATCATCACCATCATGTGCATACACGACCGCACCTCCCAAATGTTGTATCGGCATTTGTTCATATGGAACATCAGCTGGTTTTTTCTTCTTGGCTGGAACAGCATCTTTACCTGGCTCACCAAGCTCTTTGTAGACTGCACCTAGGACTCCATTCACGAATCTACCAGAAGTCTCACCGCCATAAGTCTTTGCGAGTTCGATAGCTTCATTGATAGCAACCTTGGCTGGAACTTCTCCACGATCTGCGAACAAGAGTTCATATAGACCGAGTCTGAGCACATTACGATCTACCGGAGAGATCTTGTCGATCGGCCAATCAGGCGCAGCCTTTTCTATGATCTCCTTCAGATCATCTTTCTTTGCCAAAATACCCTTCATGAGATCACTCACGAAATTATCATCACCCATTCCTGGAGCAAACTCTTTCACATTTCTAGAAACTATAGCTGGAAATGTTTCGTCATGTTGACCACGACTATCCCACTCAAAGAGTGATTGTAGAACGATCGAACGTGATAAGTGTCTATTTGCCATTTTGATTAAAGAACTATTTGTAACATTATTTCTATTTTCGGCGAAGTTACCTGCGCAATGTATTTCCCGAATCCCAAAATCTAAACAAATTCCAAATTCGACTCTCTCCGACCTTTCGGACCTGTTTAGTATTTAGGATCCCTGACTACCCTACTTCCAACTATTTCTTTGCCTCTCTGGCCTTGCGAGCATTGACTTTCTTGGCAACCTTGGCTGCGAGATCTATAACTTTGCGGCCATTATATGATCCGCAAGACATACAAATCTTGTGACTCTGGTGCAAAGCACTACATCCAGCACACTTCGATAGGCGCACTGCGTCTAGGGCGTGATGTGAACGTCTATTATTGCGGTGAGCCCGCGTTGCTCGCATTCGGTTTACCATGGGAAGTAGTATTGCATATATTTGAGGGTTATGCAAACTCTACGCGCTGCACGAGGTCTACCCTCCTACAGAGTTTCTTTATCAAATCTTCATCAAAACTTTATCGTTTCTTTATCAGTTCTTTATCACCTGTTTGATACGATACCCAGATGGACTATATAGCATACAAAGAATTACTTGAACAAACAAGAAAATGGTACAAAACTATTAGAAAAGTGTATTGCTTGTGTCTAAAAGACTACGTAATATTTAATGCAAAGGGTTTACGACATTTGAGATACGACGGCAAAGGTAAGGAACGTCCTATCTCCGAGCAGGTCATCAGATTGAACTTACTACCACATGTAATACCACTTATTAAGCAACAAACTCAAACATACAGTCAAAAGAAGTCTAATAATGGGTCAAAGGTGTTTATAACATTCCAAGGCAAGTTTGGTACGACCAAGTTCAGAGTTGTACTAATACGAGAATCGAGCAATCAGACAATATATTTCAGTGTAATGAAAACCCGATAACAAAAAGACCACCTTTTCAAGTGATCATTTTGTTATACCCACTTTCGGCTTGGGGGAACCTAGTTACCCGGATTCCGCATAACTGAACAAAGCTTTCGCTTCATGAGTATGTCGTAAGTTTATCAAAAATATTATCGATGTCAAATTTAACGCGCTGCACGAGGTCTACCCTCCTACAGAGTTTCTTTATCAAATCTTCATCAAAACTTTATCGTTTCTTTATCAGTTCTTTATCACCTGTTTGATACGATACCCAGATGGTAAATGTATTCCAATCATCAAAATCAAAATTACATGGCACCAACGGTACCGAGTTATACCACTTTGCCAATATCGTCTATAAAAAGATAGCATCTAAGACAAAGAGGAGGCCATATGTCAGATCCAAGTATTTCAATAAAGAAAAAGTATTTCTAGATTACTTTTGGGGGCATCTCGAAACGAAAAACTGGAATGATCGAGTCCGTCGGCTTGCATATTATAATTGTGCACTAGATCTGATCACAAACAACCGAACAGAGCCAACGATCAAGAATAACCCAAACAAATCAAATGAAATCTTGTACCGTTTCCAAGGAAAGACTAAGGATGGCCAAAGATTTGCCGTTCAAATAGTGGAAAATATTGAGAGAAAAGAGAAGTTTTTTATATCAATATTTCCATTCACGTAAACGAAAAAAGCCCTCCGCCAAGTGAGGTATATAAACCTCGGCCGAAAGCTCTTTTCTTGGTTACTAGTTTATCAAAAATATTATCGATGTCAAATTTAACACGATGCACGAGGTCTACCCTCCTACACCTACACATATGCATATAATCAATGAACATTATCATATCTATAACCGAGGAGCTCATAAGGAGCCAATATTTCTCGACAAAAGCGACTATGAGAGATTTATAGCTCTATTATTAGTAGCCAACTCAGAAAAACCTATTAAGAACAGGTGGTCTCATCACAACACTTGGTCTAAGGTGCCAGAATCAAAACTGGTCCATATATTCGCATACTGCCTTATGCCCAATCATTTCCACATCGGTTTGATAGAGATCAAAGAACGCGGAATCGAAAGATTCACACACAAGCTAATTACGTCCTATTCAATGTACTATAACATCAAATACAAGCATTCTGGGCTATATTCCAAGGCAACTATAAATGGAAACATGTCGACAGCGATGAGTATCTAAGATACCTTATTCAATATATCCATCTAAACCCATTTGGAATAGACGAGCCCGAGTTAATTAAAACAGCAAAGCCAGAATTCCTAAACCAAGCAATCGAATGTTCGAAAAAATACGAATATTCGAGTTACAAGGACTACTTGGGAGTATCTAGAAAAGAAGGACTTATCCTCAACCTAGATGTAGGAGGGTAGACCTCGTATACGAAACCACCCCAGATTGAGTCTGGGGTGGGGATAAAAAAAATATTCAACTAATTTACAATTACTGACACTTTGTTGTCGTCGCATTAACAGGGGTAGCATTCGTCGTAGTAGTTGCATTACCAGTACTATCCACACAATAATATCCATTAGCCGAACTCGACAATCCTACAGCAACACCCCACGCATCAGATTTTGCAGCACAAGAAATTGCTTTATAACCAGCATCATAGGCAGATTTCATCTGATTTTGAATAGTTACGTCAGTAAAAATGGTCCCTGCTAACCCCTGACAACCAGCCAATGTTGTAGCTACTGAAATTGAAGCTGGTCCATAAACGTTTGCATTATTTGCAACAGCTAACTCTGCTTGGGTTCTTATTCCGCTTACATTAGCCTTTATTGCTGACTCATTTCCCTTACTTCTTGCCGTACCCAAACTCACCAACACCACAGAAGCCAAAATACCAATGATAGCGATAACCACGAGCAATTCGATCAAAGTGAAACCTCGAGCATAACTTGTGAACTTTTTCATTTTATTATTTATACTAATATTAATAATTTGTTAATAATTATCCATTAACCTACGACCTTGATAATAAAGGTTGTTGGGTTAATTATAGCACCAATTCTACACTTGCTTGCAATGTATAGCTGTGGATAACGGTGGGTGGCAAGTACAGCCCTACTACCTTAGAAAATCCAAATAGTTATCCCTATTTATCACCAAGTAATCTGAATTGGCATATGTTTCTTTAAACAATTTCGGCTCTTTTACCCTAGCATTTCCCCATTTAAACTCGTAGCCATATATACCACCATCTCTTTCTTCGAGAAAATCAATCTCTTTTTGATCATATGTTCTCCAAAAAAACTTATTTGAATGAATGTTTTTGTATTGAGCCGTCTTTATCCTTTCAGAAATACAATAATTTTCCCATAGAGCCCCGATGTCATCCCTCGTATTCAAGGAATTATAATTGGAAATGATCGCGTTCCGAATACCATTGTCCCAAAAATAATATCTAGGAGTTTTACTATACTCACTTCTGAGATTCTTACTAAACCCAGTCAATGAAAACAGAACAAAAGTCTTTTCCAGAAGTTCCAAATATCTCATAACTGTTTTCTTGTTGACATTAAGATTCTGAGCTAGTTCGCTGTAGGAAATATCCTTGCCGACCTGAAAAGCTATCAACCTAAGAAGGTTCAATACAAATATTGAATTTTTTATATTATCAAGCTCCAGAATGTCCCTTAAAAGGTAGCCATCCTTTATAGATTCCAATTTTTTGATTTTATCATCAGTCGTATTTGATACAGCAACCTGTGGATATGAGCCGAATATTAACCTGTCCTCTAAATTTGCTTGGGACTGCAAAAAATCCTCAGTCATGCCCCATTCAATTTCACCAATTGGATACAGGTGGAAATACTCACTTCTACCAACAAGCGGTTCCCCTATCTTATTTCGTAATTCAAATGACGATGAACCTGAGACGAGAATAGACAAGCTAGGGATAGTATCAACAATCAATTTAAGGTTTGCTCCAATATTAGGAATATTTTGTGCTTCATCGATAAAGAGAAAATCATAGCCTGCAGTAAGCCTTTTCAGTTGTTCGGCCTTTTGACTTGATAATATTTCTGCCGTAGCCATGTCATCGCCCTGAACAAACAATATTTTTCCACCTATTTCGTCCTTGATCTTTTTCATGAGCACGGTCTTACCTGTTCTGCGGGCACCAAAAATACCAACAACCACGCCAGGTTTTAATGCGCTTAGTATCTGTTTTTCTATATATCTGGTTATCATGGTAACCGTATTATAACAAATTGGGGTATTTCTTGTCAAGAATACCCGCAAAATAGGCCAATTCACCCTACTGCGACGACGCAATATTATATATAGGCACGAGAACTGAGGCCAACAATACTGCAACACCACCTCCCAAAAACACAATCATGGCCGGCTCGATGAGCGACACCAATGAATCCACTGCCGTAGTAACCTCCCTAGAATAGAAATGCGCCATAGTCTTCAAGATCGAACCGATCTCTCCAGTCTCCTCACCGACTTTCATCATCTGCACCATGATACCTGGGATCTCATCTGGATGATTGGACAGAGATTCAGACAATGTCTTACCCCCTTTCACAGAATCAACAGACTCAGCGATGATACTTTCATAGACTTTGTTGTTGATAACATCAGAAGTTAACTCCAATGACCGAACGATCGGAATACCTGATGATAGCATCGTATTCATATTGTCTGACAGACGTGAAAGATACAGCTTTTTGAATAGTGAACTTACATACGGTATATGCAACTTGAACCTATCAAATGAATACGTACCGATAGGAGTACGGATGAATCTGATAACCAAGAATCCCGCTATGACCAAACCGGCCAATAGAACCAAGCCGTAATTGACCAAGAATGTACTGATACCCAATATCACCCTAGTATATGCAGGTATCTCTGCACCAGAGTCGGTGATGATACCGCTGATCTTCGGTATTATCATCGTAAACATGAGTATCATAACTACGAAGAATGTGACGATGACGAATGCTGGATATATGAGTGCCCCACGTACTTTGGAAGACAGCTCGTACGTTCTGTCCATATAATCAGCCAGATATAAGAATGTTTCATCGAGCTTACCAGATTCTTCTCCGGCTTTGACCATATTTGAATAGAAAGGAGTGAAGACCTTTGGATGTTTGGACAATGCTAGTGAAATAGAGCTACCACCTTGTATATCATCAGAGATGGTCGCCAATTTTCCAGCCAAAACACGATTTTCTGTCTCAGCAGCTAGTAATCTGAAGACTCTGAGGGCCGAAACTTGTGCTTCGAATAGTGTCGAGAGCTGTCTAGACAATATCACAACATCCTTGGTAGAAACTCTATCGAAAAGTGAGATATTCTTGGACAAGAATGACGATGGTGCTCCAGCCTCTTTCACAGAAGTGATAACTAGACCCCTTCTCTGAAGTGAGGAAATAGCGATATCAACATTGATAGCGTCTACTGCACCATTCTTCTTTGCCCCAGTTGAATCTATTGCTTCGTAATTGAATAACATATATTTAAATTTACATCATTTTCTCCAAGACCTTTGGATTGAATGAATGCATATAAGCACTCTCTACAGTGATCTCGCCACTACGAGTTAACTCCGCGAGAGATCTATTCATATCGATCATTCCCTCTTCTGAACTAGTCTCGATAACTGAGTTGAGCTCATGTGTCCTGCGTTCACGGATGAGATTGGACACTGCATTGTTATTGATCAATAACTCATATGCTGGTATGAGACCGCCAGAAATACGTGGAACCAACCTCTGTGAGAATATACCTGTCAATGACCCCGCCAATTGTATCCTGATCTGATCTTGCTGACCTGGTGGGAACGAATCGATGATACGATCGATAGTCTGAGCGGCATTGTTGGTGTGCAGAGTCGACAAGATGAGGTGACCCGTCTCAGCGGCGGTAACAGCTGTGGCGATAGTATTGATATCACGCATTTCACCCACCATACACACATCTATGTCTTGTCTGAACATTGCCGTGAGAGCTGTATGGAAATCCGGAGTATCGATGCGTACTTCCCTCTGATCGATTATGGACTTATTGGACTCATGCAGATACTCGATCGGGTCTTCGATAGTCATGATATGCTCTGCCCGAGTATCATTGATGAGCTGAACCATCGCTGCTAGAGTCGTACTCTTACCTACACCGATAGGTCCAACTACCAAGAAAAATCCTTGCTGTTTCCTAGTGAAAGATTCTAGTATCGGAGGCAACCCCAATTCTGTCAATGTCCTGATAATCTTCGGTATGAGACGCAGAGCTACTGATATGGCTCCCTGGTGATAGTATGCGTTTCCTCGGAAACGGGTATTGGTCATACTATATGAAAAATCGACATTCTTTTCTGTTTCCAACAGTGCCAGATTGGCTGGTGATAGCAACAGATTCAACAATCCCTTCATATCTTGTTCGGATAGTATCGGTTGCTTGAGTAGAGGTATGAGCTGACCCGCCACCCTGATAACAGGCTTACGCCCAGATGTTATGTGTAGATCTGAAGCACTTTCCTGTAATATTAGATTGACGATATTTTCTAATTCTTTTTTATAGTCCATGTTGAGATCGGTTATTGACTATTATTAATGTGCGAATATATTTTCTCTACTTCTGCCAAGACTTCAGATGGTATAGTCGTGGCTTTGACTATGTAACCATCGACTTTGAACTTGACCGCTTTCGTCATATCTTCAGATGTGCCCTGATTGGTCAACATGATGATGATCGACTTTTCTGCCAACTTTCCTTCTCTAACTTTCGCCAAGAATTCCATTCCATCCATTCCTGGCATAACTATATCTGTGAGAATGATATCAGGTGCAAAACCTTCGGTGATAGTCTTCAAGCCATTTTCTGCAGAATCACAAGCTTTGACCTCATACCCAGCCTTTGTAAACTTGAGGGCATACATGTCCAACAAAAACTTGTCATCATCGACGAACAGGATCTTTCTTTTTTTCTGATTACTTTCTTGCATATAAGTTTATTATAGCATTATAACTTATTTACTTCCTCAATAGGTATTATCCTCTGGAAAGCCTTGACGAAGGCGTCCTCTTTCAAGGTCATCATACCTTTACTACGGATGATCTTCGACACTTCCAACTCTGTTGGTGATTTCAAGATGACTTGCTCGATATCTTTGTCCATAGCGAACATCTCGAATACGGCCATACGGCCACGCGTACCCTTTGGACATGTAGGAGTTGGCTTGATCTTGTAAACTGTATCCGAGAAAGGTATCTCCTTCTTGAATTCTGCTGGTAGATCTGCGAACTGTCTATCGATAACGGCTTTTATACTACCCTCAACTGGTGTTGCCTCACCACCACCTTCTGGTAATAGCCCAACTAGACGTTGTGCGACAGCCAATACTAGAGTCGGAGCTATAAGGAATGGATCTACTCCCATGTCTATGAGACGCGGTATAACACCTGCAGCATTGTTGGTGTGTAGTGTCGAGAATACCAAGTGTCCTGTTAGAGCGGCTTGAACTGCTAGCTGTGCCGTCTCCTTGTCTCGGATCTCTCCCACGACGATGACATCAGGGTCCTGACGGAGTGTTGTACGCAATCCAGTACTGAAGTCGTAACCGATCTCCGGTCTGACCTGTGACTGACTCACTCCTTCGATCGAATACTCCACTGGATCTTCTAGTGATAGAACGTTATACGCTTCCCTGTCTATCTCATTCATGATCGAATACAGAGTCGTTGATTTTCCAGATCCTGTAGGACCCGTGAGCAAGATCATGCCATAAGGCTTCTCTATCGCTGTTTTCAATAGATCTAGATTCCTCTTTGAGAGACCTATATCATCTATCTTACGAACACCTTTTGCTTGATCTAGGATACGCATTTCGACCTTTTCTCCATAATATGAGGGGAAAGTTGAAACACGGAAGTCGATTCTCCTACCGTCTATCCTCGCCGAGAAACGACCGTCTTGAGGTTTGCGTTTTTCGTCCAATCTCATATTGGATAGAACTTTGATACGCGCAACTACCGCTGAGTGAACCTGCGAAGGTAATACTAGACTAGTATTCAATACACCATCAACACGGAAACGGACTCTGACTTTGTCTCTCATATGCTCTATGTGCACGTCAGATGCTTCACCTTCCACAGCATATCGGACGATCGTGGCTACGATCTTGACCACAGGAGCATCTTCGATGATGACAGTCTCCTCGGCTGCTCCAGGCTTTGCATTGGCAGGATTATCCTCTCTCTTTATGACATCAGCAGGATCAACAGATAGTTCAGTCTCCAGCTCTGTTAGCGCCTTGGTCACTTCCCCAGTCAGACCTTTGTACATCTCTATAACCTTCTTGAAATCATCGAGAGAGATGAGGAACATCTTGTAAGGGATATTCTTCTTTGCAACCAAGAACGTGATCGCATCTCTAGCTTCCATATTGTCTGGATCAACTATACCAACCTCTAGAACACCGGCTGCTAGGCCGACAGGTACAAAGTTATAATGCAGGGCCGCCTCCTCTGGAATATAGTCGAGGGCTTCGAAAGGTACAGGTGAATCAGACAGAGATCTCACTGGCATATTCATAAACTCGCCTCTAGCCGCGACTATATCATCGATTTTCACACCTTTGGCTATGAGTGCATCATCGATAGGAGTACCAGAACTGAGAGCCGTGCGCACTTCTCGCGCGTCGTCTTTTCCAATCAGCTTCTTCTGTACAAGTATATCTAATACGCTCATATTGTGTTTTATCTGGTCGCTCTAGGCCTACTCGTTGAAGCGGTTGTTGTAGCTGCTGGTGCTGTCGACGCAGATCCTACTCCAGGAAGTGGTGCAAATGGATTTGGTCTACCAACATTCTCCTGTGGGATCGCTACCGAATAGTCACGTAATGTTAGATACGCAGGATCTTTGAAAATACTAGTATCGATCTTCAGAGATCTGATCTGATTCAATAGACTGAGCACTCTCATCCCTGCCGCTTGTGCATCTGACGTTTCTGTCGTGGTTTGGAGACCAGAATTGGAGACAGGAATAGTACTTTCATAATAGAAATACGCCACGAGTGCTACTACCACTATGAGGATTATTGAGATCGTTGTCGATTTTGAAGATTTTTTCTGATTCATGTTGATGAATTATTGACTACGCAACCAATATGTCCTGAACTCGACACTATAATCATATGTTCCAGTATCATTGGCTGTCATCGTCATATGAGTGAGGTCCATGACACGGAGGTTTGCTTCGAGGGACTGCATAAAATTGATGAATTGCAGATATGGCGCGCTCAAACTGAATGAAACTGATACAGTATCGAGGACTGGCGCGGCGATATTGGTATTGGAATTATTGTTCATATTGATCTGCTGGGTAGGAGTGAGGGTGCTCGGTGAGGATCCGCCTTTTGCTGCTGAACCTGCCGATGCCGCTGTAGCTCGAATATTCTTCAAGGAAAAACCATGTTGTTGAGCAACATTATTGAGATCGATGACCAATCTTATGTTATCGACAGTGTTTGGTAGCATCTTATTCAGTCTCTCTCGATCCTCGGTAGAGAGGTTATTGTAGTCCTTCAAGACCTGATCACGGACTTTGATCAACTGATCTGCACTGTTCATAGCTGTCGTATATTGTGCGTTCACGACTTGTATAGCTTTTGCTTCATCGAGCATGGTCTTTGTCACAGTGAAATAGATTCCGACTGCGAGCACCACCAATATTGTTGCTATGATATTTCTATTCATGATGATTAGAGCGTATTAACCGGACTCGTTGATGTTGGTGGTGTCGTCGATGCTTCGTTCTCCAATATCAATTGCTTGTATGACATACTCGAAGGTTCTATCGAGGCACTGAACCCAAATGACACTGTGTTATTGCTATCCAAACTAGGATCGGAGAGAATTGGATTCTTGACGATGTTACGCAAACCGTAATTCTCTAGTTTCCCCAATACATCAGATTGGAATGCAACTGAACTAAAGTTCTTGCCATAGCCTCTCATACTGATCTTGACGCCGTCTGTTTGAGTTGTCGGCGCAGACAGATCGAGTGACAAGAATCTAGAGCTCTCAGAAGTAAAATGTGAAATGATATCGAATACCTGAGACATTGCCAGGTGATTATTCAAAAGTTGTTTTGCCAAGTCGACTTGGACATTGATACCCTTCAATTGAGCGATCAAGTTGACATTGAACTGCTTTTCCCTATCAGCAAGCTGTTGTCTGTAACTATCTTGAGATGTGCCTAGAAATTGTTTCCATGCATACGTTCCTCCGACTGCACACAGAGACAAGATGAAACATATAACGCCAAATGTTAGAAATAGACTGATACTCCTCCTCACAGGAGCTTTCTGCATCAACGCATTTTGTGCGATGAGTGGCTTCTTGGGAATGAATGATGTTTGAAATTTTGTCTCCATAAAGAATTCCTAGTTATTATAGCAGGAAACCAGACAATATGAGCTGTGTATAAGTCGTACAGGATATACACCTATTATCACTCCAATTCTGTCAATCTACGTAGTGCCGCACCGATCGCTACGGCGAATTCAGGGCCCGCTTCCGCAAACTCCTCTGCTAGAAATGCTGGCGTTTCTAGCTTACTGAATGGATCCGCATATATAACATCCGTCTGAAAACTTATCTTGGCTAGATCGATGAAACCTTTGAGGAGAACTCCTCCGCCTGTCAATATGACTTTGCTGACGTTCTTGGAATATTTCTTTTGATAATTGAGGAGTGCAGCATTGGCTTCATAGAACATATAATCGAGATTGACCGTGATGATCTCAGTGAGCTCCTTGTATTCTGGGCCACCTTTCAAGCCTTGAGTCCTCTTCATATTCTCCGCTTCGACAACTGTGATCGATAGGGCCTTGGACATCGCTAGTGTGATATCTTGACTACCTTTGTTGATGATATGGGATGCACGGAGAACGCCACGCTCTATGATATATAGTTTGGTCGAGCGCGCTCCCATATCGATGACCATACTCGTAGTTATTCCTTGATCGACAACAGAACGTATAGAGCTGAATATCTCTATTTCATAGAAACTAGGACTGAGTCCGCTACCTGACATGATCGACTGATAGTCACTTATGTAATCATTGTGTATAGCGACCACCAATACATCCATACTCTGTTTCTCTGTTTTGGTTGTCTCGTCGTCTGTAACATATTGCTCTTCTTTCGGAATGATCGAATAATCTAGGAGAACTTCACTGAGTGGAACAGGAATGTATTTGCGTGCCTCGATAGCCACCACATCAGCTATCTGCTTTTCTGGAACTGGTGGAATAGTCACGAATGTGATCAAGCTAGCTGACAGAGGTAAAGCGGTCCCACAATTGACTGTTGTGGTCTTTGCTTCCTTCAAGATGTCTTTGATCGCTTCGATCATCTTGTCTGCAGGCAGAGATACTGCCCTACCGACTTCTATTCCGGCATAAGGTCCTAGGGCCAATTCACCATATGTTTCCAATACTGCCCTGCCGTGCTTCTTTTTTACTTGCACGACCTTGAGTGCAGATGATCCTATATCTATACCCAGAACACTCGTTTCTTTCTTAAAAAAAGATGACAAGAATGACATGATGTTATTGTAACATCTAGCAAGAGCTTGTGGAAGCGAAAGTTTAACGAACATTCATCGTTGCTTTAATCTATCCCTATCTGTAAAATTAATTCGAATGTCGATAATACAAACGCTGTACAAAACTGTACTAGATGCCCTTTTTCCTATTTCAAAAGTTGAAGAGGAGGTTTTGTCCATGGACGCACAGACCGCCTTCGTAAGTTTGCCACGAGCGAGGAATTTCCCAATACACGAGGCCACCTCCATATTTTCATACAAAAACGAGTTTGTTTGGCGCTTGATATGGTGCATCAAATACAAAAGATCGATCCCAGCGTCTCGCATCGCCGCCTATTCACTATTTCAGATACTACAAACCTACACGCAGGCAGCATCCCCTATCATCCTCATACCCATGCCGATAACATCTCGAAGGCGACGAGAAAGAGGTTTCAATCAGTGTGAACTCTTGGCCGACGAGCTCGAAATATTCATCAATAAATCCAATTCTACGAATATCACCGTTATTCGCGACCTACTATTTCGCACCCAACACAAATCCAGACAAACTCTGAAGGACCGTAAGAGTCGTCTAGAGAGTACTCATGAAATTTTCTCTATCAACCGACATGTTGCTGAGAAACTCAAACGGGAGCTCGACCAACATACACCCAAGCATCTGATCCTTGTCATCGATGATGTCATAACTACTGGTAGTACTATTCTGGAAGCTATAAATATATTACGCCAAAATGGCCTCACTCAGACTTTTGGGTTATCTGTTGCACATTGAAATGGAGGACATACCGCACTGCGGTATTTTCATACACACCATTTACTAAACAACTTTCACGAACCTCCTTTTCCCAATCTTTAATATAGTACCCTTCTCAGGTTTGAAATTTGGATCAGTGACTTTGGTATCATCCTCCAACTTTATGCCACCAGCATCGATGAGACGCCTCCATTCAGTCTTTGATGGAACAACCCCTGATTTGACCAGTGCATCCGCCAATGACGCTGCACTATCAATCCCTATCTCTAGAATATCGTCAGGAACACCACCTTTTGTAAAAGTATTATTGAATGCTTCCTCGGCCACCTTGGCCATAGCTTCCCCATGGAATCTGCGGACTATGTCGTATGCAATGCGAGCTTTGGCTTCACGCGGACCTTGTGCAACCAATGCTTCTTTGTCACTCATAGGTATACGCGTACAATTCAAGAACAATGGATCGATCATCGGATCAGGTAATGCCATGATTGAACCGAACAAGTCATTTGCTGGAACATTCACGAAAACGCCAGTACCGTTGGATTTCGACATGAGCTCACCAGTCTTTGGATTGGCGATCAGGTTCAATGCCACTACGAATTTATCTTTGTCCTTGAGTCGTTTCATGAGAGTACGCCCTGCCATAGCATTGAATATCTGATCTGTGCCACAGAGTTCTGCATCAACATCCATAGCAAAACTGTCATATCCTTGCATCAGTGGATACATGAACTCGTGCAGATGTATCGGCGCATTCTCCTTCATTCTCTTTGCGAACATGTCGCGTTCCAACATCTGTTGAACAGTGAAATTTGCTGACAATTCTAGAATATCTCCAAAAGTGAGTTTCGAAAGCCATGAAGAGTTGTACATTATCTTTGCAGGATTTTCCTTGTCTTCAAAATTGAGAATCGGTTTCAATTGATCGATCCAACCAGACATATTCTTCTTTACTTCATCATGGGTCAACTTTTTTCTGGTTGCTTTCTTATCAGATGGATCACCGATAGTTGCAGTAAAATCCCCGAACAAGAAGATCACTTCATGACCGAGTTCACGCAATTCTTCTAGGAAAAATAGATTCTTCGCATGACCCAAGTGTATGGCGACACCTGTAGGATCAACACCGATATATATCCTTATCGGCTTCCCTGACATGAGTCGTGCGATGAATTCTTCCTTTGAAGGTAAGACTTCAACAACTGTACCACGCGCAAATATCTCATCTATTCGGCTTTTGTCTGTTATTACTTTCATAATGAGGATTATACAATAATTGTGAAATTTTCACCATTTCAATACATTCACGATATCCCCTTTACTCCATCACGTCCGAGGACTACTATTGTACACAGAGGTTAAATATGAGTATACCAAAATGGGAAATGGACAATCTCACTCAAACTGAATTCTTCGGTAAGTGGGAGAAAGATGAGACATGTGTCGGTCTATACGGACAAAAAGTTAATATCAATTTCGTCGAGCGACTACTCATAGAAAGTGAGAAGCGTAGAGACCGTCGCGAAGCCGCAAAATTGGTCCAAACATTTGACGAAAAACTGACCGCTGGTCTTCATGGTCCTGCACAGGTGTTGCTCACTGCGCGACGTCATAAAAAAAGATACATGAGTAGAGTCTGGGGTGAGGAACTTCCCCCGGGAACGCCGCACTTCCCTGAGGCGACAAATGTTCCGAGGAATCACTATACCCCGGAGGAAGTGGCTATTATTTGCCAAAGGAAGATTGATCGAGACACGAATGGTGGATCATAGATATATGAGACCCAGCGCAAAGATCCATAAACCCCGGCGGGCAATCACACGATTGTCCGCCATAACTTTTCATATGACATTATTAGAGCGTGGCATGTCCTCGTAAGTGAAAATTCACGTCCTTACGTATAACAAATACACTCTATTCGATCTTATCTGCCCTCACTATTTTCTCACCATCATACATAAGTCCGTGTCCAACATATGTCTTTTCCCCATTTCTTATCTTTAACTGTCGCTTCATAAATGTTCCATATGAACCAAGATTGAAAGGTGGTTCAGCCGACTTGCCTCTATCAGGAATACTTTGAGCAATTTTATCCCAAATTGTTTTCCAGTATTCCATAGTCTTTTGTCGAGATTCTGGTTTTAGAACCAACATCGCGCGATCGCGCCTAGTTTCTAACGTAGCTTTTATTTTCTCATTGTTAAACAGCTCACTAGACGCGGGAAGACTAAGATATCGTCTGATTGAATCCTCATTATCTCTATTGAAACCGATATACTGCGACCCATCGATAAGCTCCATAAACCCAGACTCAAATGTGCTGTAGCCCTTCTGACGGAGCAAAAACACTGCATCACTAACCTGGTACTCCAAATCTTCCCTATATACACCAGCATTACACTCTTCTGCATTACCCAATGGTTCTCTTTCCAATCTTTCCTTCATGCGTTTTGGTCCATCTACGGCTTTATCCTTGAAACGAAGATTGTAATTCCAAATATAATCAGAGATACTTTTCTCATCATTCAATATATTCGCATCAAAGAACCAATCATGAAAAGCGTCGATATAGAAGGCTGGAAACATAACATCCTTTTTGAGTATGTCCTTATACCGATATACTTTTTCAGAAAACTCAGCAAGTTTTTCATTTATTACTATTGCGTTTCGATCTTCATTCATATCCTCATAATACTGCGCCAGATATTTTTCGACTATTTGGTCAGGTTCAACATTTACAAAATTTTCGAGTTCTTTAGGTCGAAAAGCTCTCCAACCAGATGAGGATTCTCCAAATAGAATTTCCTGAATGAGTTCACGTAGATGGGCTATACTATGTTTTTCACTATTCTGGTCCTGTGGTGATTCGATTGATTCCATATATTTATATTAATATAAATATCTACTATTTACTAACGAAAAACTCTACGGCCGCATATACAAGCCATAATACGAGCAACATATATCCTTCCTTTTTCGATATTACCCTTCCAGAGTGCATGAACCATACCAATATGAGCGATGCGACCAACATGAATCCTCCAGTAACATATATGATATTTACTGGAAAATAGAATGGATTTATGAAAGCTAGAATTCCAACGACGATAGTTGCGTCAGCCAATACTGTTCCCAAGATGTCCCCGATCGCTAGACTATCATCTTTCCTCTTTACCGATCTAAGTGAATAGAACAACTCGGGCATCGTTGTGCCCAGACTAACGACTAGCATGCCGATAAGTATAGAACTCACTCCGAGGTCCAATGCGAGAGCAGTAACCGAAGTCACAGTAAAATGTGAACCTACCAATAACAAGAGCATTGCCAAGACGAGAAAAGAAATATTTTTGTACATCTCTTTGTCGTTATGCAGCGTGAGCGATGTCTTTGCTCTATTTTTGAATATTAAATAATAGAATAATGTTCCAGAGACGATCAGTGCCGCACCTTCAAGTCTAGAATAATGACCATTCAATCCGAGGATAAGTGGGATCATCAAGAAAAATGGATATAAACGTACATCTTTCAATATCATGCTCTCTATCTTGATACCGCGAGCTGCATATATGATGAGGATCGCAAACACCAGTGTGAGATCCGCTACATTCGAACCAATTAGTGTACCTAGACCGAATTCTGGTATTCCTTGGATAGCTGCATTTATTGAGATCAAAGTCTCAGGCAGAATAGAGATAAAGGCGACAATGACGAAACCAACTATGTATTTCGATATATGAAAATTCTCCGCCAATCTAACAGAGTATTTCGCCGCCAATGTCGCCCCCTTGATGACCAGGTATATTGAAAATATGAATATCAGAAGATTCTCTATCATAGGTCACTATATAGTACTACATTTGCGGAAAGAGTGTGGAACGACGTTGGAACTTTTTTGGCTTGTAATATGGTCAAAATATAATCCCCAATTTTGCTTGACTTTTAAGCCCTAATTGCTTAGCATACTAGATGTTATTCACAAATCGTCACGCTTCGTAGCGATCTGTACCAAGAGAGCGTGTCCTAGGTCTAGGGCCCGCTCTCTTGGTTTTCTACCAGATTTTGTATAGGTATTTCTTATCAATCACCTTCCTTAAATCTTTATTTTTCCCGGTAAAATAATCCCTTAGTGCCCCACTAACGAGATCGGACAATTGCATTGCATTCACATATTCTGAATTCACATGCGTGATGTGCTTTATCCGTTGAAGAGTCTTCGTATTTACCCTCTCTAGTAGATAGTTATTGAAACTATCAAACTCCCCTTTGAACATCCTACGATCAGCTCGATCGATAATGACCTCGGCGTCCAAAAGCTTTTGTCTATGAGCAGCAAACAAAACGAGTTTAGATAAATTATAATCATCAAAAATGTTGTGGAGTTTCGCATGACCAGATACTGCGAACTTTCCCTTATATTTTGTTTTATCTACAAGACGGTAGTAGATGGGTATTTCAATTTTATTTATAATCCCGAGCAAATCTTTATACATTTCAAGAGGAATGATAGTAGATTTTATCTCGCTTCTAAACCCATACTTCTGGCGTATCTCCATCATCTCATTTTCCAATGCAAATAGTTTTGCAGAATCGAGATAAATCGCCGTAAGAATATAAAAAAGGCTTGCTCCAGTAGGAATCTTGTTTCCTGAATCATCAATCTCGAACGGTTTTCCCGGATCTCCTGATTCGTCTATGAAAAAATAGTGTTGGGTGTTAGACATAATAGTTGTTCGATAATAACATAGAAGTCAACGAGTATGTACTATCGTGTCCAATTTATATGGTACAGATCACTGTGAAGCGTACCCCTTTTAGTAGACACTTTAGAAACCCGCCCCCGCGCCTTCTAGGATTTCACTAAAAGATGATTCCTAAATTCGACTGGAGTCATCTTGTTTCTAGTCCACTGTTTTCTTTCGTAGT